>Ga0172364_10004577_pt1 | contig 11000 bp, 9 predicted proteins | sample LakKivSesite10cm_FD_114545 | JGI IMG/M metagenome (GOLD analysis project Ga0172364, IMG submission 114545) | Sediment microbial communities from Lake Kivu, Rwanda - Sediment site 10cm | ecosystem: Environmental > Aquatic > Freshwater > Lake > Sediment | place: Rwanda: Western Province, Lake Kivu... | reverse complement strand
TATAATTGACCCAAAACTTGACAAGTTCTCGTATTCCAAGATTATAGCTTTCTTCACTCCACTTTTTGAAGTCTCTCCTTGCAAAATCGTTTCCCCAGAATCCAGCGTTCAGTTGCCAATGCACCGAAGAACATGGAAATATCTCGTTATTCAAAAGCCATCTAACCTGCTTGTAAATGTCCGTTTGTTCCATAACCGTCATTCTGGCAATCAACTCGCCTTCAAAACCATTTCGCCTAATCAACCTTAAATTATCAATTACTTTTCTGAAAGTGCCTTCTCCTCTATAATAATCAGTTAAGGCTTCGTCGCCGTCTATGGAGACGAGAATTGTGTGGAAGCGATTAACATATTCTGGTTCTAATTGATGCAACAGTAACCCGTTCGTTTGCATCATAAAATGCTTGCTTTTCACGTTGTCCATGATTTGTTTTATTTCGCAGATGCAGAGTAATGGTTCTCCACCGTAGAAGGTTAAAACGCATTCATTGTCTCGCCTGCAAAACTTGTCAAGCAGGCTAACGTCATAATTTATTTTTTTAGGCAAACGATAGTCAACATCGAAATTTGAGAAACCGTCATCTATGTCTTCTAATGCTTCGCCGAAACAATATTTGCATTCCAGATTGCACTCGCCTGTCAATATTACATGAAAGAACATTTTTCTCTATGCAAAAGGGTGTAGAACTAAAATTTAAGCGTATTTTTCCTTGACTTTCTTCGCTTTATCAATGTAGATTTTAAGCTCTCTTTCTCTAATTTTCTTTTCAGGCAAAGTTTCGGGAACATACATCAGGGGAATTACTGCCACAAAGAGGAAAAGAGCTGCTAATGAAAAAGCGCTTGCTCTTGGAATTAAAACTGTAAAAGGCGCCAGAATTGATGAGACTATCCCAGTTAGAAAGTAGGGCGCTTCACCAACGGCATAGGACTTTGAGATGTTGTAATAAGATATCTCACCCCATAACACTACGACAAACGCCACCCAAAGTATACCCAAAGCTACGCCGTCGATAACATAGAAGAAAAGCCATGAAAACCACACTTCAGGAGCCAATCCTAGAATTGCATAAGCCAAGCCCAATGAGACAAACCCAAAAGTAATAACGCGTTTTCGACCAATCCAATCACAGAATATGCCACTTATCAGACCTGAAAAAGCGGCAACGGCAGGTTCGATTAACTTGAATCTGTTTCGATAATCTCCACCATAAAAAGTCACGATGTTTGCGCCGAAACCGCTGACTAACGTGAACATTAACCATGTTGCGAAGTATAAAAGATATGTTCGGTTAAGAAAACCAGTATACATTTTCTTGTTTTTGCTAAGGTCTTCGGATGTTTTCAGTTGTTCTGGAATAAGATAAAGAAGGGCAAGGCTCCATCCTCTCCAAACTGTAAGAGCTGCAGCATTCACTGTTAAATCTAAGCTCTGGGAAACCATTATGAAGAAGATTGCGCTCATTGCAGTTGCAAAAAATGTTGCTCCACCAATCTTTCCACGGTTTTCTGCAGGCGTAATTTCTGTAAAATAGGTTAAAAGGGTGGGCATTCCTACACCAAGAGAACTTCCCATGAAAGCGGCAACGAGAAGCTTTACTCCGAAAGAGGCAGACATCAAAAGTGCTGAAGCTGATGATGACACCACACCTGCAAGTATCCACAGAAGAAGAAAACGCTTTTTGTGAATGTAAGTCAATGAAAAAGAAGCTAAGACTGCAGAAACTATTATTGAAATCGGGTATGTCAATTGAAGACTTAAACTTTCTAGGCTTCCTTCAATAAGAGTCCCTGTAATTTTGTTCATGATCAAACTAGAGAAAGAATACCAAGAGAAAGTATTAAGCAGAAAAACAAAGAGAACTAAATATTTTAGCTTGAAGTTGCGGATGCCCATTTTAGAAAGCATTTTTCCCTGTTTTCCTTTGAGTTTATACTCCTTTTCGCCTTCAGATTAAGTTTAAGGTTTGGTAATCCATATTAATGGTTAAGGTAGGAAACTGTTCATGTGTCGAACACAACGCTTAAATAAACTGTTCTACACATCTACGATTAGGGGCGAAGGTGAAGGTTTATGGCTAAAAAGAAGAAGGAAATCAAAGCTCCTCCAAGAGCATTTTACGACTGGCTTACATAGATGAGAGGGTAGCCTTCCAGTCCTTTGGTTTTATCAATAGCGAAGCAGTTAGCAAGTGAAGTTCATTTCTTTTATCTTTGAATATTTGCAGTTTGGAGCTTGCTTCATTAGCTGTTTTTGAGATTAAATCGGCAACGTATTTTATTCCTTGTGATTTATCCACAATTTTTGAAATCTTACAAAGATCTGCCTTGGTTAGTCTTTTCTCCAAGATTGCCGAGGTCAATGCGGCTTTTGATTCCGATTTTTGCATTGCGTAGTTTAGGGGCAGTGGCAATGATTCATGTTTTATCCTATGGTGCAGTACGTCAGGTTCCAGCATATCTATTAATTCGTCTCTCAAAATTGAAGCTGCACCCAAAAGTCTGCCATAGTTGGCTAAAGCCTCAACTTCCTTTTCAGAGCCGTTTCCTAGGATTCCGCCTGTGCGTGCAATTGTTTCCAATTCAGAGGCTCTCATTCTGATTTTTGCGAGGCATTCCTGGGGCGTTACATCTGTTTTTCTACGTGACTGAAGTTCCAGAATTTCGCTTTCGCCTTGTTCAAACCAGAATTTGTCAATTGTTTCGAGAATTTTTGCAGTTGTTTGTTGAGATACGCCTAGATCAGCGTTTTTTCGCATTAGTGTGAAGGCTTTAAACATGAGTATGTCGCTTATAATTAGGGCAGTCTCTTTGCCAAATTTCCCAAAAAGTGTTGGACGCTTATTTCTCATCTTCAGGTTGTCTATTATGTCATCGTGCATTCCTATCGCTTTGGCCAGTAATACGAACGATGCACCGCATGGAACGGTAACTTCAGCGTTTCCACCTACGGCTTTACAGCAAAAAGAGATTATTGCTGGTCTAAAATAATCTGGGAGTTCTACTGCATAGCTTAATGCCTCTTTAAGTTGAGAATTCCGAGTTTTCTGTTGTAACAAAGTTTTTTTGGCGAAGTCCCAGCCTTTTCTGCCTTCTCTCTTCATCATTTTTTTGGACTCTTCTAATAGGTTTTCGCTGGTTGGCTTAGGTTTTGCTGTCGTTTTTTTCATGGTCGTCTCCTGTTTGAAAAATGTTATTGCAAGAATTAGTTTGACTATTTGGATTAGGATGCTTTTATGTCTTGTTTTTGTATTTGCTCTTTTAATATACTATTGTATGTTTCTACGTATTCTTTGCCGTTCTTTGTTATTGTGTATACTTTTCTTGTTCTTCCTCCTCGTTGTTGCTTTCGACTTGTTAGAAAGCCTTTCTGTTCCATTCCGTTAAGTAGCGGGTATAATGCTCCATGTCTTAGTTTTACGTCGAATTTTGTTTCTGCTTGCTTTTTTATCCTGTAACCCCACATGGGTTGCAGCTGGATAAGCCTTAATATTTGTATGTCGAGTAGGTTTTTGGTTATGCGTTGAACAATTTCTTTTCTAAAGTTTTCTGCCAATTTTTTTCACACTCTACATGTTCTGTTTTGAACTGGTTCATGTTTGGGCTTATTTATGTTATGTATAAAATGGAATATTTTGCTATGCTTCAATATGCTTTTTTATGTTTAGGGTAAGCATGAACCTTTATATTTCCGTTTATGCTCTATAAAGTCTTGAGATATGTCCGAAAAAGGACATATTGTATCCTCGTCCAACAGAAAAACTGTTGGACACAGATACAGAAGGGATAAAAAATGGGAAACAACTCAAAAGAAGTTCAAGTCAAATTGATGAAAGGACTCCTAGACCTAATAATACTACAGTTCTTGAGCTCGACACCCATGCATGGTTACCAAGTTATTACAAGAATCCGCAAAACCTTCGGAGTATATTTTGGACCAAGCACCATTTATCCCCTCCTAAACTCGCTGGAGAAGAAGGGATACGTGAAAAGCGAATGGAACATGAACAGCGAACGGCCAAGAAAAGTTTACAAACTAACAACCGACGGACAAAGCCTGTTAAACTTCACAGAAGATTCACTTAACTTCATATGCAGAAAAATAGGCACACCAGGAGTGCCAAAAAACACTTTGACAGAGGAACATAATCTACAACCTGCATTGCGTCCGCTCTTAAAGAAAATTCACGAACCAAAACCATTAATCTAGCTTCTGAACCCCTTAACATCTCTTAGCTTACAATTGCCTACGCAAATAGCAGTGCTGCGCAGCATAATCTTTAGCCATCTGCGCGCTTTCTGAAGGCTGGCTGAGTCCTCGCTAGATATGCATCCACTTCTTCTCCAAGCATTTTCTTCAACAGATCCATTCGCATGTTCATGTACTCTTCGCGTAATATGTCGAAATGATAGGAGCCCCATTTCTTGCCTGCCACGTACACTGTGTCTCGCACGATTCCGCCTTTCTTGAAACCGCAGAACTCAAGCGCTTTATGTGCTCGGATATTGTATTCTACACTCCACGCTTGGCAGCGCTCCATGTTTAAGTAGATGAAGGACATTTCAAGCAAAGCCACAGTTATCTTCTTTCCAAAGCCTTTTTCCCACTGTTCCTTTTTGCCAATGTAAGTGCCAACGTCTGCGCCTTGCACGTTGCCCCATACCTCTGTGCGTATGGTGGCGAAGCCTATGGGCTCGTTGGATTCCATATTTTCTACGATAAAGTAGAAGTCCCTTTCTTTTTTCATCCATTCTGCAAATCTTTCTTCCAACTGCGCCATGCTAGCCATGTTCAGTGGTTTGCTTCTACTGTACATCATCAGCTCGAAATCGTTCTCCCAGACGTGAAGCAGTTTTAGGTCATCTTTCTCTAAAGGTCTAAATCTGAGGCCAGCAAACTCGAACATTCACATCATTCCTTCTTAAACTACTTCAACTGGAGCATAATAGTTTTTTGGGCTCTCGGTATAACTTTTATTTCCAGTTAACTTTCTAAAATAGAGGATGTCTCTTTGAAAAAACAGACATTCTGATTCATGGATGCATTATTTTTCCAATGAATGGTAAAGTTTCTGCCAAAGTTCTTTCAAAGCCTTCATCTAAAACCGTTGCATAGCATTTATGCAGGCATTGTTTATTCTGCTCGCGGAAGTGATGTGGGCACTGTTATTGTTGATGGAAAAATCTTGATGGAGAATAGGCAGGTTAAAAACTTTAGATGAACAGACTGTTATGGAAAAAGCTGAAGAAACTTTGGATTTGCTATCATGGTAAATCTTATTTAGTTGCTTGGTCTTTGTATGTGTTTCTGTGTCTGGTATAAAATGGCGCCAATAATTCGAATTGAGAATCTTACAAAAAAATTCTCAAGCTTAGTGGCAGTTGACCATCTAAACCTAGACATTGAAGATGGGGAAATCCTCGGTCTTCTGGGTCCGAACGGTGCGGGGAAGACAACAATTTTGCTCATGCTCACAACTGTTATCAAGCCGACAGAAGGTACAGCCTTCATAGGTTCTTATGATGTGACCCGTGAGCCAGATAAGTCTAGAACTTTAGTTGGCATAGCCTTTCAAGAACCCAAACTTTTGTGGGTTAGCACTCCTTGGGATGTTTTGGACTGGCACGCAAAAGTATGTGGATTACCGAGTGAAGAACGCAAAAAGAGAGTCCGATGGGCTTTAGAGGAACTTGAATTATGGAACGAGCGGCACAAAATCATACACACATTTTCAGGTGGCATGCGCAAAAGAGTTGAAATAGCCAAAATCTTGATTCAAAGACCCAAAATAGCCATAGTTGACGAGCCTACAGCCCAGATTGACATCGTGGGTAAACACAGAATTTGGAATATGATTCGCACTTTAAGAGATGAGGGCTCAACCATTCTGCTTGCAACAAATGAGCTCTATGAGGCGGATGTGCTCTCTGACAGAGTAGCGATAATGCATAAGGGGAAGCTTTTGGTCTGTGATGAGCCTAAAAAGTTGAAGGACACCATACTTGGTGGAGACGTAATAGAGGTAATTTTGGAAAAAGACGTTCCACAGAAATCTCTTGAAGAATTGAAAAAGATAAACCGAGTTGTAGATGTTTTAACAACTGAACCAAACCACTTAAAAATTTACTTAAACCAAGCCGAAGAAGTTCTGCCTCAAATCACAGAGTTTTTCATGAAAGCCCGAATGCCAATAAAATCAATCCATATGAGCGAACCATCCCTTGACGACGTATTTGCACATTACACAGGCTTGACAATTGAAGAGGCTCAAAAAAAATGATAAGCTTACGAAAAGTTTGGACAGTAGCCGAAAGAGACATGCGGATGTTTTTGCAATACAAGTTCCTTTTAATAATGCGTGGCATATGGTTTATTGCCCAAATAGCCCTCTTCGGCTTAGTTGTTAACAGAATGGTTAGCCAAGGTGTGCAGGATTCGGTTGGGGGCGACTACTTCAACTTTTATGCAGCTGGAATAATCATAACAATGCTCTATTCAACAGCCGTCTTCATTGGATACGACATTTATGAGGAAGCAGACCACGGCGTCATAGAGTATCTGCTTAGTGTTCCAGTTTCCCGCAAAGAACTAGTCATTGGAAGGTCAATTGGAGGAGGCTTGAGAAGTTTCGTTTACGTTAGTCCCATGATGCTTTTCATTTTGTATCTCATTGGAATTTCAAGCCCACTGCAGCTTCTGGTAGCCTTTGCATCCCTCTTCTTATTCACATTTGGCACGGCTGGTTTTAGCATAACTTTGGCTGTAAGCATAAAATCCTCTGACAGATTTGACATATCTTTAGGGGTTATCGACGCTCTAATAGTAAGGTTAAGCACGACCCTTTACCCGATAGCTTATATGCCCTCCTACTACGCAGACATTGCAAGATTTAATCCTCTAACCTTTGCCGCCGACCTATTTCGATGGGGAGCCGGAATCGAATCTACATTTCTGACCTCTCCAGCAATAGCTGTATTTGGCATAGTTGCCTTCTTTTCATTATTTACATCTTTAGGCATATTTCTGCATGAGAGAAAAATCGAAGGAGGCGGTTGGCAATAAGCGCGATATTACACATCGTAGAGAGGGATTTCAAGTATTTCTTCCGCTACAAATGGTGGATAGCTGGCATGCTAAGTATGAACCTTGCAGACCTCTTCATAATGGCAATAGTCTACAACAGGATGGTTAATCCAACTATCACAGAAGAGTATGTCTCATATTTTGTTTTCTTCGCTCCCGGTCTAACCATCACAGCCCTATTTGCTGCAGCCTTTATGATTGGAAGAGAGATAAACATGGAAGTTAGGCGTGAGATTTCGGATTACATGCTAAGCTTGCCAATAAAAAGATGGGAGCTAGCTTTCGGGAGAACTTTGGCAGGGGGTCTAAGAGGGCTTGTTTATATGGCTCCTCTTCTTCTAACAACCCTTGTCATAACGTACATCTATACAAACGTAGTTCCCTCTGCAACCCAGCTGCTGGTCATCATCGCCGCCTTACTTCTTATATCCATCGGAACTTCAGGACTTAGCATAGCACTTGCAGTTTCAACAAAAAGTTTCGAAAAATACATTACCGCTAGAGGCGTAGTTTACTACGTGCTTTTTTTCTGCAGCACGGTGTTTTATCCGATGGTTCTAATACAGGCAGCCTTGCCCAACCCGCTTGTATTAATAGCGCAGTACAATCCTCTAAGCTGCGGTGCGGACTTGTCTAGGTCTTTCCTTTTAGGATACCCAGAGTTTACGCCTTATATGCTCTTAGACATAACTTTATTCGCGTTAGTTTGCGCCTTGATTGCCACACTCGCATACATGAAAGTCACCCAAAAGTAGTATATCCCCAACAATTTAGATGGGTTAAATTTATGAATATGAACAGCATATTTTCTTTCTTTCTCACCTTAACAAGCTCAGTTTGAAGGTTAAATCAATGGATGAAGTGAACGCCATCTTTGAACCGAGAAAGGTTGTCCTAGTAGGCTCAAGCGTGATTCAGGAAAAAGTCGGAATGACTTCTCCTCAGCTTTTCAAAAATGTCATTTACAACATGAAGAAATTTTTCCGTGGAAAAGCATACATCGTGGACTTAGATGGGAAAAAAGGATATAATAAACTGCCTGAAATCCCTGAGCTTGCAGTAGTAATGCTTCCACCAAAACAGTCTATTGTTCAAGCGGAAAAATGCGCAAAGATAGGCATCAAAGCTCTTGTCATGATTACTGGCGGATATAAAAACCCGCAGCGTCAACAACTGCTTAAACTCAAAGAAGAGTGTGGCATTAGAATTTTGGGACCTAACACAATTATGGGCGTGATAAACACTGTCAACGGGTTAAACACGACCTTTGAAAGAAATGTCATGCCTAAAAAAGGAAACATTGCCGTCATATCACAAAGCGGTGGAGTTGGTGCATGCATACTTGATTGGGCACGCTTTTACAACATTGGCATAAGCAAATTTGCCTTCGTCGGAGACAAAATAGACGTAGACGATGTTGACCTATTGCAATATTTCAGAAAAGACAAAGATACAAAGGTCATATGCCTATACATGGAAGGAATAAAGAACGGAAGAGAATTCATAGAAGAAGCAAGAAAAATCGTTAAGAAAAAACCCATACTCGCATTAAAAGGCGGGATAACACAAGAATCAGCACAAAGAGCCAAGTCACACACGGCTTCGATAGCTGGTTCAGACGAGATTTTTGATGCAGCCTTCAAAAAAGCTGGAATAATAAGAGTTGAAAACATAGACGAGCTGATGGACGCCGCTATAGCCCTTTCCAAACAGCCGCCAATGCATGGGGACAACGTAGCTATCGTAAGCAATGTAGGCGGTCCAGCAATATTGGCTGCAGACGCAATTGTGAGAAACAACTTGAAACTTGCAGCTTTATCTCAGAAAACCAGAGCGGAAATCGAAAGTTTGTATCCCGGCGTGGATGCAACTAACCCTATAGATATGATTGCTGATGCCAGAGCCGATCGATACGAGAAAGTGTTAGAGCTTGTGCTTGCAGACAAAAATGTTGACGGAGTTTTAATATTAAATATGCTTAAGTCTTGCTTCTTCGAACCAAAAGACGCAAAAGTCATTCCAAAGATAGCAGCAAAGCACCCGGACAAACCAGTTGTGGATGTACCTGCAGGCGGAGAAGACTTCGCATTAGTATACAAGGTATTGGGCAACACAAATATTCCATTGTATAATTTGCCAGAAAAAGCCGTTAAAGCCCTAAAAATCTTGAGAATTTATTGCGAAATTGTTGAAAAGGGTTAACTATATTTTGTAGAGTCATAGATTCTATTTGTGGTTGTCGCTTTCATTTAGGTGAAACCTTGGTTCAGCGTTCAAAACAATCGAACGAGAAGCTATCTGAGCAAATCCTCAACTTTTGCAGACACATCGCTGGTTCTTACCACATTACAGCAGCATGCATATGCAGTCACTACGCTTTAGGATTGCCCAATGCGAAAACACCAGTAGAAGTTTTACTTATAATTCACGATTTTCAGCCCAGACTCATGAATTATGTTAAGGTCTCTGGTGAAAAGAAGATTTTTGTTTTTGCCGTTGATGAGTGGATATTTGAAAGAGATGTTGACAGAGGATTCTTGGGCGAAGCCTTAGCTGGCGGACTAATTTTTCCATACAAACCCCTACTAAACGAAGTTTACTTGCACGGTCAAGAAGTTAAATTGAAAAAACGCTTAACTCTCGAGCTTTTAGAAAACCTTGTTTTAGATTTTCCAGAACTTTCATATGAAATTCGCATAAAACCCGAATATTTCATGTATGAAACCATGATGAGCAGAACCCGACTTTTTCCACCAATGATATACAATCTGCTAAGTTTTATGCGAGAAGATGTTAAAAAAGAAAACATAAAAAACGCACTTCGCGGGTATTCAGAGGCTTTGAAAGAGTTAGAAGAAGAAAAACTAATCAATTCTTCAAAAGGCTACATAAAAATCTCTAAAGATTTTGTAAACAATTCCAAAAGCCGAAAAGCCCGTTTCATAAATCTCTTTAAACCTGCACAGAAAGCCTTGTTCATATATTCACTTGGCCTCTTTCCAAAAATTCTGAGCCTCCTTTCAGAGAACAAAGAAATATTTCTTAAACTTCAGCGGGTAACTGAGGAAAACTCCAAAATTATCCATCAAATTGAGGATCCTCAACGGTATCTATATGTTCCCACAGCTAAAGGGCTTGTTCCATTAGCGAGTAGAGTTGATATTGAAGCCTTTGCAAGGAAGGTGCTTTCTGCAGACAAGGATGCGGAAGTCGATGTTGAGAAAATTGGCGGTGTTTTAAATGACGCATTTTTAATTAGGACTTGTATAAATGGGGAAGAAAGAAGGGTTGTTGTTAAAAGGTTTAAAGACTGGTCAAGTTTCAAATGGTTTCCCCTTACATTATGGACTGTTGGCACCAGAACTTTTGCTGTTTTGGGACGTTCAAGACTTGAAAAAGAATGCGCCATAAACCAACTCTTGTATTCAAAGGGCTTTGCTGTTCCAAGGCTTCTATATGTAAATCATGCTGAACGCTTAGTTTTCATGGAGTATGTTGAAGGCGAAAGCACTGAAAAAGTGTTAAGAAGAATCATGAGTTCGAAAACTGGCGAAACCGAGAGTGATCTAGACATCATAACGAGGGTGGGTGAAACATTTGCTGAAGTGCATGCTCTCAACATAGCCTTAGGTGATACAAAACCTGAAAACATTGTGATTGGGAAAAATGGTGAAATTTGTTTGCTGGATTTTGAGCAGGCTTCTCGGAATGGTGATAAAGCTTGGGATGTTGCAGAGTTTTTGTATTACGCTGGACACTACGTTTCACCACTTGTTGGTATGCATTCAACCGAGGTTATTGCAAAGGCTTTCATTGAGGGTTATTTGAAGGCTGGAGGAAACGCTAAAATTGTTAAAGAGGCTGGAACTCCGAAATACACAAAAGTTTTCAGCGTATTTACACTTCCACACATAAT
>Ga0172364_10004576_pt1 | contig 11001 bp, 10 predicted proteins | sample LakKivSesite10cm_FD_114545 | JGI IMG/M metagenome (GOLD analysis project Ga0172364, IMG submission 114545) | Sediment microbial communities from Lake Kivu, Rwanda - Sediment site 10cm | ecosystem: Environmental > Aquatic > Freshwater > Lake > Sediment | place: Rwanda: Western Province, Lake... | reverse complement strand
TGGTTGCAGCCAGGATCGTTGTGCGTAAGAAGGGAATTGCTCAGTGAGAGGAAAGCTGAGGTGGACAGAGGCACCAGGAGGCTGCGGGAGTTCGGGTGGTGTGTGTCACTTGGATGAGGAATCTGAGGGCACCGTGGAGTCTGTGAGGTTCGCGTCTGGTTACGGAGTCCTTATTCACGCGGAAGTTCCGGAATAATGCCTTAGACCAATCTGCCAGAAGACCCTCGATACGACAAATAGGAAGACAGCTATTAATATCGCCACCAGCAAGGTTACCGGCGTGAGACGGCCTATCAGGGCTTCGGCCGGAACCGTGGTGGCGAATGCCACTGGCACTACGAAAGTCAGGCCGTAGCGCAGCCATCCCGGATAAAGGCTCACCGGCCAACGCCCCGCCTCGTACATGCTCTGGAATATGGTGAGGAAGTTCTCCACTCTAACGAACCAGAAAGACAGCGTGGCCAGGATAAGAAAGAAGCTGTAGATAATGACCCCGCCGGCCGCCAGCATGAGGAGGAACTCTCCCGTTTGTGCTCCCCCCACCTTCTCGCCGAGCCCGGTCAGGGCGAAGGCCAGCACACCGAGACCGAAGGCAATGTCTATGAGGCTCCAAATATTGACCTGGTGAATACTGACGAGCAGCTGCGCATCTTCAGGCTTGGTCAGAGTGAAATCCAGTGTTCCATCCCGAACGGATTCGATGAACTGCTGCATGGCCGGCTGAATCACCAGCCCGATGACTCCTCCCACAAAGAGGTAGACGCCCACCAGAGCCAGGATTTGCTCCTGCTCCCAGCCTCCCAGCGTTCCCGTGTAAGTGAAGACAACCTGCAGTCCTATTATGGCGACTGCCAGACTGACCAACGATTGGAACAGTTGGAAGAAAAAATTGACACGATAGGCCGCCTCGCTGACGACGCCCACCCAGAAGAAGGCGACCACCAGGCGAAGGTAATTCATGCGCCCACCGCCGAGTAGACCCTCAGCCCTGCGCGCCACACGGTTCGGAGCAATATATAGCTAACTGCCAACCAGGCGGCCTGGGCGCCAAATCCGATGAGCGTCTGGCTCAGGGTGAGCCGTCCCGATATGAGGTCTATGGGGTAGCTTATCAACCATCGGAAGGGCAGAACATAGGATGCAATCTGGACTGGAAGAGGGAAAAGCGTCAAAGGAGCGAACTGCCCGGAGAGGAACAGCATTACCACGAAGTAAATCTGGTTGATGGCGCCGACACGGGTGGTCCAGAAGGCCGATAGTGCCAGCGTCCACTCCAGAAGGAAGCGGATGGCAAAAGCCAGCAGTAAGGCAGGAAAGAAGCAAACAATCGCCCAGGAAGTTGTGTCGAGAGAAGGATGGAACACGATCGCCAGCAGCACGGCCACCAGAATCATGAAGGGAGTGGTTATCAGTTTTGAAGATATGTTGTCGGCGATGTCCGAATGTATGGGATGGACCGGCTTCAGCAGCGCGACAGAAAGGATTCCTTCGCGAATACGGTATTCGAACTCGTACATTATCCAGGTGTAGGTGACCTGATTGACGAGCATGAGGAGGATAAAATAAGCCGCGAAATCGGCGGTCGTGTAGCCGCCGACGCTCCCGCCGCTCGCCGTTGACACCAGTGACCACACGATAAGATAGACCAGGGGCTCCAGCACCTGTCCTATCATCCAGATGAGCAGGGAGGCGCGATAGGCAAACATGGTGGCCAGGGTCGTCTTGAATTGCTGTATATAGAGCTCGATTATGGGTTTCATGCCCCCTCCTGGGCGAAGACGCGCTCGATGACTTCCTCAATAGGGGGATCTTCGACCAGCAAGTCTATGACCGGCAAATCGGCCAGAAGCCGTTCAGTGATGCGAGCAGTCTTTTCCCTGGGGACCCGGAGAGTGAAACGTCCGCCTTCGCACGACACGACTTCGCCGTAGGTCGCCAGGTTGTTCTGGCAGTTCTCGATTTGCACGACGATGGTTTTGTACTCGGTAAATTTCTGGACCAGCGCCGCCAGTTGCCCGTCGAAGAGCAGCCTGCCATGATGGATGACTACCACGCGCTTGCACAGCGCCTCGACATCGGCCATGTAATGGCTGGTGAGCAGAACGGTTGCGCCGAAACGCCGGTTATATTCACCGATAAACGAGCGGATGCGGTGTTGCATGGTGACATCAAGACCGATGGTCGGCTCATCCAGGAAGACAACACTGGGACGGTGAAGGAGAGCGGCGGCAATCTCACATTTCATTCTCTCACCCAGCGAAAGATTGCGGACCGGCTTGTGAAGAAGCGGGCCCAGTTCCAGAAGGTCCGTCAACTCGGCAACCCTGCGGCGGTAATCATCGAGCGGAATGCGGTAAATGGCGCGATTCAGTTCGAACGAATTGAGGGCCGGGATATCCCACACGAGCTGGTTGCGCTGCCCCATCACGAGAGTGATTTGCCTCAAGAACGCTCTCTCGCGGTTCCAGGGTACGTGGCCGAGGATGGTTGCCTCGCCCGATGTGGGATGCAGGAGCCCGGAAAGCATCTTGAGGGTCGTGGTCTTACCGGCGCCGTTGGGCCCGAGAAAACCGACTATTTCGCCGGGAGCAAGATTGAACGAGATGCCAGCCACGGCAGCGACTTCTTGTTTGCGCCGCCGGACCAGGCCCCGCATCGTCGCCCTTGCCCCCAGCTCTTGATGGGTTACCACATAGACCTTGCGGAGGTCCTTGATAGTGACCGCGGGTGATGCCGGAGCAGAACGGTTTGGAAGAGACGAAGAAACGGTTGACCGTCCGTCAGTTTCATCCACGTTTGACATGCTCGGTTCCGATTTTCCCCGTCTACCCTGCTGGATATGTCTATGGCGGGTTCCTTTCGTATTATATCTCGTTTGTCGGACTCAAGGCTGCCGGGCTGGCTTCACCACTCGCATTTGTGGCCTGACTTTCCTGAGAGCCTGGAAAGGCTGGTCGCCGTCAGACGTACGGCAGTTGAAAGGTTATTCGACTTCAGTCCACTTTGCGCCGTCGTAGATGGCTGGCCAAATAGCCGTAGGCGCGGTTGCGCCAGGGGCGCTGGAAGTCACTGAACAACAGTTCGCCGGCTTCAATCCGGGGCACTCTACGTACTTCCCTGATGCGCCGGAAGAAAAACAGCCCCACGGCCAGCCGGCCGATGCCTGAAAGCAGAAAGACAGAACGATAATAGCTGCCTATGAAGGCCGGCAGGAGCGGCGCCACGAGGCCTCCCGTCAGCGAACCCAGACTCACACCAAGGAATACCAGGGAATTGTAGAGAGCTATGTAGCGCGTCCTGTTCTGCACCGGGGCGGCATCGAAGATGAAGACGCCGCTCGAGAGTTGAAAGCCTGCCCAGGCGAAGCCGGAAAACACCTGCATAATAGCGAGCCACCACAAAGTATTGTAGATTGCCCAGCCTACCGCTACGAACGGAACAAACAGGGATGTGATTGTCAAGATCTTTATGCTTCCGGCCCTGTCTATGCGCTTGCCCCACCATGTCATGAAGCCAACGACCGCAAGACCCGCCACTGAGTTTATGACGGTATACGTAATGTAGCTCATATGAAGGTCAACCAGCATGTATGGAGAGAAGAAGGGGCCGGCGATGGTGGTCGTGAAGTTCATAAGCGCGCAGAGCATTATGAACATGCCGATATTGGTGGAGAAGAGACCCCGGCCGATTTTGAATACACTGTCATGGGTTTTCTTTTCGAGGGCCGGACTCAGTGGCTCGTACATTCGTGAAAGAAAATAGAATGAGACCAACCGTGATGCAATCGCGCCGATGAATATGATGGTGAAGGCCTGATTGGTGTTGCCCGTCAATAGTTGCAAGATGCCGCCGGCGGCATAAGCGAATGCCAGAGACAGGAACGCGGTGATGCGATTGCGGAGTCCGAAAAACCGGCCGCGCATCTTTCCCGGCACAAGGTCCGCCATCATGCTTCCCCAGACGGGGTTCAAGGCGGAATCAAACGCGGTGCTCAGGGTTACGAGGATGATTAGCCACCAGACCTGATGGGTATGGAACAGATAAGGAATCAGAAGTATCGGCAGCCACATGAGGGCGTGCATAAGGGCCATTGGGAGAATGAAAGCCTTACGGCTTCCCGCCTTGTCGGACAGTGTTGGCGCCACAAACTGCGTGGCCGCCATTGTGAAATTGGGCACACTGGTAAGCAAACCAATGTCCCGGGTGGTGGCTCCCATCGTGAGCGCGTATGGTGTGACGTAGTTTTGCGTCAGCCCCAGCATCGCAGAATAAGCCGCGCCGTCAAACAGGCTGTTTCTCATGCTGCTTCTGACCTGTCCGCTCGTCAAGCGGGAAGGCGCGCGGCTGGGCCGATACAGGTGACGTATATCAAGGGACATGATGGTTCACCTGCCTGATGTGTAGCAGGAGCAGGGTGCGTAGCGAGCGGTCGACTCGCCCGTGAGGGGTGGATGGGCAGTCGTGGGACGAGTGCGCTCAACCCCGGGTTTCGATGAGCCGTGACCCCGGACGAGATGAGGAGCAGAAAGACTATCTAGAAGCTCTTCCGAAGAAGCAACTATCGGTGGGAGCATTGTATTCACCGGCATTGCCCTGTCCATATCCCGCGAATGATATGTCCGCGAGGGTCAATTGTCAACGGGTGGAGCAAGGCAGAAACCGACCTAATGCCACCCTGTCACGGTTGCGGTAACGAAGCTGAGATTGTCGCTAAGCCCGGAAGTAGACATGGAGTCGTGGAAAGGCTAAAATTCGGCTTTAGTGCCAGCGTAGCTCAGGGGTAGAGCAGCGGTTTCGTAAACCGTCGGTCGTCGGTTCGAATCCGACCGCTGGCTAGGGGGTTGAATGAGCAAATTTGCGGACAAGTTGCGGAATCTTTCTAAATCTTCACCGGCGCCCATAGGATTTCGTCCATCGGTCTCTGAAACGAAAGGGCCTACGATGTTGCTGGTCGTGGAGCTACCGGGCACGCAGCCGAAGGAAGGCAAGACCTTGGCCGAGGTCAAGGCAGATGGCGGGCTGATTCCGGGTGACGTTCCCGGTGCGAAGGCGTTCAAGCAAATGGTTGAAGCCGCGGGCGATATCCCTGTGGGGATGGTCATCAAAAGGGATGGCGGGCGGGGAATAGACGACCTGGTGAGCGAAGGCTGCGACTTCGTGGTGTTCGATATTGGAATGGGTGCTGCGGTGTTGGATAAGGAAGCGGTGGGTAAATTCGTGAAGATAGAGCGTTCGTTGGACCAGGGCCTTATCAGAGCCATCAATGGCCTCGAGGTGGATGGCGTGCTCGTTGCCGGCGGCAGAGAGTCCTTCCTTGCTGTCGAGCATTTGCTTGTCTATCGCAGGTTCGTGGAGCTACTAGAGGAACCGGTCATAGTGAGCTTGCCTCCTGCAATCACGAAGGCGGAGCTAACAGCCCTGTGGGAGATAGGCGTAGACGGTGTAGTCGCGTCCTCGACGTATTCCGCCGAAGCGCTGGCCGAGCTAAGAAAGACGATCAATGATTTACCCGGGGCAAGAAGAAGTCGTCGAGGTAAGGGAGGAGTTGTGCTGCCCCGCTACGGCGTGGGCGTGGCTGATGAGGAAGAGGGTGAGGAAGAAGAGGACGAGGACATTTAACCTGAATCCGGCTATACTCAAGGCGTATCATGGAGACAAGCCTGGGCCTGTTCTTGTTGTCGGCAGCCGGGATTTCTCTCACGGGCGTTATGATGCCCGGACCGATGACCGCGGCTACGATAGCCAAGGGCTATAGGGACAAACACGCCGGAGCCTGGATCGCTGCAGGGCACGCTATCGTAGAGATACCGCTCATAGCCGCAATCTACTTTGGGTTCGGCCGTCTCATTAATTACCCCCGTGTTGAGACGGCCATGTTTCTTGTGGGCGGCTTGATGTTGCTCTACCTGGGTTTTCGGATGTTTCGAGCTACGGCCGAGGCGCCCGGCTCGGTGAGGGGTCTTCCGGCCAGCCCGCTGCTAACGGGCATCGTGATTACGGGAACCAATCCTGGCTTTTATGTGTGGTGGGCGATCGTGGGCACGGCTCTGGTGACCGGCGCCGCCAGGTTCGGGCTTGCCGGCGTCGTTCTGCTGGGGGTGGTGCACTTGCCGTCTGATTTTGCCTGGAGCGAGTTCCTTTCGGTGGGCACGTTCGAGTCGAGACGATGGTGGACGCAGAAAATACAAAAGATTGTTCTTAGCGTGTGCGCAGCGATTCTGGCTGGCTTTGGCGCCTGGTTTTGCGTCTCAGCGTTTCTGTAACGTTAAGGGCTGCTCTGAGTCGCCTGGAAATACTTCCCTTCGGTCTTTATAGATGGGGCGATGACCATCTTTACTTTGTGCATTTCCTTGATGGAGCGGGCGCTGCAGACTCCCATGCCTGTACGCAGGGCGCCAACCAGGTTCTGAGTGCCGTTGGTCACAGAGGTCGGGCCGAACAGAATCTGCTCCAGCGAGCCGGTGGTACCGACCTTGATGCGGGTCCCTCTGGGCAATGCCGGATGAGAATGTGACATTCCCCAATGGTATCCTTTTCCGGGCGCCTCTGCTGCCTGAGCCAAAGGTGAGCCAATCATCACGGCGTCAGCACCGGCCCCGAATGCTTTACATAAATCGCCACCGGTACGAATGCCTCCGTCCGTTATCACAGCCACGTATTTGCCGCTCTCCTTGAGATACGCCTCCCTGGCGGCAGCACACTGAAGGGTGGCGGTTATCTGGGGAACACCGACTCCGAGGACCTCTCTAGTGGTGCAGGCCGCTCCGGGGCCCACTCCGACGAGGATGCCATCAATTCCCGTCCTCATCAATTCCAGTGCCGCGCTATAGCTGCAGCAATTACCCACTATGATGGGCGAGGATATCTGCTGGCAGAGTTCAGGAAGGATAAGTCCTCGATAACTCTTGGAGATATGCCGGGCTGTGGTGACTGTGGACTGCACCACCAGTATGTCCATGCCGGCATCCTTGGCTATGGGAGTGAAACGTTTGGTATTGGCTGGAGTGACGGAGACGGCGCATATGGCGCCGGCCTGCTTTATGGCCCTGATACGCTGGCTGATGAGTTTTTCTTTGATAGGTTCACAGTAAATCTTCTGAAGGAGCGATGTGACTTCTTTCTCCGGAGCCTGGGCAATCTTGTCCAGGAGCTCTTCCGGGTTTTGGTACCTGGTCTGTATGCCTTCCAGATTAAGCACAGCTAGCCCGCCAAGCTTGCTGAACTTGATGGCAAAAGACGGGTTTACTATTGCGTCCATGGCCGAAGCCAAAATGGGGATGGAGAAGGTGTAATCTGTTACGGCAAACTCTATATCGGTCTGGTCCGGGTTAATGGTGACGTCTCCGGGGACGAGCGCAACTTCGTCAAATCCGTATGCGCGTTCGATTTCTTTGAATTTGAAACGAGGCATTTCTCTTCAGTCGGGCAGGGATTGCCCCAAACTATACAGATGCAACGCTCCAAAGTCAAGAAAACCTATGGATAAAATTGTAGCTATTAAGTATAATTTCGCGTCATGTCTGCTCTTTATGTGGTCGCCACGCCTATTGGCAACCTGGAAGACATTTCCCTGCGAGCCTTGCGCCTGTTGCGGGAGGTGAAACTTATCGCCGCCGAAGACACCCGGCCAACTCGCTTCCTGCTGAACGCCTATGATATAAAGACTCCGTTAACCAGCTATCATGAGCACAGCAAGAAAGCTAAACTTGACTATTTGCTGGATTATCTGGAGAATGAAGACCTTGCTCTCGTCTCAGAGGCTGGCATGCCCGGGCTGAGCGACCCCGGCTACAAACTCGTAGTTGCCGCCCTTGGACGGGGGATTCCCGTGGTGCCTGTTCCCGGCGCTTCGGCGGTGATCACAGCGTTAGTCGTCTCGGGGCTGCCGACCGACCAGTTCATCTACGTTGGTTTTCTGCCCCGGCGGAAAGGGCAAAGACAGCGTCTTCTGGAGGCGATAAGGGATGAACGAAGAACCGTAGTGGCTTTTGAGACGCCCCATCGTCTGGGGGAAGCGCTGGGTGATATTGAAGAGGTTCTGGGGGATAGAAGCATATGTGTATGCCGTGAGCTTACCAAGGTCCACGAAGAGGTCTTCCGGGGCAGAGTGAGCGAAGCGAGACGGCATTTTGTCGAACCAAGAGGCGAATTCAGTCTCGTCATCGAGGGCAAAACTCGAGCGTGGCTGAGGTCTCAAGAAAGGAGCTAAGATGCGCCGTGGTTGTATAGCTATCGAAAAAGTGGAATGTGACAGCTGTCATCGCCTTATCAAACATGGTGAACGGTATCTTCTAATTGACGACGAGGGAGGCAAACAGCGCCTCTGTATTGAGTGCTGTGAAAGTCGCGGTTACGTCTCGTACTTGACAGAGAAAGGGAAGCAAATCGTAACCTTTCTCCCCAAGGAGTGAAGGCCGGCGACTGGTCCGGGAACCCCGGTTCGTGGTGGCGATGAGGGCAGGGCGATAAGTGGGAATTCTTGCTATCCCCCCGGCGGGCCATCGTTAATCGGGGATAGCCGCCGGATTATGAGTCCGTGATTTTAGAGTAAGGTTTACTGCGAGGGACAATTTGACCGAACGTATTTTGATCGGTGTCGCCTGGCCCTATGCGAACGGGCCTCTACACTTGGGTCATATTGCCGGCGCTTACCTGCCGGCGGATATTTTTGCGCGCTACCACCGGCTTAAGGGCGATGACGTCTTGATGGTTTCAGGAAGCGACCAGCACGGGGCGCCCATCACGATTCGCGCCGAGAAAGAAGCTACTACGCCACAGGAAGTGGCCGCCAAATACCATCAACAGTTCGTGAATTCCTGGAGGAAACTGGGCATCTCCTTTGACCTGTTCACCAATACCGGCACTGCAAATCACGCGCAGGTCACTCATGATATGTTTCTCACGTTGCTTGATGAAGGCTACATTTACAAAGATAGTATGCTTCAGGCCTATTGTCCGAATTGCCAGCGGGTTCTTCCCGACCGTTACGTTGAGGGGACTTGCCCTTATTGCGGATTCCCCAAGGCCAGAGGCGACGAGTGCGACCAGTGCGGCAAACCTCTAAACACGTCGGAGCTCAAGGACCTTCGCTGCTACATTTGTTCCGCGCCGCCTCGGTTCGAGTCCTCCGAGCATTTCTTCCTGCGACTTTCCTCTTTCCAGGACAAGTTGAGCGACTGGGTGAGAGGGCAAAGTCACTGGCGGCACAATGTGCTGGGCGCAACGTGGAAGTTTCTGGACGAAGGACTCAAGGACAGGGCCATTACCCGTGATTTGGACTGGGGAGTGACCGTGCCGCAGCCGGGTTTTGAACGCAAGCGAATTTACGTATGGTTTGAGGCGGTCATCGGCTATCTATCGGCGAGCAAGGAGTGGGCGAAACTGCGCGGGAACGATAGCGCCTGGCAGGCGTTCTGGCAAGGTGACGCCAGGAGTTTCTATTTCCTCGGCAAGGACAACATCTTCTTCCACACTCTTGTCTGGCCAGCGATGCTGATGGGCTACGGAGGGTTGAACCTCCCCTATGATGTTCCGGCCAACGAATTCCTGACCATGGAAGGAAGGAAACTGTCTACCAGCCGGGGACAGGCCATCTGGCTTGACGATTATCTCGCGCGTTATGAACCGGACCCCCTGCGATACACTCTGGCGGCGAATATGCCGGAGACGGGCGACAGCGATTTCACCTGGCATGAATTTCTCCGCCGCAACAACAATGAGCTGGTGGCCACTTACGGCAACCTGGCCCATCGTGTCCTCACGTTCGCCCAGCGCAACTTCAACGGAGCGGTGCCCGAACCCGGCGAATTGAACGAAGGCAGCCGGGCTCTGATTCACGGAGGGGAGATTGCGTTAGAGAGCGTGGACAAGTTGCTTCACCATTGTGAGTTCAAAGCGGCAATCAGGGAAGGCATGTCTCTGGCGCAGGCAGCCAACCGGTATCTTGACGACCAGGCCCCCTGGAAGGCGATCAAAACGGAACGGGAAATATCGGCTAAGGCCGTTTACACGGTCCTCTCCGTGTTGGCTGCCCTGAAGACCGTTTTTTGTCCGTTTCTGCCTTTCAGTTCGCAGAGGCTTCATTCCTTCCTTGGGTTTGAAGGCAAAGTTGAAGATGTGGGCTGGAAGACGCAGTTTCTGCCGCCGGGCCAAAAGCTTCGCCAACCAGAGCCGCTGTTTGTGAAGCTGGACGAGGATATCGTTGCTCAAGAAACCAGCAAACTTGATTTCCTCAAAGGGAATGAGAAGGCCGAATCGTGATTTGGGCTGCGGCCGGGCGTCTAGCCGGCGGTCGGTTGTGCTGCCAGGCCCTCAAATATCTTGTCGAGGTCAGGCTCATCCAGGGTCTCGCGGGTTATAAGTTCGCGCGCCAGCTGATTCAGCTTCTCCTTGTTCGTGGTCAGGATTCTTTTCGCCGTATCATAGGCCCGCTGGATAATATCATGCAGCTCTCTATCGATTTCGCGTGCTGTCCTGTCGCTGTAGTCCTTTTGTTCGCTGATTTCGCGCCCCAGGAAGACCAGTTCCTGCCTCTGGCCGAAAGTGCGTGGCCCCAATTTCTCACTCATGCCATACTCGGTAACCATCTGCCTGGCTAGCTTGGTTGCGTGCTCCAGGTCGTTCTGAGCGCCGTTAGTCATTTCCCCGAAGGTTATTTCTTCAGCCACGCGTCCACCCAGGCTCACCGCCAGACTATCCTCAAACTGAGACTTGGTCCAAAGATGCCGGTCTTCGGCTGGCAGGAAGCGCGTCCAGCCTCCCATCATTCCCCGGGCGACAATGGAGATCTTGTGCACAGGGTCGGCGTTGGGCAACATCTTGGCGGTCAAAGCATGGCCGCTCTCGTGGTAGGCGATTATTTCTTTCTCCTTGGCGCTTATTACGCGGCTTTTTCTTTCTGGGCCAGCTATGACGCGCTCAGTGGCGTCCTCCAGTTCCCTTAGAGTTATATCCTTGCGATTGCGGCGGGCAGCAAGGATGGCTGCCTCATTTACCAAATTA
>Ga0172364_10004575_pt1 | contig 11003 bp, 9 predicted proteins | sample LakKivSesite10cm_FD_114545 | JGI IMG/M metagenome (GOLD analysis project Ga0172364, IMG submission 114545) | Sediment microbial communities from Lake Kivu, Rwanda - Sediment site 10cm | ecosystem: Environmental > Aquatic > Freshwater > Lake > Sediment | place: Rwanda: Western Province, Lake Kivu... | reverse complement strand
TTTTTGAAAGCCCTGCTTGAGGACGACGGGAAAACAGAAATCGACAGGCACGGCAACGAAATGCCGAAGCTGTTCAAGGCGTTTCGTAAACGCCTCTACGAGCATCTGCACCTGCACTACGGATTCATCGCCCACTACGACCGATGGGGATTCTTCCAGACGTACTTCGCCGACGGAGATGGCACCATCGAGTTCCTGTCGCGGTTCGAAAATAACGCCAAATCTTGTTGCGAAGACTACGACGACCTGAACGCGGCGATGGTCGAAGAAGCGACCCCCTTGATACCGAAAATTGTCGAACGGGCCGAGGTAAAACAGCAGAACGAGGATCTGGCTACGGCGAGTGCGCTGCTGGCGAAGCACGGTTTGCAGTTAAAGATTTGATAAAGTTCCAAAGGCTGTTGGTAAAAAAATAAGCAGTGCCAAGGAGGTGATTACTTGGCAGAACGGAAATTTGGAATATCGTTTGGACTGGTAAACATACCAGTGAAAATCCATGGGGTCGTCAAGGAAGCGAAGGAATCCTTCAAGATGCACATGATCTCGCCCGACGGGGCCAGGGTGAGGCAGAAGCTGGTGTGCGAAAAGACCGGCAAGGAAGTGAACCGGGCGGAGGTCAAGAAGGGCTACGAATACGCGAAAGAGCAGTACGTCATACTCGACTCCAAAGAGGTCGACAATGTCAAGCTGAAGTCGGCGAAGGCCATCGAAATCGTCGGCTTTTTGCCGGCCAAGAACCCCATCGGCGAGAAGCTGGACCCGATCATCCAAAAGGAACACTTCTACATCACGCCCGAGAAAGGCGGTGAAAAGGGATACTCGATTCTATACCAGGTGGTGCGCGAGCTCGACATAATGGCGGTCGGCAGGGTAGTGATGAGCGGAAGGGAATACACGGTTACTTTGACGGCGTGGCACAACCTGCTGCTTCTGACCATTTTGTACTACCCGAACGAAATTGTGCCTCCGCCAGCTGTCGGCCTCGTGGAGCTCACGGAACGCGAGAAAGAACTCGGCAAACAGCTGCTGACTGCCCTCGGAAAGCCAGACGTGAAAAAGCTGAACGACCGGTACATTGAGGCCTTGAAAGAACTCATCAGCGCAAAACTCGAGGGGCGCGAGGTCAAACCTATCGAAGAGACTGCTGGAACTGCCGAAAGCGATATAGAAAAGGCGCTCGCGGCAAGTCTCGGCACGGCAAAAAAGAAGAAGCTCGGTGTGGTGGTCACGGTCCAAGGCACCGAGGAAATGGTAGAGGTGTGAAGGGTTACTAAATGGACACGGTGGTTGAGGCGTTTGCCGATGAGGCCACCTTGATGCCCATACAAAATATAGGAGGTTTAAGAATTATGAGTGAAGACGTTTTCAATTTCAGCACTCTGATAGACGAGTACCTAAAACGCGAACCGCAAGAACGCGTGATTGGCGTCTACCGCCCGAGCGAAATCGGCACGTGTATCCGGCTGACTTACTACAAGTTTCGGATGCCGGTCGAGTTCCCGCCGGACAAACTCAGGCTCTTCAAGGCCGGCGACCACGTCCACTACTTTATCCGTAGCGTCTTGGCGTCCTCGCCCCGCCTGAAGCTTGTGGACTGGGAAAAGCCGTTCTCGCTGGTGTATGACGACTTCGAAATCTCGTCGGGGGGTTACGACGACCTGATAACCGTCCGAGTTCAGGGAAAGCCGCTCCCGATCATCATCGAAGTGAAAAGTGTTTCGGGGAAGGGCGTTGACCACATAAAGCAACCGAGTATGATGCACCTTTACCAGATACACCCCTATATGAAAGCCGCACATAGCAACATGGCGACAATCTGGTACGTGGCGCGCGACACCTACGCCGATAAATGGTTCACCGTCTTCTACGACGAGAGGATAATGGACGAGGCGGTGGCGCGAATCAGAAAACTGCACTGGCATCTCGTCGAGCAGATTCTACCAGAGCGGGAATGCGGCTTCCTCTGCAAGTTTTGCCCTTTTTGGCAGGAGTGCCGCGGGGACTACAACCCACCGCTGAAGGAACGAGCGCTTGGAAGGTGAGGACATGATGGGCGACCCGAAAGATATCATCGCCGAATGGATATGCAAAGAGCTCGAGGCGCTTGGCAGAGAGGGAACATTCGAGGAGTACCAAAAAGTCGTTGAGAACCTGCCAGAGTTTGTGACGCGCGAGGACGTCAGGCGAATAGCAACTGAAATTTTCGGTACCAAGGGGGTGTAGAATTGGTCAAAATCTGCATGAAAAACGCAAAAACATGGAAGACGTGCGTCGGTGCGATGGCGAACCTCGTGGAGGAGATCGTGCTCAAGCTGATCCCAGAAGGAGTCAGGGCGAGAGCAATGGATCCCTCCCACGTGGCTCTCGTGGATTTCGAGCTCCTGGCAGCAGCGTTCGACGGGTACGAGGTCAACCAACCAACGTTGATCGGCATCAATCTTCTGGAAATGAACAAAGTGATGGCTCGCGCGAAACCGGACGACGAGATGACGATCGAGCTTGACGAACAGAAGAACCGCCTGACGCTGACGTTCAAGGGGGCGTCAGCGAGGAAATTTGACATGTCGCTGATCGACATAAGCGAGACCGAGTTGCCAGAGCCGAAGTTGCAGTTTGTGGCTTCGACTGGCGTCCTAGCGGGGGTAATTCAGGACGGTTTAAAAGACGCGGAACTCGTAAGCGGCACCGTAAAACTCGGGCTCGACAACGACGGCTTCACCATGTCGGCGGAAGGGGACAGGGGCACAACGGAGCTCGTGCTCGGCAAGGACAACAAAGCGCTGACCGGGTACAACGCGAAACAGCCGGCAAAATCGACGTACGATACAAGTCAGCTGGGCAACATAATGAAGGCGGCGGCAGGCGCCGACATCGTGACCATCAACATGGGTACGAATCTGCCAGTCCAAGTGGACTACCCCGTGGCAGACGGCAAGGGCAGGCTGCGGTTCCTGTTGGCCCCGCGCATCGAGGCGGAAAGATAGAGTGAGAAAATGCACCACAGAATCAGCGCCATTCTCGACAAGGTGGAGGACTACAAAATTTGCCAAAACTGCGGCCAGGGTGATTTAGATGGATGACAAAGAACTAAAAGAATATGAGAAGTGGAAAGAGCATTTCTCAAGATTTGGCGAAGATTTGACGAATCTATAACCCGCTTCGGGAGGTCGGGGAGATGGAAGAAACAACGTTCGAAAACCTAGCACCCTGCAAGCATGAAGCGGGCGAGAACGAGAGGTACCCTTCGGGAAGACGGAGGTGCGCGCTGAAGGGGGCGGATCCCCCCGGCGCGTGCGGCTGGGAGAACCCAGAGACCTGCCCGCTCGTCCAAAAAAAGAAAAAGTAGCATTTTTCAAAACCAAGCTGAGGCTCCCCAGCCTGATCGGCGTTCTCACGTGCGGTGCTGAAGACCGCTCGCTCGGCCGTCTGCATCGCCCTGCCTCCTTTTCGCCGACGAAAAGCTGGGGTGCCTTTAGTAGAAGTGTTTTTGTAAGACATAGACTTCAAAAAGTTAAAAAATGAGGTGATTTTTTTGCAGAGAATTGTTTCAAATGGCTTAGTAATTGTACCAAGCGGTCTAGAGAATCTTGAATACCAAGAAATCCTGCGCCACCGCTACCTAGGAGTTTTCGACGACCCACCCGAACAACATTTTCTCGGAGGATCCGATGCCATAACATTCGGCTCCGCTGGAGGAGAAATTAAAAAACGATGGGATCGCTCCCTCAAGATGCTCTGGATCGGAATTGGGAAACATGGAGAGCGTTGTCCTTGGTGTGAGGCATACCACATAATCGGGAATATCTGCGAACACCTATCTTTTCCCGACCATGTCCGGGAAGAGATTACCCGAATTTACGCGAACCTGAGAAAACAGGGCGAAACCAAAAGAGCCGGTGTGGATCTAAAGAAGCAGATGGCGAAGATAACGTGGCTCGCCTGCATGATCCATCGCCTTCCGCGAAAGCGCAGCGATATCGAACGCGAGATCAGAGAATTCTACGGGTTTGGCATCGGTAAGATCCCCCATGGATTCGTCAAGGCGGCAAACACGCAACTCGTAAAATTTCGCACAAAAACGGAAAAAGATGGGCGCGAGTATCTTCGAAGGTATGAGTTGCGAAACGGTCAAATGTTTAACGAGAGAGTATTAGCCAGACTTTGACTTGGCACAAAACTGAAACCTAAAACCACGTAAACCCTCTCCACCAGCCAGAAAGACGCAGAATTTGACCGTTTAAAAGCGAACCTCTTCCAATACAATTTAGTGGGAGGAAGATGACGAAACTGACCCGGGAATGTGTTCACAGGCCGCGTGAAGACGACGAACTCGTCTGCACACGCTGTGGACTCGTGCTCGGGCCGGTTCTCGTCAACGCACCGCCGTATCTGAATTCCGAGAGAGAGTACGGAGAATCGCCCTACCAGCGAAAACTCGACCTGATAGAGCAAGAGCGGGTGCACGACCGCGGGCTCGGAACGGAACTCTTCTCAATCGACAAAAAACAGAATATTTCGCCGACCATGCGGGAGTGGTGGAACCGATTGCTGCACAACGGGCGGGGGGCGAGCTACCGGGAACGCAGGCTCAGGGAGCTGTTTTGCGAAATCGTCAAAATAACCAGCCACATGAAAATCCCCCGGACGGCGCACGATAGGATGTGCTGGATGACGAGAAAGCTCGCCGGCAAAACGCGTTCTCCGGCCCCGGGTTTGCTGGCCGATCTCGTCTACATCGCGTGCAGGTCGCTCAGTTTCCCGCGAACGCTAGAGGAGATCGACAAAGCGTTTGAAGAACTTTACGGGGAATCCTTCGCTTCCCTTCGCCACGGGAGGGTCAGCAGGATACACGAGCTCGCGAGGGGCTTCGGTTTCGACTTGCCTCCCGCAACGGCGCACGACTACGTCGACAGGCTTGCTGCGCAACCCGAAATCGCTGCACGTGTACACCAGATCGCGGACGGGCTCGGGCATGGTAATCCAGTAACCGTCGCAAAGAAGGCGCTCCGGGAAGCCCAAAGGGAACAAAAAACGGCTGAAAAGTCCTCTAATCTTCCCCCGCAAGGTATCCCAGCTTAGGCTATTATTTTTTTTTCGTTTTTTGTTTTGTGTGTGTGAGTAAGGTGTCAGTATCGGTGACAGTATCGGGAACAGTGACGGTGACGTAGGAGCTTGCCATCCAGCTTTCACAACCCCGAGCCAACGCATCCGAGCGTCACGAAGCCGCTCGCTCCAGGAGCTGACCCTCGCACCCAGGATTTCCTCGCTTCTCTCCAGCTCCGTTTTCGCTCCGCTCCGAGATCCCAGGTTTCCCTGCGAGAGGTCAGGAAGTGGAGCTCGCGGACGACCGAGGTTCTCGGGGTGTCTCCGCGAATCCAGCTCTGATCCTAAGAGAACCGAGCCGAACCCAGGACAGTAGAAGAAACCGGCTTTCGCTCTCCTCGGATTCCCCCGCCCGTTCCCGACCGACTCAAGACTTTTCAGGTGACGGCGGCGGTAACGGTACCAGAAACAGTAACGGCGAAATCCTAAAAAATCATACCTCCCCTCTCCGAACGGTGGTGGGTTGATGGTACAGTTCAGAAAAATTTGCCCAAACAATAGATGAATTATCAAAAAGTCAAATGGCTTCAGCTCGGTGAGACATCAATCTTATCGGAAAGGAGGTTGGAGCCACCCGCGGTGATACAAACAAATTAGAACGATTTGCGTGCTGGCGAGAAAATCCGGGAAGTTCACGAGGAAGTCATATGCGCAATCCCTTTTTTCCCTGCCGTCGCCGTACATGAGCCTCTTGTTAAACATGCTCAGGATTTTCTACCTCATGGTGACAGAAGTTTGTTTAAAATAGGGGCTCGAAAATAATGTATATATGGACTACACCAAGTTGGAGGGGACTAAATTTGGGGATAAAATCATCGCTGGTAATCGTGTTAGCGTTGACCCTACTTATTGCTACTCGGGCTCAACCTGGTATCGCCCAGACGTCACCGAGCCTGACGTTGGGGTCTGTTAGTCCCGCAAGTGGTTATTACGGCACGACCTTCACCTTTCAAGTCACATATGCGGATAGCGGCGGTCACGCCCCCTCCTATGTCCGAGTTTTCATCGACAACATCGGGCGCGACATGACGATGGTGAGTGGGGACTACACAACGGGGGCCCTCTATCAATATAGCTGGGTGACTACCTCCACAGATGTTGGCTCGCACAATTATCACTTCGAGGCGAGCGATGGCATCTCCACGGCTCGGGACCCAGTGTCGGGCGACTACGATGGGCCGTCGGTGGTCGAGAAAAAAACAAGTCCTCTGGCGATTTCCCCGGTTGCCTTCCAGCTTCGAACAGAAAATTCCATCACCCTCACCGCGACGCTGAAGGACAATGTCAACAACCCACTTGTTGGCAAAACCATTACGTGGGGCGCAACTTCTGGAAGCGTCACGCCTTCAAGTGGCACGACTGACTCGAACGGACAGGTTTCAGTGACATACACTGCCCCGAATCACGAGACAACGGTTTCGGTCACCGCATCTTTCGCGGGCGATAACCAGTACAGCGAGAATCAAGCAAGCGTGGTTGGTCTGATTAGCGCGCCAGCGCCTAAACCCGAATCCACATTCATCAGTATCACCCCCACCAGCTTCGAACTCCCAACTGGTATATCTGATACCTTCACAGCGACGTTGACCTCTGGCGGGCAGCCCATAGCAGGTAAACGCATCGAGTGGTCCGCTACTGCTGGCACTCCCACCCCTTCTTCGGGCTACACGGACTCGAGTGGGCGGGTCACGACCGAGTACTACGCTCCTGACTCCCCTGTGGAAGAAGTGGCGGTGGTCGCGAGCTTCGCTGGCGACAGCTGGTACGAGGCTAGCGAGAACAGCTCTGCGGGCAAGGTCGCTTCCCCCCCAGCCAAGCAAGTGAGTATTCAGATCACACCCTCAAGCTTCAGCATCGAAGCCGGGGACTCGATCCAGCTGACCGCTATTGTAACCTCGGGTGGCTCGCCAGTGGAGGGAAAGCTCGTCACTTGGTCCGCGGATGCAGGGAGCTTCAGCCCCCAGAGCGCATACACAGACGCTGAGGGCAAGGTAATGACTACCTACACCATCTTGGAGGCGAGGCAGGTCACCATCGGCGCGTCCTTTGCGGGGGACAACGCGTACCAGGCGGCCCAGATGAGCCAGCAGAACACGGTAAATTCAAAGCCGCTCTACAAGAACCCGGTTTTCTGGGTGCTGGTGACTGTTGGAGTGGCCGGGGGGGCAACTCTCCTCGTGTTGAAAAAGCGAAATCTTCTTTTCAGGAAAAAAGCGAGGTACTGCCGAAAGTGTGGTGCACCAGTCCCTGAGGGTGTCAAGTTCTGCCGAAAGTGTGGTGCGAGGTTGAGGGAGTGACGAGTGTCCGCGGTAAGCTTTCGAATCAAAAGTTAGCATGGTGATGCTGTGCCGAGAATATTTGGTTCTATTTTCAAGAAACGGGCGAGGTACTGCAGGAAGTGTGGGGCGGGGGTCAGTTCGGGAGTCAAGTTTTGTAGGAAGTGCGGTTCAAAGTTGGTATCTGAAAAGGTCGTGCTGACAAAGAGGTTCTGGGGACTGGGGGTAGCGTGTACCCTTCTGATTGTCGCTGTAGCAGGGATCCTATTCCTGAACTTCTCCGGGAAAGGACCTATCCAAGAGTCGCAAGGAGATATCACAAGCCTATCTACGAGCGCCAACACCTACGGAGCAGGGTCGAACGTCAACATATTAGTGAGCTACAAGCTTGAATCCTCGAGTGATGGAGGTACGCCGTACTTGCGTGCGGAAGTCAAGACGCCAGAGCAACTCAATACAGAGAACTCGATTAAAATGCTGACACCACTTAAGCTTGAGCTGACTTCGAAAACTCTGAGTGAAAACTACACTTGGTCTTGGAACCAGTACAACGAGTACGAAAAGCCCGCGGTGACTGGAAAATATTATGTCAGTGTTACACTCGTTGAAGCTTTCGGAAGCGGCATCGAGCAAATTCTCGCCGATAACATTTACGCATTTCAGCTCGGGCTCGCGCTTCCCGAAAATGTTGTTCCAGGGGAGGTTCTCGTTGGGTTCGTGGAGGAGGTCGATGTCACCTCCGCTAGAGCCAACAATATAATCAACCAGCATGGAGGAACTGTAATCTCTACGGATAGCACCCTCAACTACGCTAGCGTTCGGGTTCAAGAGGGCAAGGAGAACAATTTCATAAAAGCAGTGATTCAGCATCTCGAGGTGGCATATGCATACCCTGAACATCTCGTTGGTGTTTCCTTCACTCCCACAGATCCAGATTATCCCAAGCAGTGGAGTTACCCAAAAATCCGCGCCCCAGAGGCTTGGGATATCACCACAGGGAGTGCAAGTGTGGTTGTAGCAGTCGTCGATACGGGAGTTGATTACACCCACCCAGAGCTAGCTGGGAGGATGTGGACCGATGGAAGTGGACATTACGGTTATGATTTCGCCGATGGCGATAGCGACCCCATGGATCTTTATGGACATGGCACTCATGTGGCCGGAACGATAGTCGCGGAGATGGGGAACGGCGTTGGTGGTGTCGGTGTTGCTCCTGGAGTCAAAATAATGGCGGTTCGGGTGTTTGATGCCGAGGGTAATTCACGCGATTCCTGGATAGCCTCCGGGATAACGTGGGCGGCCGACCATGGCGCCAGGGTTATAAATCTGAGTATAGGTTACAAAGATTCAAACACGAACATCCCCATTATAGGACCCATACCAGTCGTAGAAAAAGCAATTAGCCATGCTTACGAAAAAGGCTGCATAATAGTCGCGGCTGCTGGGAATGAAAGCTGGTATTGGGTCAGTTATCCGGCATCGTCCGAATTTGCGATAGCTGTTTCAGCTACAGATCAATCCGATTCGATAGCCAGCTTCAGCAACTACGGATCGAAGGTAGAGGTGGCAGCCCCTGGCGTGTATATCTACTCTACACTTCCTGGTAACCGGTATGCGTATTATGACGGCACCTCTATGGCGGCGCCTCATGTATGCGGTGCCGTCGCTCTGCTTCTGTCCAAGTATCCGACGCTCACTAACAGCGAGGTTAGGAACGCATTGGCGCAGCACAGCGACGATCTTGGGTCGCCGGGGCGGGACGAGTACTACGGCTACGGTCGGATCGATGTCTATAAACTACTGGCCAGCACAACCGCGCCGAGCGAGTGGCAGGAGTTCAATGTCTCGGCAGAGTCGCAGCATCCATACTTGAACAGCTACGATGGAACTTGGGTGATCAGGCGAACTGGTGCGTCGAAAATAAAGGTCTACTTCGAGTCGCTGAGTACCGAACTCGGCTACGACTTTGTCTACTTCTATGATAATGAAAACAACGAGCTGGGCAGGGTTGACGGCACGTGGGCAGGCTGCTGGTCCCCGGAGGCGAAGGGCGACACCATCATGGTGCGGCTCGTGTCGGATCAAAATGTTCAGGAGAGTGGCTTCGAGATCACGAAGGTCGCTGTGCTCGGGGGCACTGGAGAACCTGAGGTGACGGAGCCAGAGGTGCCAACGAGCTGGGAGGAGTTCAGCTTCACCCTTGAATCTGCCCATCCGTACTCGAACGGCTACGACAGCACATGGTTAATCAAGCGGACGGGGGCGACAAGAATCAAGGTGTTCTTCGAGAAAATAGAGACGGAAGTCGGATATGATTTCGTCCGCTTTTACGACGCGGCAGGCAACGAGCTCGGCAAGGTGAGCGGAATGCGGACTGACTACTGGTCCTCAGAGGCGACGGGCGACACAATAAGGGTGCGGCTTGCGGCTGACCAGAGCAACACTGGTTGGGGCATCAGGATTATAAAAGTGGCAACCATCGGGGGCACAGGGACGCCACAGCAAATTGGATGAGTCCGTTACGGAACTTGGACCAACCTGCAATTTTAAGACAGACATTTGGGATATTACATATTAGGCAGATTTAGATGAAGAAATCGTCACTCCTGCTCGTGCTGGTGTTGTGCTTCGCGTCGCTTCTAGCTTTTGGGCCAAACCTCGCATTCGGGGGGACCCGGGAAGATGTGGTTTCTTCTTTTCCATCGCCCAATACTGAAGTTGGGGACATTGCATGGGGCGGGAATTACCTGTGGTATGTTTGTTATTATTACACGTCTGGAATGATTTACAAGCTCAATCCTACAACTGGCGCCGTGGTTTCCTCTTTCGGGGCACCTGGATACATTAGTCTTTATAGCGGGGGAATTGCTTGGGACGGAACATATTTGTGGGTCGCTGCAGCCCCCACGTTTACTACCGCCAACACGATTTACAAACTGAATCCTGCGAATGGGGCAGTGATTTCTTCCTTTTCAGGACCTAGCAGCAATCTCTCTGGTCTCGAATGGGATGGGACTTGGTTATGGGTTGGCGATTCGGGTACGGATAAAATATACAAACTGAACCCTTCAACTGGGGCAGTGATATCATCTTTCAATGCACCCGGAGGGTATTGGCCATCTGGTCTCGCGTGGGACGGGACATATCTGTGGAATATCGACCAAATCACAAATAGGGTTTACAAACTGAATCCCCAAACCGGAGCTGTAATTTTTTCTTTTTATTCAAGCAATGCACGCAGAGGTCTCGCTTGGGACGGAACCTACTTGTGGTACGCGGGCGATAGTACCGACACGATTTATAAAATTAATGTCATCACTACGTATAATCTCTCGACTTCTGTGGGGTCTGGCAGCGGCTCGATCAGCTTGAGCCCTTCGGGCGGAGTCTATGATGCCGGGACCACAGTGACGGTGACAGCGACTCCAAGCGCGGGCTACGTGTTCGACCACTGGTCGGGCGATGCATCCGGCTCTAGCAGCTCCTTTCAGATAATGATGAACTCGGACAAGAGCGTGATCGCGAATTTTACCGCTAGATACAATCTCTCGACTTCTGTGGGGTCTGGCAGCGGCTCGATCAGCTTGAGCCCTTCGGGCGGAGTCTATGATGCCGGGACCACAG
>Ga0172364_10004573_pt1 | contig 11004 bp, 9 predicted proteins | sample LakKivSesite10cm_FD_114545 | JGI IMG/M metagenome (GOLD analysis project Ga0172364, IMG submission 114545) | Sediment microbial communities from Lake Kivu, Rwanda - Sediment site 10cm | ecosystem: Environmental > Aquatic > Freshwater > Lake > Sediment | place: Rwanda: Western Province, Lake Kivu... | reverse complement strand
TCACCTGCTTGAGGATGTCGCGGATGGCCGCACCCGAGGGCGAGGTGACGATCCCGATGCGCCGGGGCAGCGGCGGCAGCGGGCGCTTGTGCCCGGGGTCAAACAACCCCTCCTTTTCGAGGCGGTCCTTCAACTGCAGCAACGCGAGCTGGAGGGCGCCCATCCCCTGCGGCAGGATGCGGCTGACGACGATCTGGTAGGCCCCGCGCGGGGGGTAGACCGTGACGTCGCCGTGCGCCAGCACCGCGAGCCCCTCGCGCAGCTCGAAACGCACGCCGCGCGCGGCCGACTTCCACAGCACCGCCGCGAGCTGGGCCTTGTCGTCCTTGAGGGTGAAATACGTGTGCCCGGAGTTCGGCCTCGAGAGGTTGGAGATCTCCCCGGCGACCCACACGCCCTGGAAATTCGTCTCGAGGTCCTTCCTGATCCGCGCGGTGATCTCGCTGACGGTGAGGATCTCGCGCTCGTCGGCGCCGCGGCCAGCCGCAGGGCTGCGACGCGGCTCGGGGCGCCGGTCCTCGTCGCGGCCTCCGCGCCGCGGCCGCCAGGAAAAGAGATCGGGAGCGTCTTGATCGGTCATGGCCGTCCCAGGCATTGCGGGAGACAGTTCAATTCGTTTATCCTACTATTCTCGGCGGCCATATTCAAGATGTTTCGACGGGCCCCGCCGGCGATTCCGCATCTTGCGTCGGAGGCGAATGTGCACGACGGCTTCGATGAAAGGACAGCCTCGTGCAGGCGATGACCGGCCGCCCTCGCGGGCTGACAGGCGGGCCGGGGGCGAGCGGCCTGCCGCGGCGTGCAGGCTCTTTTCACCTTGATGGCGGCGTGGCCCGCTGGTAGAATTCCCTTCATGCCCGATGAACATGGCACGATTCACATGCGGGAGGCCCTCGACCTCGCGAGGCTCGGCAAGGGGCGCGTCGAGCCCAACCCGATGGTCGGCTGCGTCATCGCGAGGGGCGGCAGCGTCGTCGGGCGCGGCTGGCACCGCGCCTTCGGCGGGGACCACGCGGAGGTCGAAGCCCTCACCGACGCCGGCCCGCGGGCGGAAGGGGCGGACGTTTTCGTGACGCTCGAGCCGTGCGCCCACCACGGCAAGACGCCGCCGTGCGTCGACGCCCTCATCCGCGCGAAGGTCGGCCGCGTGTTCGCCGCGATGGCCGACGCCTTCCCCCAGACCAGCGGCCTGGGCCCGGCGAGGCTTTCCGAGGCCGGAATCCCCTACCATGTGGGCCTGCTCGACGCGGAGGCCCGCGACCTCAACGCCCCCTACCTCAAGCTGGTGACGCGAGGCGAGTCTTACATCATCGCGAAGTGGGCGATGAGCCTCGACGGGCGGATCGCGACGCGGACCGGCGAGTCGCGCTGGATCAGCGGCGAGGAGTCGCGCCGGCTCGTCCACGAGATGCGCAACGTCGTCGACGCCGTGGTCGTCGGCCTCGGGACGGTGCTGCGAGACGACCCGGCGCTGACCTGCCGGTTGCCCGGCGGCCGGAACCCGGTGCGGATCGTGGTCGACAGCGCGTGCAGGATCTCGCAGGATGCGAACCTCGTGCGGACGGCCCGGGAGACGAGGACGATCATCGCCGCGACCGATGCGGCCCCGGAGGCGAGCGTGCGGGCGATTGAGGCGGCCGGCTGCGAAATCATGAGGCTGCCATCGCGCGGCGGCCGCGTGAGCCTGGCGGGGCTCGCGGCGGAGACGGGGAGGATGCGGATGACCAACCTCCTCGTCGAGGGCGGCGGCGAGGTGCTGGCCTCGGCCTTCGAGGAGGGGATCGTCGACGAGGTCCGCGTGTTCGTCGCGCCCGTCATCATCGGCGGCTCGGGGGCGCCGTCGCCGGTGGGAGGCGCGGGCGCCGAGAGCCTGGCACAGGCGCAGCGCCTCGGCCGCGTGACGGCCCGGGCGGTGGGCGTCGACGTGCTGATCGAGGGCAAAGTCGGCCCGCGCTGAACCGCTTCGCCTTCGCAGGCCGTGGTTTTCCGTTGCATCTCCGCGATGCCGGCGCTAAACTTGTGTTCAGACGGGGATTCATCACGGACCGATCCCGGCCGGGCGTGAGGCCGGGGCCTCAGAACAGGAGCGTTCATTGGCGCCCATCGAGTTCCTCCGGGAGGGATGGGGCAAGGTCAGGCGTTACTACCTGAGCCACTACCGCAAGAGCTACGTCGAGCGAATGCTGAAGCTGCGGCGCGGGGCGTGCCGCCGGTGCGGCGCTTGCTGCAGCGTGATGATCAGGTGCCCCTACCTCAAGGGCGCCAACGAGTGCGGCATCTACGAGCGGCGTTTCAGCCAGTGCAGGCTGTTTCCCATCGACCGGCGCGACCTCCGAGGCCGCTTCAGCTCGTGCGGCTACTACTTCGTGGCCGCGGTCCCGGAGCGCAGCAAGGTGCGGGCGGATGCGCCGGGCATGATACTTGAGGAGAAATGAGCGTGCCTTTCGCCCCCTACGGCTACCGTGAGCTTGCAGTGTTTGCCGCGGCCGCCGGCGCGCTCGCGTTCGGCGGCTGGTTCGTCTGGTGGCCGCTGGCGATACTCTTCGGGCTGCTGTTCTGCTTCGTGGTCTGGTTCTTCCGCGATCCGCCCCGCCGCGTGCCCGACGCACCCGGGGCGCTCGTTTCGCCCGCCGACGGCACCGTCACCGACATCACGGACGTCGACACCGTGGAGTTCATCGACGGCCCCGCCCGGCGGGTCGGCATCTTCCTCTCGATCTTCAGCGTGCACATCAACCGCTCGCCCTGCGACGGGCAGGTCGCGTTCATCCAGTACCGCAAGGGCCGGTTCATGAGCGCCCTCCGGCCGAAGTCGTCGAGCGACAACGAGGCCAACTCGGTGGGGCTGGCGCTGCCGGGGGCGCAGGGCAAGGTGCTCGTGCGGCAGATCGCGGGCGCGATCGCGCGCCGCATCGTCTGCGCCGTGGGCGTGGGCGATGCCCTCGCGCGCGGGCAGGAGTTCGGGATGATCAAGTTCGGCTCGCGCACCGAAATCTACCTCCCCCGAGAGATGGGCGTGTCAATCAGCGTCAAGGTCGGCCAGAAGGTGAAGGCCGGCACCTCGATCATCGGCCGGCTCGAGTAGCCGCCGGCGGCACAGCCATAATGCGCAAGATCAGCGTCCTCCCATCAGTCATCACGCTGGGGAACCTCACCAGCGGGTTCGCGTCGATCATCTACGCCGCCGACGGCGAGTTCGGCAAGGCAGGCTGGATGATCCTGCTGGGGATGATCTTCGACGCGCTGGACGGGCAGGTGGCCCGGCTCACGAGGACGGCCGGGACCTTCGGCATACAGCTCGACTCGCTGTGCGACGTGATCACCTTCGGGCTGGCGCCGGCGGTGCTGATCAACAGGCTGTGCGTGAGCTCCGGCTGGCCGGCGGCGCCGGAGGCTTGGCTGTTTTCGGCGCTCTACGTGGCCTGCGCGGCGCTGCGGCTGGCCCGCTTCAACGTGGGCACCGGCGTGGAGGAGGAGGACCACGAGTCGTTCCATGGCCTCCCCTCGCCGGCGGCGGCCGGGCAGATCGCCACGCTGGTGATCCTCAACGACCACCTCTCGGCCCAGCCGATCCTCTCGCTGCCGTCGCGGCCGATCGTGGCGGTGCTGCCCGTGGTCGGGCTGGTGATGGGCGGGCTGATGGTGAGCCGCGTGCCCTACATCCACATGGGCGACCGGCTGTTCAAGGGCCAGCGCCCGTTCGCCCACCTCGTGGTGCTGATATTCCTGTGCATCTGCATGGCGCTCAACATCATCTGGTCGATGGCCGGCGTCTTCACGGCCTACACCGTCGTCGGCATCATCTACGGCATCCGGCAGAAGCTCGCCAAGCCCCCCGAGCGGCTTGCGGGCCTGCTCGATGACGAGGAGTGAGCCCTGCCTGCCGTGAAGAGGAACTCGAAGTGCAACATGGCGGCGCCCTGGTACGCCGCCGGGCTGCGGTTCTCGTGCCTGCGCTGCGGCGACTGCTGCCGCGGCGAGCCCGGCTACGTGTGGATCACGCCCGCCGAGATCAGCGCGGCGGCCGAGTTCCTCGCGATGCCCCCCGAGCAGTTCGCCCGCGAATACGTCCGCCGGGAGCAGGGCGGCCTCAGCCTCATCGAGCTTGCCAACGGCGACTGCATCCTCTGGACGCAGCAGGGCTGCAGGATCTACGCCGTCCGCCCGCGCCAGTGCCGGACGTTCCCGTTCTGGCCGGAGTATCTCCGCTCGCAGAGCGCGTGGCTGCGCGCCCAGCGACGCTGCCCGGGCGTGGGCACCGGGAAGCAGCACTCCCTCGACGAGATCGCCGCGAGATTGAAGGAGAACTACGACTGAGCGCGATTTTTGAACGTTTGGCGGCTTTGCGGCAACAATAGTGGGTGAAGGGCTGTTGGACCAGTTCCGCCGGAACGTTGTTGACAAGCCGTGCAGCGCTGCAGCGCCCGCGAGGCAGTGCCCGAAGCCGGGCAGCGCCCGAAGCCCTCTTGAAAATCCGGGTACCGGCATTACAATAGAACTGCGATACCGGCCAGAGATGTGTTTGGCGTTCCGCTGCTTTCGAGAGAGGAGAAGGAGCCACACCAGATCCCATGATCACAGTTGAGAACCTGACGAAAGTGTACGGCGAGATCCGGGCCGTCGACGGGATCACCTTCCACGTCGGCGAGGGCGAGATCGTCGGCTTCCTCGGGCCCAACGGCGCCGGGAAGACCACCACGATGCGCATCCTCACGTGCTTCATTCCGGCAACGTCGGGCACGGCGAAGGTGGCGGGCTACGACGTGTTCTCGCAGAGCCTGCAGGTGCGCCAGAACGTGGGCTACCTCGCCGAGAACAACCCGCTGTATCCCGAGATGCGCGTGACGGAGTACCTCCGCTTCCGCGCGAAGCTCAAGAACGTGCCGGGCGGAGAGCGGCGGCAGCGGATCGGGGAGGCGCTCGAGCGCTGCGGGGCGGACGCCTTCGCCAACCAGGTGATCGGCACGCTGTCGAAAGGCCAGCGCCAGCGCGTGGGCCTGGCCGACTGCCTCCTGCACAATCCGAAGATCCTCATCCTCGACGAGCCGACGGTCGGGCTGGACCCCAACCAGATCAGGCACGTCCGCCAGCTCATCAAGGAACTGAGCGCCCAGCACACCGTGCTCCTCTCCACGCACATCCTCCCCGAGGTCGAATCGGTCTGCGAGCGCTTCATCATCATCGACAACGGCAAGATCGCCGAGGACATGTCGATCGACCAGCTCGCGCGCTCGCCCTACATAGACGTCGAGGCGGCGGCGCCGCAGGCGGAGTTGCGCGATTCGCTCGCGCAGATGGACGGCGTGCTGAAGGTGCGGCACGCCGAGGCTGCCTCGGCCGGGGCGCACCGCTTCACGCTCGAGCTTCGCGACGGTGCCGACCTGCGGGCGGACGTGGCCGCCCTCCTGGCGCAGCGGCACTGGAAGCTGCTGGAGCTGCGGCAGCGGTCACTCACGCTCGAGGAGATCTTCGTGAGCACCACCACGCGCGACCACAACCTGGCGGCGAAGGAGGCATGACGTGAACACGCGAAACATCTTCTACGCGGTCGGCGGAGCGATGTGCCTGCTGGGCATGGGCCTGCTGATCGTGCCCAAGCAGCTCTCGATGAACATCGCCGGTGCGGTGCTCCTGCCGGGCGGCGCGGTCGTGGGGCTGATGTTCACCCACGCCCCCGCCATCGCCCGCCGCGAGCTGGCCAGCTACTTCGTCTCGCCCATCGCCTACATCCTCATAGCGGCCTACCTGGCGGTGGTGGCGTTCTTCTTCAATGCGGGCATCCAGAGCAGCGGCCGGGCGCAGATGGAGCAGACGTTCGTGATCATGACGTGGATGTCGCTGTTCATCTGCCCCATCATCACGATGCGGCTGCTGTCGGAAGAGGCCCGCTCGGGCACGCTCGAGACGATGGTGACGGCCCCGATCACGGATTTCGAGCTGGCGATTGGGAAGTACGCGGGGGCGCTGGTGTTCTACCTGGCCCTCCAGGCGCCCACGCTCGTGTTCGTCTACGTGCTGGGGCGGCAGGGCTCGCCCGACTACTACACCATCCTCGCCAGCTACATCGGCATCATCCTTTTCGGGGCGTTTTTGCTGTCGATCGGGCTGCTGATCTCGGCCTTCACGCCCAACCAGGTGATCTCGGCGTTCGTCGGGTTCGTGGCGATGTTCCTCATCTTCTTCCTGGGGATCATGGGCGGCAACATCACGGGTGCCGCCGGCAAGGTGGTGGGCTCCATGGGCGCAGCCACGCACTACGTGGACTTCACGCGCGGCGTGATCAACAGCCAGCACGTGCTCTACTACGTCACGTTGTCGGTGTTCTTCCTGTTCCTCACCGTGCGGGCCATCGAGAGCCGCAAGTGGCGGTGAGGCCATCGCGGGGCGGATGCACGGTCAAAACTCCAAGAGCTTGAAGGAGGCTTGAGCTTTGGGTTCTCGCAAAGATTCGTTCGTGGAAACGGTGGGCGTGGTGCTGGGGCTGATGGGCCTGACGGCCCTGATGGTCGGTACCATCGCCTTCCCCATCGCCAAGACGTGGAAAAACAGCTTCAGCATAACGTTCCTGCCGGCGGGCGCGGTGCTGCTGGCCGGCAGCGCGTTCATCAAGTGGCGCCTCGCGTCGATCCTCCTGCTTCCCGCGGGCGCGGTGGGGCTGGCGATCACGCTGATGGGCTGGGGCAAGGCCTCGGAAGAGGCGGCGCGCCTGCCCTACCTCCTGCCGACGATCATCGCATCGCTGCTGATGCTGGCGTCGCTGGCCATCAACGTGCCGGCGATGATCCGCGGCACATCGCAGCGCCGCGGCCTCGTGGGCGCCAACGTCTTCCTGATGTGCCTGATGGGGATGGTGCTGCTGGTCGCCGGCAACTACCTCGCCTCGCGCTACTACACCAAGCGCGACCTCACGAAGACCGGCACGTTCACGCTCTCGCAGCGGACGGCCGACTATGTCAAGAGCCTCGACGAGCCGGTGACGGTGACGGTGATCATGTCGCAGACGTCGGGCGTGACCGACGAGTTCGACTACGCCTGCTACGGCTTCGCGCAGAACATGCTCGACAGCTACGCCACGGTGTCGAAAGGCAAGCTGACGGTGGAGTACATCGATCCGATCTCCGAGAGGCAGAAAGCCCTGACCTTCTTCAACGACCTCGGCGGCGGCGAGCGCGAGCAGAGCATTGTCTTCACGTCCGACCAGGGCTTCCACCAGATCCCGCGCCGGTCGCTGCTGGACCAGGACCCCATGGCCCGCTTCCGCGGCTACGCCCAGTCTGAGCCGAAGTTCCAGGGCGAGACCGTCTTCACCGCCGCGCTGATGAAGGTGACCGACAAGAAGCGCAGCACCATCTACTTCACCACCGGCAAAGGCGAGAAGAGCCTCGAATCCGGCCAGAACGCGATGACCTACATCGCTAAACGCATCAGGGAAGACAACTACGACACCAAGACCATCAACCTCGCGGCCCAGCCGCTGCCAGACGACTGCGACATCCTCGCGATCGTCGGGCCGCGCCGGCCGTTCTCGCAGCCCGAGCTCGACCAGATCGCGAAGTACCTCGACAACCCGGCCAAGCCCGGCAAGCTCTTCGTCGCCCTCGACCCGCTCGTCGAGAGAGTCCAGGAGTCCGGCCTCGAATCCATCCTCCAGGAGCGCGGCCTCACCGTCCGGCAGGACGTGACCGCCATCAACCCGGAAGACTCGCTGATGGCCGCCCTCATCGACCCCCTCACCGTCTACTCCACGCACACCAGGCATGAGATCACGGAGAAGATGGAAGGGCTCTCGACGGTGTTCCGCGTGAGCTGCATGATCGAGCCGCAGAAGGCCCCGCAGGGGCCGCAGGGCCAGCCGGTGCCGATGCCCTACGAGAGCGAAGCCCTCGCCCTCGCCGACAAGGGCTGGGGCGAGGTGAACCTCAGCGGCGAGCGGGTGAAATACGATGCCGGCACAGACGTGGCCGGGCCCGTGCCGATCGCGGCCGCATCCAAGAAGCGCGACCCCAACCAGCCGCCGCCCAACCCCTACATGCCCTCGCCGCCGGCCGACCCGTCGTTCGACGGCGCGCGGATCGTCGCCACGGGCGACAGCGACTTCCTCACCGACAGCATGATGCAGCAGGGCCCGGGCAACGTCGACTTCGCCCTCAACTGCATCAACTGGCTGGCGAGGAAGACCAACCGCCTCGGCATCGCGGCCAAGCCGCTGTTCGCCGAGCCCATCAGCATCAAGCCCGGCGAAGGCGAAGCGATCTTCTACGGCACGCTCATCGGGCTGCCCTACCTCGCCCTCGTCGTCGGCGGCATCGTCTACTGGAGGCGCACGCTCTGATCGAGTGACAACGGGATCGGGCTCGATCGGCGAGCCCCCTACCTTTTTCAGGAGGCTCACGGGAAAGATGAACTTCAAGACCACGATCGTTCTCTTCATCCTCATCCTCATCGCCGTGCCGGCTGCCATCATCCTGCCGGGCAAGCTCAAGACCACCGACGAGATGCAGGCGGCAAGGGGCAAGATCTTCCCCGACTTCAAGACCGCCAAGGCCAGGCGCCTCGAGGTGACCAAGGGCGACCTCCACGTCGTCTTCGAGAAGAAGAACGACACCTGGCACATCACCCAGCCGCTGGCCGACCGCGCCGACAAGACGAAGGTCGAGAACATCCTCTCCGCCATCGAGTTCCTCCAGCACCGCGGCATCGTGGACACGAAGGGCCAAGCCGTCGACCCCGCCAACTACGGCCTCGACACGCCCCAGGCCCAGATCAGCTTCGCCGGCGAACGGGCCTCGGGCACCCTCCTCATCGGCAAGACCTACGAGGGCCTCGGCAAGGACTCCGCCAGCGGCAAGAGCCTCTACGTTCAGCCCCAGGGCGACAAGACCATCTACTGCGTCAGCGACGACATCCTCAAGGACATCGACCAGAAGGTCGTCGACCTCCGCAGCCGCACGCCGCTCGACCTGGTCCAATCGCGCATCACCCGCTTCGAGCTCAACACCTCCTCCGGCACCGTCGTCGTGGCGAAGGACGACAAGGCATGGAAGCTCGAGTCCCCCGTGCAGGCCGCCGGCGACACGTCGAAGATCAACGACCTCATCAACGCCGCCATCTCGGCCGAGAAGCAGGACTTCACCGCCGACGACGTGCAGGACCTCGCCCAGTACGGGCTCGACAAGCCGGTCGTCAGCCTCACGTTCTGGAGCGAGAAGGTCGACGGCCCCCGCACCCTCCTCCTCGGCGCACAAGTGCCCGCGGCCGACGAAGCCCCGGAGCCGCTCGAAGCACCCGGCGCACCTGGGAAGACCGAAAAGGTCTACGCCTGCGTCGAAGGCGAAAAGTCCGTCTTCACGCTGAAGAAGGACGCCGCCGCGAAGCTCGACGTCAAGACCGCCGACCTGCGCGACCGCGTCATCACCGCCATCAAGTCCAACGACGTCTCCTCCGTCGACATCACGAAGGCCGGCTCGGCCATCAGCCTCACGAAAGAAGGCTGGGACTGGAAACTCGCCGCCAAGCAGGGCGAACAGGAGAAGAAAGCCGACGCCAACAGCAGCGGCGTGCAGGACCTGCTGCGGCTGTTCGAGAACGAGAAGATCGGCGACTGGGTCGACCAGCCCGATGACCTCGCCCAGTACGGCCTCGACGAGCCGGCGTCGATCGCCATCAAGACCAAGGCCGGCACGGAGCAGCAGTCGTTCGAGCTGCTCGTCGGCAAGAAGGAAGGGGACGACTGCTACGCCAAGCTGCCCGACAAGCCCTGGCTGATGAAGCTCTCCGGCAAGTTCGCCGACGAAGCCGCCAAGGACTACCTCGGCTTCCGCAGCAAGCGCATGCTCAGCTTCTCGAAGAGCGGTTCGAAGAGACTCACCCTCGCCCGCAAGAGTGGGCTCGTCTTCGAGGTCGAGAAGATCGCCGAAGACAAGTGGTCCCTCAGCAAGCCCGTGGCCGGCCCCGCCGAGATGAGCAACGTCAACAGCGTCCTCTGGGACATCTCGTCGTTTGACGCCGAGAAGATCGTCAGCGAGGAAACGGCCGACCTCGCCCCCTACGGCCTGCAGGACCCCGAGTTCACCCTGACCGTCAGCGTCGACAAGGACGGCGACAAGCCCGAGGCCACACACACCGCCCTCATCGGCGACCAGGTGAAGGACGGAGCCGACTACTACGCCTGCCTCAAGGATGGCACGATGCTCTTCACCGTGCGCAAGCCGGTGGTCGACAACCTCAGGAACGGCTTCCTCACCCTCAACGTGATGAAGTTCGAGACGGACGACGCCACCAAGCTCGCGATCGCGCGCGGCGCGGACCAGATCGTCTGCGAGCGCAAAGACAAGGACACGCCATGGGCCATCACGGCGCCCGCCGGCCAGCAGGCCGACAGCGAGAAGATCCAGAAGCTCGTCGAGGCGCTCCACCTCCTGCGGGCCGCCGAGTACATCGAGTACACACCGGAGAACGTCGACAAGTACGAGCTGGGCGCCCCCACGCTCACCATCTCCGTGAAGAACGACCAGGAGAAGGTGCTGCGGCTGGGCAAGAAGCTCAGCGACGGCAGCGCTTACGCCCGCACGGCCGACGCCACGCCCGTGTTCGTGCTGAACAAGCAGTCGGTTGACGCCGTCGACCGCCAGCTCGCGGACCTCGTGAAGGCGCCCGACGGCGAGAAGCCCCAGGACTCCGGCGAGAAGGCCGCCCCGCCCGACGCCCCGCCCGCGGGCGAAGCCGAGCCCGCCGAGACCGCGCACTGACGGACACGGCGGGCATGACCGGTTTCCAGCGCAGGGGTGGCCACGCCGCCCCTGCCGCGCTCTGCCGCCCGCAGTCCCGGCGGCGCGCCAGTCGTGGTGAAAGGAAACGCATGACCTGCAGCAGGATACCGCCCGCCCTCGCGGCGGCGGCTGTCGCGGCCGCTCTCGCCTGCGGCTCGGCGGCCGGGGCCTCGCGGCGCACGGCCGTCGTCGAGGCCGTCGAGGCGTGCTCGCCCGCCGTCGTCAACATCTCGAC
>Ga0172364_10004570_pt1 | contig 11009 bp, 10 predicted proteins | sample LakKivSesite10cm_FD_114545 | JGI IMG/M metagenome (GOLD analysis project Ga0172364, IMG submission 114545) | Sediment microbial communities from Lake Kivu, Rwanda - Sediment site 10cm | ecosystem: Environmental > Aquatic > Freshwater > Lake > Sediment | place: Rwanda: Western Province, Lake... | reverse complement strand
CTGGTTATTTGAATTTTATGGTTAATTTTGTTGGTTCTGGTGTTGGTGCTTTGTGCATTGTTGTTGGCGGCTTTGCACTTTGGACTTTTTTGAAGAGGCGTGAAGAGGCTAAGAGGCGAGTTTAGGTTGAAAGTTACGGAGTTTAAGCTTCTTTATTGGCTAGCAATTGGAGTTTTAGCATTACTTGTTGCTTCACCTTTTCTTACTAGAGTTTTAGTTTACCCGAGAACAGAGTTTTTCACTGAGCTTTGGATTTTAGGTGCAAATCATAAGGCTGAGAATTACCCGTTTAACATCACACGTAACCAGAATTATAGCATTTATCTAGGTATTGGAAATCGTCTGGGCTATTGTGCTTACTATTTGGTTCAGGTGAAGTTTAGGAATCAAACACAGCCAGCTCCAACAAGTCTTGGGCCTACTGAGAATCTTTCTTCGAGCAGTTTGCCTTCACTTTTCAACATAACCGCCTTTGTGGCAGACGAAGCAACATGGGAGTTGCCTTTAACCTTCTCATTTGATTACGGATATAACGTAACTGTTTCACGAGTCATGTTTTACAACTTAACAATAAACAACCTCGCATTAGACATGAGAGATTATATGACCGCTTGGAATTCGACCAACAAAGACTTTTACGGCAACTTGTTCTTCGAACTCTGGATCTATAACAGCACAACAAGCAATTTTCAATACCACGCACAATTTGTTAGCTTGCGACTTAACATGACTGCAACTGTCTAGAAGGTCATACATATGCATAGTTATTCTGTGAGAAACTTTAGAGACGGCGACGAAAGAGAGATTGTTGGACTTTTCAATGAAGTTTACAAGGAATATGCAGGCTTTGTTCCCAGAACAATTGAGTACTGGCGTTGGTGCTGTCTAGAGAGACCTGATGTTAAGCCTGATGGAATCTTTCTTGCCTTTGATGAAAAGAAGCTTTGCGGATATCTTGTTGCTGGTTCTTCGGGTAACATTTGGGAGTTCTGCGTTGCTGATGGCGAAGTCGCAGGAGTTCTTCTCGCTGAAGCTTTGTCGTATTTAGAAAAAGTCGGAGTTTCTTCTGTGAATGTTAACATCCCACAAGATTCAAGCGTTGCTGAAACATTAGCTAAAGCGGGTTTTGGTAAAGTCCCTGCTGAGACAATGTTTATAACTACTTTGAATCCGCAAGTTTTAATTTCGACTTTAGCTTCTTCTCGGAAAGAGGAACTGATAAACAAGAAAATTAATGATGAGTTTGGCGTTCAACTGCACGATGCACCGCACAGTGTTGAGACTGAGTTTTCAGTGAAGATTCGAGGTGAAACTGTGGAAGTCGTTGAAGGCTTTCCATCTAAGCCTTCGGTTGTTATTGCGTTGAGTTTTGTGGATTTTCTGTCGGTTCTTTTCGGCTTTTCAAATGCTGGTCGCTTGTTTCTTGTTGGTAAGATGAAAGTTAAACCATTATGGAAGCTGAGTGTGGTTTTGAAGTTTCTATCTACATTTTGTTTTAGACGTTCATGGTTTTTCCCGTTGAGCGACTTTGGCTAGGCTGATGAAGTCATGGGCGAATCTTTTATCTGTCGTACGATTCAGAAAAAAGACGACGAGACAGTCAGAGGATTGGTTGAGTCGACTTTTAGCAGATTTTTAAGCGGAAATTTTTGGGATTGGAAATACCTTCGAAACCCGAGTTTTGACCGTTCGTTTGTTGCTGTAGCCGAAAACGACGGAAAGATTGTTGGCTGCAATCATTGGCTTTTGAGGAAATTCAAACTTTCAGATTCAGTTGTGGTAGATGGAGTGTTGGCCGCAGATATTGTTGTGAACCCAGAATACAGGAAGAGAGGCGTAGGTAGGACACTGATGAATTTCTCAAGATCGCACCATGAAAGGAAGAAGCTAGTGCTGATGTACATGTTTGCCAATCCTGAACTGCGAAAGCATTTTCACACGCCCATCGGCGGATACATTCCAGCGCCAAGCGGCACAGCCATGTACACAAAGATTCTAAACTGGAACAAAGTAAAGAGAAACGTAGCTGTTTTCAACGAGAAGGTGAACCTTGGAGAATTTAAGGATAAGCTTGCCAAGGTTGATTTGACCGTTGCCTTTAGAGTGCGCGATGCTCCGCCGCTTTGTTTGCATGTAAATAGCGAAGGCGTCGAAAGTGATGCTTCTGATGAACAAGCAGACGTAACAATTTCTAGCGACATGGCGACTTTTAGCAAAATAAAGAGCGAAAAGATTGGGACGTGGAAGTTAGTCGAGTTGGTGCTAACTGGCAAGTTGAAGTTCAAAGGTAAATTACGAAAAATGTTAACTGCTTACAAGAACATGTGGGTTTTCAGGGAAATTTTGAGCGGAAAGATCACTTAGGTTTGGTGATGGAAGAATATGTACGGAGCTTTTTGGAATAAGAAGATTCAAAGCGCATCAAGCCGAGAACTGAAGAAGCTTCAGCTTAAGCTTTTGCGAAAGCAAGTTTTAAGGACATATGAGAATAGCAAGTTTTACAGGAACAAGTTTAAGGAGTTTAACATTAAACCTTCTGTGATTAGAAGCCTTGCGGATGTGCAGAAGCTTCCTTTCGTTTCAAGACAAGAGTTGGAAGAGCACTTTTATGAGATTTTGGGCGTGCCCCTCTCGAAGATCGCAACGGTGCGCATGACAAGTGGAACCACAGGGCATCCGTTGAAAATTGCGCACAGTTACAGAGACATTGGATTGATCGCTGATGCTTCTGCTCGTAAGCTTACGTATCATGGAGTTACTGCTAGAGACTGGGTGCAAATCACAGCGGCTTATGGTTTGTGGCAGGGTGGATGGTCGGCTCATTGGGGTGCAGAGAGGATAGGTGCTTGCGTTATTCCGGTTGGTCCAGGAGATACTGAGCGCCAAATTCGAATGATCAAACAGTTAGGTACAACTGTGCTTTATGGAGCTACAAATTTCCATTTGAGAATTCTTGAGGTTGCCAAGGCTTTGGGCGAGGATTTAAGCTGTTACAAGCTGAGAGTCGGGATTTGCGTGGCTGAGAAGCCAAGTAAGACGCAGATTTCGATGCTTGAGAAGGGCTTTGGCTATGAAAAAGTAGCGATTGATTATGGGGCTACGGAGTTTCCTGGGTTTTCAGTAAATTGTGAGAAAGATGGGGGTTTCCATCATGTTTGGGCTGATTATTATCTTGTAGAGGTTGTTGACCCAGAGACGCATGAACCTTTAAGTGAGGGTGAGAGAGGTGAACTTGTTGTCACTAGCTTGCAACGTGAAGCTTTCCCGCTGATAAGATACCTTTCGAGGGACGTGACTGCATTGTCAAATTTCGAGAAGTGTAGCTGTGGAATGTCTCATCCTAAAGTAAGCGCCGATATTGATAGAGAAGATTTTATGATTAAGGCTCGAGGTGTGCCTGTTTTTCCAAGCCATGTTGAGTTGATCCTTAACGAATACTCTTCACTCACTGGAAACTGCCAAGTTATCGTGGACAAACGGACACCAAGTCAAGATGTTGTTTTGAAGGTTGAGGTTGCAAAGATTCTCTCGGCAAGCGAAGAGAGACTGCTCAAGTCACGAATCATTGAGCAAGTGAAGAATAGAATCGGTATCACGCCTAACGATTTGATGTTTGTTCCAAAAGGAACCTACGAGGGCAAGTTTCAAAAGACTGTTGCAATCGTTTAGAAGCTGCTCTTTTATCGAGTATGGAGGACCTTGTTCATGATTGTTTGTTTTTCAGCATCTTACAAGAAGGCCAAGTTGCCTTTGTTGGAGGCGCTCGTTTTCAAGGATGCAGCTGCGGTCATGAAGGGACTCTGTTCTCAAGGTCTCATGGAAGAATGCATCCTTGTTCAAACGTGTCATCGTGTTGAGATTTATGGCGTTTTGAAGGATTCTTCTAAGGAAGACTCAATTAAGAAAATTTTGAAGTTTTGGAGCGCGAATACAGGAGTGAGTTTGGACATCCTGACTGAAAATGTTGATTTGCTTAAGGGCAGAGAGGCTTTGGCTAACCTTTTCAACGTGGCTTCTGGACTGGATTCAATGGTTGTTGGAGAAGATCAGATTCTTGGCCAAGTGAGGACGGCTTATGTAAAAGCGAAGAAGCTGGGAAGCGTGGGGCTGGTGCTCGACAAGGTTTTCATGAAAGCCATGAACGTCGGTCGAAAAGTCAGAAGCGAGACGAGAGTTAACGAAGGCTCGGTTTCGATTAGTTCGGCTGCGGTTGATTTAGCCGCTAAAGAGCTTGGGGATTTGAGACGTCTGAAGGCTCTAGTTGTTGGTGCTGGTGAGGCTGGTTCGGTTGCAGCTGAAACGCTCAGGCGAAGAGGAGTCAAGAAAATTCTAATAGCCAATAGAACGTACGAGACAGGTGCACAGCTTGCCGAGAAAGTTCAGGGAAAACCGATACTATTTGAAGAGATTTATGAAGTCATTCCACGGACTGATTTGACTATTATAGCTCTTACAGTGGATAAACCTGTTGTTAAAGCGAGTAAATTGCGCAAAATCTTTTCTGGTCAACGCGCAAATCGCGAGTTGTTTTTGGTGGATATTTCGCAGCCTCGCGCTGTTGAAGAGAAGGTCGGCAGCGTTGATGGTGTAGTTTTGAGGAATATTGATAGTTTGAAAGAGGTTGTTGAGGAAAGCATTAGAAGCAGGCAGTCTGAAGCTGAAAAAGCTAAGAAAATCCTGTTTGACGAGTTAGCGAGGTTTGAGAAGCAGCAATTGGAGTTTCTGGTTCAGCCGTTGATTTCTGAGATTTACAAGCGGGTTGACGGTATTAGGCAGAAGGAGCTTAAGAGAGCTTTGAGCAAGATGGCGGAGTCAGATGAAAAGAAGATGCAGATTTTGGACAGGTTTTCACGAGAGCTTGTTGAGAGAGTCTTGCAAATGCCAATTGACCAGCTGAGAGAGGCCGCATTAAACAGTGACGATGACTTGCTATCAGCAGCGGAAAAACTTTTTAAAATAAAATCTTGAGGCGAAGCAGTTGACTGATAAGTTGAGAATTGCTGTTGTTGGAATGGGAAAAATGGGCATAGTGCACTCGTGTATTTTAAATGTAATCCCTGATGTTGAGCTCACCGCCCTTTGTGAAAAAAGCAGCCTGACCCGCAGAATTTTAAAAAAGATGTTTCAGAATGTGACGATAGTAGACGATGTGACAAAAATGGTCGATTTTAATCTTGATGCAGTTTATGTTACTACTCCGATATTGTCTCATTATGGGGTTATCAAGGCCATATGTAAAGAGAACGTGGCTCGCAACCTGTTTGTCGAGAAAACCCTTGTTGCCAACCCTGAAGAAGCAAAAGAACTGTGCCAGTTAACCAGCAATTCTGAAGGCGTTAACATGGTTGGCTATTTAAGGAGATTTTACGTTACCTTCAAAAAAGCCAAAGACTTGCTATTAGAGGAAGCCGTGGGCCGAGTTTCTTCCTTCAATGCATTTGCTTACTCTTCAGATTTCTTAGGTCTCGAAAGCGATGTGACAGCAGCTCGAGGAGGTGTTCTAAGAGATCTAGGATGCCATGCCGTTGACTTGGCGTTGTGGTTTTTTGGCGATCTTAAAGTCTATTCGGCGCAGCCTATATCTGAGAATGATAAAATCGATGATTCAGTTAACTTCAAAGTTAAAAATCAAAATGGCTTAGATGGAGAATTTAGTGTCTCTTGGCGCGCTGAGGGCTATCGAATGCCTGAGGTGGGCTTTTTAATTGTGGGTTCTAAAGGAACCATCAAGGTGAATGATGACAAGGTAGAATTGGCTCTTCAGAATGGAAGAAAAACTGCTTGGTATAGACATGACTTAGAAGACAATGTTCCTTTCTGGTTAGCCTTGCCTGAGTATCATCGAGAGGATGACATTTTTGTCAAATCAGTCAGGAATTCTGTAACAGTAGAACCGAATTTCGTTTCTAGTTCAAAGGTTGACGAAATCATAAGTCAAGTAGAAAAGAAAGCAGGTGAACAGAATACACCAAAGTGAAAAGGCTCTCTTAGTAGGTGACAACCCATTTCATAATATCAGTCACCTCTCGCAAGAGAGAACTAGAGCCCGTGGTGACAACCTCGCCGACTCATCTTATGCCGCAGACTTGATTCTGACTTCTGTCGCCAACGGTGCGAACGGATTCATGTTCTCGGTTAGTGAAAAGACCCTTTCCATTCTGAGCGCGATTAACAAAAAAGGCGAGATTGGTCGCTTGAATCTTTATCCTATTGTGCCCTATGCCTACGAGTATGTTAAGCTGGCTACGCAGACTGGAGGTATCCCCGGGTTGGCAAAAAGATTTTCGAAACAGGTCGTCATGTCAGGCAATTTCAGGGCAGTTGTGAACGGTATTAGAGGTGTTGTGGGGATGAACCCAATTTCCCTAGTGAAAACATATGTTGCGTATGAGATGAGCAGAATAAAGTCTTCTGCGGGCAAACGAGCAAAAATCGAATCTATTATTCTTCATGAGATTGTTACAGATATGGCTCTTGCGTTAAATCTGGAATGGTTTTTTAAGGGTTATATTGATTTTGTTTCCAAAACGAAGGTTGTACCAGGTTTCAATACGTGCAACTTTGCGTATCTTGTCAACAAGCTTGAGGAATGGGAGATTGATTTGTCTGATGTTTTTATTGTGGCGCCGTTTAACAGCGTCGGTTTTCAGATGAATCCGTCGAGAACTGCATGCGAGGAAGCGTTGAAAGGTCTTAAAAAGCCAACTTTAATAGCGATAAGTATCTTGGCAGCAGGGTATTTGAAGCCTGAAGAGGCGGTTAGGTATATTGCTGGCTTGCCCAACGTGAAGGGAGTGGCTGTAGGTGTTTCCAAGGAGAAACATGCTGTAGAGTCTTTTCGACTCCTAAATGAAGCATTGGACAAGAATCTTTAGGATGCTCTTCAATTATAAGACTTTTTGATGATATTTTAGGAACAGATAAAAACTGCGAATGAGGATAGAAAAAAAAAGGTTGGATCTGAGAAACTCTTCGCAAAGGCGAAGAAGTTGATTCCAGGAGGAGTCAATAGCCCAGTAAGAGCGTATCCGCCTCACCCTTTTTTCGCAAAACATGCCAAAGGCTCCCGCATAGTAGATGTTGACGGCAACGAATACATTGACTACTGCTTGGGATATGGTCCGCTGATACTAGGTCATGCTCATCCAAGCGTTGTTCAAGCGGTAAAGGAGCAGTTGGATAAGGGAACGCTTTATGGAACACCAACTGAACAAGAAGTTGAGCTAGCTGAACTCGTATGTGACAGCGTGCCTTGCGCGGAAATGGTTAGGCTTGTAAGCACGGGAACAGAGGCTACTATGAGTGCAATAAGGGTTGCAAGAGGTTATACGGGAAAAAAGAAGATTATGAAGTTTGAAGGATGCTATCATGGGGCACACGATTACGTGCTTGTAAAGGCAGGTTCAGGTGCCACAACCTTTGGAATGCCCAACTCTCTTGGAATCCCTGAAGAAACAACAGAAAACACGTTGATTTTACCCTTCAACAATATTGAAAAATTCGAACAGACAATTAAACGCGAAAGAAACAAAATAGCCGCAGTAATTATGGAACCTGTTGTTGGAAATGCAGGTGTAATCCTTCCTAAAGATGGATATTTAAAGAAGATTAGAGAATTAACTGAAGAAAAAGAGATTGTGCTGATTTTTGATGAAGTTATAACTGGCTTTCGAATGGCATTTGGAGGGGCTCAAGAATATTATAGAGTGACACCAGACATGGTTACACTTGGCAAGATTATAGGCGGAGGCTTTCCAATGGCGGCTTTCGGTGGAAAAAAGGAGATTATGCAAATGGTTGCGCCCTCGGGCAAAGTATATCAAGCCGGGACGTTTAGCGGTAACCCAATCAGCGTTGTTGCGGGATTGGCAACACTTAACACAATTAGAATGAGTGGAAATTCCTTCTATCAAGAACTTGAATCTAAGAGAAGAATGATTTGTGATGCCATTCAAGATTTAGCCAGAAACGACAATTTTCCTATCAGAGTTAATGGTATAGCCTCCATGTTTCAAGTTTTTTTCGCAAAAAGTGAAGTTTACGATTATGACAGCGCAAAAAAAGCAGATCAGACAAGATTCATGGATTACCATAAAAAACTTTTAGACAAGGGCGTTTTCCTTCCACCCTCACAATTTGAAACATGTTTCATTTCCGCCGCGCACACGACTGAAGACATAAAAAAGACAGTAGAATGTTTTAAGTATGCTCTTTAGCCATCGGTACTTTGAGAATTGATGCATAATACCGTGCGCACGCCTCTTAAGCCCTATGGTTACATATATTAAGATGTGTTATGTTGGTGTAATATGCAGGCAATATGGGCACTTCCGACACAGTTTATTTTACAGTGGACACAACTCGACCTGAGATAGCGACAATATCTCAATTTCCACTTAAAGACAATATGCAGCCCACAGACGAAGTTAAAGTCAATGCCACGATAACCGATATGACAAGCCTCGTAAGGCAAGTCTTTCTGAACTATACTACAAACAATAGCACTTGGTTCCAGATCAACATGATAAAGCTGAAGGAAACGTTTACAACGCGACAATTCCACCATTTCCAGACAGGACAAACGTGACGTACATAATAATGGCTGAAGACAACGCGGGCAACGTCACAAGTGTGGAAGTGGGATACCAATGTCAATATCAGGCCATCGCAGAGTTCCTACAATTCGTGATCATGACTCTATTAATGACATTGACATTGCCGGCAGTTACAGTTTGTCCAAGGAAACACATCTAGGGCGGCAGAGCGCGATGTCCCAGATTTTGAATTGCTAGTGTGCTCAAGAAATGGAGAAAGTTTCCTTGGAACAATTTGTTAGCGGGATTCCCAAAGCTGAACTTCATTTGCACATCGAAGGAACCCTCGAACCAGAATTGATGTTTGAAGTTGCAAAAAGAAACAACACAAAGCTTGTGTATAGGTCAGTTGAAGAACTCAGGACTGCTTACAATTTCAGAAATCTTCGAGACTTTTTGAACATCTACTACAAAGGATCGGAAGTACTGCTGAATAAGCAAGATTTCTATGATCTGACATTTGCCTATCTCAGAAAGGCTCAGTCTCAAAAGGTCTTACATACTGAAATATCCTTTGATCCCCAGGCGCATACCAGTCGAGGCGTTGATTTTGAAACTGTGATAGATGGCATCCATGAAGCACTTATTGATGCTCAAAAAAAGTGGGGAATATCAACTAGACTGGTTATGTGTTTCCTCAGAGATCTTGATTCGAAATCTGCAATGAGCACCTTAGAAAAGGCTTTACCATATAAAGATTGGATCGTAGCTGTAGGACTTGACTCTGCCGAACTAGGTAATCCCCCCTCGAAGTTTAAGAAAGTCTTTGAACAGACACTTGAAGAGGGTTTCATAACCGTGGCACATGCTGGTGAAGAGGGTCCTGCGGAATACATCTGGGATGCACTTAACCTACTAAAGATTTCGCGTATAGACCATGGCAATAACTCACTTGAGGATAAAATTTTAATTCAGGAATTGGTTCGAAGGAAGATTCCCTTAACACTTTGTCCCCTTTCCAACTTGCGACTTCATGTAGTAGACAGGATGGAAAACCATCCTTTAAAGAAAATGATGGAAGAAGGGCTTCTGGTAACTGTGAATTCTGATGACCCTGCCTACTTCGGTGGGTATATTAACGAGAATTATTTAGCTGTGCAGAAGGCACTTAATTTGAGCAAGAAAGATGTTTACAACCTTGCAAAAAACTCATTCAAATCCTCATTTCTAGATACATATAAGAAAAAGGAAATGATAGATAAACTTGAGGAGTATGGACAAAAGCAGTTAGATGCGAACTCGCACTAATGAAGGTATTAATGAAATTGACCAAACAAGTTGTTGACAACAGAAGATACGAGCAGATTCAAGCAGACAAAGGGGCACCAATCTACGAAAAGGCGATATCTTCCGAGTGGGATTACCGATATAATCACTTGACTACCTTTTCTTGGGCTAAAAGGTTTAACGAGCCCTTTTTGGATTTTGGATGCGGAACAGGGCTCGCTTCCAAAGTTTTTGAAAGACTGGAAAAGCGAGTAGTAGCTTTCGACATTTCAAAGGAAATGCTACGATTTACAAAGAAGCGTTGCAATATTCCGTTGGTGCTTGCGGATGCCCTCAACCTCCCTTTCAAAGACAAAGCCTTTTCTACAACATGCATTATCGGCGTTTTACATCATGTTTTGGATCTGGATAAAGCCTTTGAGGAGATAACGCGTTGCACCAATGAAGTAATCTGCATAAATGAGCCGTGTCCAAAGCCTAGTATTGCCATTAAGTTGCTCTTAATAGCGACTTACTACATGTCGGTTGTTAGAAGAAAGGCAATAAAATTTATGAGAAATGTTTCTTCTGAGGAGGGACATTACCACTCTGAGTATGAACGTTCCCTTAATCCGAAAACATTGGTTCAATTATGTAAAAAGCATGGGTTTGAGGTGGTTCAGATTCGGTATTTCAATCATATTCCTCTTTTACACGAGTTTCTCAGCGAAGAATTCCGTCGCCGTTTGTTTTCTGCGCTAATTTCTTCGAAGAACGGAACAGACGCCGAGATAATCGTCGCGTCCTCGCATCTCGTAGGGGAAAGACTGTGATAGGCATCATGCAAGTTCTCAGGAATCCGATGAGTTACGCTGTTTGGAAACTAAAGAGCGTCACGAAGGGTTCTGACTTGGGCAGGGTCTGGGTTGAGGATCATTCTCCGATGTTGATGAAGTTGAGGTCAGAACTAGGTCAGAAGCGTACATTTGAAGGATTAAAGCTTGGCGTGTGTCTGCCTGGAACTTGGGCGACGTTCATGTTTCTCTCTGCATTGGAGGCTGCCGGGGCTTCTCTGCTTTACTACCCAATGTTCTGCAGACCGGAGGTCGGGCTTGAGCTGTTGAAGAGTGATTCTGTAAGGCTTTTCAGTGTAGGGGGCGTTGGGAAGATCGTGAGGGATAGTGATTTTGTTCATGACAGCACTGCGTT
>Ga0172364_10004569_pt1 | contig 11010 bp, 14 predicted proteins | sample LakKivSesite10cm_FD_114545 | JGI IMG/M metagenome (GOLD analysis project Ga0172364, IMG submission 114545) | Sediment microbial communities from Lake Kivu, Rwanda - Sediment site 10cm | ecosystem: Environmental > Aquatic > Freshwater > Lake > Sediment | place: Rwanda: Western Province, Lake... | reverse complement strand
CCATCGTATGCCAAGCCAACTTTTTAATTTTTTCTTCAATTTTATCCATAATTTATAATTATAATTTTCTATTAAAAAAATTCAACCCCTTTTAAAGGAGTTTTCCACAATTGTGCTGCGTGGAGGGAGCATAATTCGAACTTGGTTTTGGGAGAAGTTTCCTGTTGTCGAGCCAATTAATTGTAGGCTTAAATAAAAAAGAGACAAAAAATGAGATTTTTGCCTCCGCTTATGTAGCAGGTGATATCGGTGGTAAACCCAAAGGGCATTTACCGTCTCTTCTTAGACGATAGCAAAGCCAAAATTCGGCACTCCAATTTTCTGGAGGATCGACCTTGTCTTTTCTATTCTTACTAACTGCATTTCTCAAGCACTCTTTGCAAACTTTGATTCTATTTTCCTTGACGCCTAAATCGAGATTTCTCAGTAATCTCTCTACGTATCTCCTTCCATGCGATGATAGTTGAACATGCCTTTCGAGTCTTAATTCTTCTTTCCCCAATCTAATCACCTTTGTTTTTAAATAGCCATTTATTTTATAACAAAATAGATATTACTTTGTCAACAATAACGGGGCGAAATAAAAACTGCCCAGCGATGGGCGAAGTTAACTTTAAACTAAAAACTATAAACTAATAACTATTTTTGCTCCCCCTAATGGACGATGTTAGAACTTGTCTAATTGTGTCATTCCCCGATAAAAATTACGAAACTACCGATAGCACCAATTAGTATTAAAATTGAAAATAATAAATCTTTTGATGGCGTTTCTCTTTTTGTGCTCCTTAGTAATAGGAAAATGGCGGCGAAAATATAAAAGACAAGAACAATAAAATATACTCCAAAGGGAATGGGTATTAAAAAGAAAGTTGTAAATTGATAGAAAAGTATATACGAAAAAATCTTTCCTAAAGGCAGCCACCATGCAAAAAAATCAGCTTTAAATTTTGAGACAAAATGAATTAGCTTGTAAAGTGAGATTAAAATCGTTAAGGAGTTAAGTATCAATATTTTTTTATTTGAAATCATATTCCTCTATTCTACCAAAAAACCGCCTTCTTGGCGATTTTTTTATTCCCAGAAGTTAAAAGTTAGCGTTTTTTAGTATTTATTGCAAGTAAATTTTCTAATTCGGTAACTCTAATTTCTAATTTTTCAAACTCTGTTCGATAAACTACGCCTTCTAATCTTTTGAGGATTAGCTGGTCGTTTCTGTCTAATTTACCTAATTTCTGATTAATTTCGCTGAATTCTTTCTGAACCATCCTTGCTAAATCATCAATTGTAATATTTTTCTTTTTCATCAACTTCATTGTATCTCTTATCAAGATAATGTGTCAAATATTTGTTCCTCCTTCGAGAAAAATCTCGGGCGGCGGCTCCCCCTAATGGACGATGTTAGAACCTGTTTTAGATTGACATCTTATTAAATAAAAAGGTGGCCTTTTACTACCACCTTTGTTTAGGTTGACTATTATACCACTTCATATTCCCATTCATCCTCGATGAGCTCGTTTACTAAATTCCAAGTAATAAATTTTTTATCTTTTTTAAAGATCAGTGTCGTCTCTCCTTGATTTTCAACAAACTGCCAGCCATCTTCTCCTAGTTCTTCTCTAGTTCTAAATTTTCCTTGTAATTCTTCCTCCATTCCTGACACCTTTAATATTCTACCAAAAAACCGCCTGATTGGCGATTTCTTTACTGCGGGGATGGGACATAGTTCGAGCTTGGTTCTGGGAACAGTTTCCGATGGTTGAACCTATTTATTGCAAATTTAAATAAAAAAAAGAGGAGATTAAGGTTCTCTCCTCATATTGTAGAATAGCTCACACCCTTCTATGTTTCCTTCTTGCTCGTCTTAAAACTTTCTCTTTGCCAAGTACTTTACTTATATAACGAATCTCCCAGGCATAAGTTGTATCTGCGTGATTCAGGAAGGCAAATGACACAGCGTCCTCTTCGCGTTTGAAGTAAACGGAGGTACCGAGATACCGAGGATTTAAACTGATTTCCCCAGTGCCAACAATATTCCAGCCTTTCGTTGCATCCAAAGAGAGAATTCCAAGAGAAATTAATATACTAGTCATCCTGTTCGCACTATCTTCTGAGTAGGCTTTAGAATAAAGTGGCCAATTTACTTTAATCTTGTTCTCCTCTAAGCTAACAAGCGCTCTACCGTTTTTTTCGAAATCCGCTATCCATCTCTGTTCCTCGCACTTCGCACATGTCATGCCATCCTTAAAAACAGTGACTTTTAGATTATTGTATGTAAAAGAAATAGTCTCAGGTTTTCCAGCAATATTCTTTTTGCACTTAAAGCAGATGATAGTTTTTCCTTTTCTTACTTCTCTTCCCAAATATTTTTCCTCCAAAGAACTGAATAGAACTAAATTAAAATTATCATCTATTAAAAATCTTGTCAACCAAAAACCCGAGAGAAAAACTCTCGGACAAAGCGTTGTCCAAGTGCTGCGAAGGCTGAACGCTATTAGAACCTATTTTACGAGGACAAAGGAGTGTTTTGAGATACCAAATTTGGCTATACCGTAAATATACCCAATTTATAGAAAAATTTAAAATTTTATCTTTTAGTATATAAAAGATTGGAAATAAAATTAATTTAATCAACGAGAAATAATTATTTTTTCTTTTTCAAGAGGAAATAGACAACTATTCCAATTATTACAATTAAAGCAATGACACCTAGAATCAATACCCAGTTCAGACCCCCTGGAGGTGCACCCTCAGGTACACCCTCCTCTGCCGGAGGTAAACCTTCTTCTACTCCCTCAGCTGGTACTCCTTCTGTTTTAATATTCAAAGTATAATTAACTAAATTTTTACTGCACCATCTATCGCAGGAAACTTCAATGAACAGGTCTTCGCTTTTTGTGGCAGTTAAAGAGGTTTGAACAATTGCTCCTGGATTTGAAGCAAATACTTCTTTTAATACCTGTCTGTTGCTATTGTATATTTTCAAACTCGGACTCGCTGTGCTCGGTGGGGTTATTTTGACAGTCAGCTTCTCATCTTTCTTGATTCCTGTTTTATAAAAGTCCTTGGTGTCTATGCCTTCTTCTCCTGAAAGATAAGCCGTGTAGTTTCCTGAGATAATAGCCATTGCTTTCTCAAACGCATCTCCGGCATCAGTCTGGCTTCCGGCATCATAACGATTTGTTAATGATATATCCAGAGAGTGCGAAGCTATCTTCCACACATCAGATCCGGCCTTAATATAATACTTGTATGAAGCCTTATCTGCGTTTGGCAACCACGACATTGTAATTAAAGCCGGCGTCTCGCCAGCCTCTTTCCAACCCTCAACTACTCTTGCTCTGTTTTCATCATATAAATCTAAGATGGCGAGTGCTCCCGTATCAACATTAGCAGCGGTGAATGAACCTTTAATCTTAATCTCCTGGCCAGGCTTTATACCTTCAAGAAAAAAGTATTCTACTTCTTTGCTTTCCAAACTGCCTCCCTGATAATTTCCCGATTCCAGTTTAACTGCGGTGTCAAAACTATCTCCACCTTTTGGCAATGCCTGTTGAGCATAAACAACTCCCATTACTCCAATTAGAAGTATTCCCAAAAAGCTGATAATTGCTAAATTTTTAGCGTTAAATTTCACCATATATTATTTATCTTTAGTATTCGACCTTTAACTTAGAAATCGTTATTGTCCTACATCCCTGGCGGAGGAGTCATATATTTATCAAAACAAGTTTTAATTTGCTCTCCGATCTGCGGGGTTGGCAAGAAGTTCCCTGATCTAATTTTATCCACATTTTCTGATCCAATACTTGATTTTAAGCATTCAATGACCTCCTGATTGGCAATCTCCAATCCCCTTCTCATCTCTTCCAGACCCTCTCTCACCCTTTGAATCTCTTCCTGAGGGATTAGACCGTATTGTGCGGCGAACTCAAAACAAGTTTCCTGATTGGCAGGTTCGTTGCAAAAGGCATCGCACTCCTCTTTTGACTTGCAATTGCCCGGCCTTTTGCCCTGGGTTTTTTGAAACATCTCTAATTCTTCTTCGGTCATTAACCCTGCTTTTTGAGCAAATTGAGCGCATTCTTCCGCGTGACTCTGGTCAGCGCAATAAAGCTCGCATTCTTCTTTTGATTTGCAGCCGCCGGGACCCTCCCCTTTTGCTATTAAGGGTACTGCTTTCTTTCCCCGGCTGCAAACTTCCGAAGAAAGTATTCCTGTCTTGCAAGCATACGAGAAGCATTCCTCCGCATGGTCTGGCTGTGAACAATAAGCATCACAATTTTTTTTAGTTCCGCAATTTCCCGGTAATGGAATTCCGGCCAGCAGACCCTTTCTTACCAATCTGGCTTCTCTGGCTTCTTCTGGAGGGATAATTCCAGCCTGCTCGGCAAAATCTATGCATTCTTCTATTATTGTCGGCTGCTCGCAATAGGCCTTGCATTGAGTCGGGCTCAAACATCCGCTGGGGAGCGAAACCCCTGCGGCTAAAGCCTTTATTATTTTTTTAACTTTTGCTAATTCTTCTGGCGATATTAAGTTGTGGGCTTCAGCAAAAGATACACACTCTTCAATATTCTCCCATCTATCACAATAGGCCTCGCACTCTTCTTCGGTTTGACATCCCCCGGGACCCGGGTATATATCAACAAACTTTTTAGCTCGAGCTATTTCTTCCTTAGAAAGTAAATTATGTTTTTCCGCAAAATTGACGCAGAGGGCGATGTTCTCGTCTTTATCGCAAAAAATTTGACACTCGGCCTTATCTTTGCAGTTTCCCAGCTCCGGCACCGGATAGGTAATATTTTCTTTCTGGGCCAGAACTAAAAACCCTGCCAAAAATCCAATAACAATGAAAATAGTAAAAACTAAACTAGGCCTATATTTCATAAATTTATTCTCCAAATGGGTTTTTATAAACATCCTTAAAGGGGTTAATTTTCAATCCTTCAAAAGGATTGATGTTGACCTTAAAGGGATTGGTCTGGGGGATTTTTTCTGCTGGATTTTGAACTATTTGATAAATTTTCTCACCAAAAGTTTTTGGCGCTTCTTCTTCCGAAGGTTTGGTAATTTGAGGATATTTTTCCACAAAATAAAAAGCCCCCCCAACCATTATGGCCAGGATCACAATAATTAATAATATTTTTTTATTAGCCGTCATCGTATTTATTATATCATTTTATTTTAGTATATCAAATTAACTTTTCCACAACACAAGCCTCTTTTATTTTACTAAATATTTCTCGGAGATTCAAATTTTAAAAATAAAAATTGCCCAGCGATTGGCGGTTTTTAGCTGCGGGGCTTGAAGGATGTTAGAACCTACTGGCAGTGGACAACAGAGCGTTGTCCAATACCTGTCTTTAATAAAGTATAAAAGAAATCTGTTGTTATGACAACATTTAAAGTTGTTGTCCATTGAGGAAAGATATAGTTCGAACTTAGTTCTGGAGGAGATTTCCAATAGTGGAACCAATAAAGACAATGTTTTAGCTTCTTTCAGGAGCAATTTCAATAATACCTTTGGCAAATATAAATCTAATTCTGAATAAATCAAAAAATCCTTTCTGTCCTAAGATACCAAATCCGTAAGGACTAATTTGATAAGAAAAGCCAGCTACAATTTTGTATTGCCAGCCACCGATCTCAAGAGTTAAATTATGGAGAAAAACATCGAATGGTTCTCCAGCTATACCGCTGAATTTCACTTTCTTCCCAGATTGAATATCAATACCAAGAAGTTCTCCAATTTCCGCATTAAAGATATTGAAATCAGCTCCCGAATCTATCAAAGCTTCGTATCTAACAAACTTCCCATTATATAAAAGCCCAATCGGAATGATTGGCTTTAGAAGTTCTGTTCCATCGGCTAATTTAAATTTCTTGTAAGGAAATTGCATTTAGATTATTTTATGAAAGAATTACCTCCTACATATGGCAAAACAGAAATAGGGACCCTAAAAAGAATCGGCCTCTTTAAGCCTTCCTTTTTTGCCTTTTCCAAGGCTTCTTTAGCTGATTTCCCAGAAGAAATAACTTTTTTCTCATCTTCAGTTAAAGCTACCCACTTCCCTTTATATTTTTTTACAATTTGAGTAAAATCTAATGCTTTAGTCATAGTAAATACTGTTTAACAGTTCACTTTTATCTTATAAAATTATGGAGGCAATGTCAAATTTAGCTGCGGGGATGGGACATAGTTCGAACTTGGTTTTGGGAGAAGTTTCCAGTTGTGGAACCAATCAAATGTTTTTCTCTGTAAAGAAATCACTTATCTCCAGCTTGGCCTTGGAGAAATTGGTCCTCTTCCTTTTCCCCTACCTAATCCCCTTCCTCTGCCTTTAGATCTAATTTTAGAACCAGGACAGGGACTCTTTTTTATTTTCTTTACCATTTTATTTTTTAATTATTTTCTAATTTTCCGACCTTTTCTTTTTTATTTTAATTGCTTTTCCTTCGGTTAAGGCTTCCGCAACTTTTTTTCTAGCCGAGGTTAAGATTCGTTGGAGGGTGCTTTGAGAGATTTTCATTTTCTTTGCAGCTTCTTTTTGCTCTAAATCATTTAAATCGCAAAGTCTTAAAGCTTCAAGCTCATCTACATTCAAATCAACCTCCTCTAACATAGATAAGGGCACTGCTCTAGGTTTGAAATAAACCACATCTGGATCAAATAATATTCTTCTTGGTTTTATAGGTCTTACCATAGTTCCTGTTTTTATTATATAATGAAAATCGGGGGAACGCCCTGCTCCTAGTCTATATTTCAGAAGCAGGGCTTCCTCTTTTATTTTTGTCTTTTGAGTTCGGTCAAGCGTTCTTTAATAGCTTTTAATTCCTCCTCTAAAATTTCAACTTCCTCTTCTAATACTTCTTTTTCTTCCTTTTTGGTTATTTGAGGACCAAATCTCCAAAATCTACCAAATCCTCTACCATAACCTCTTCTCCAACCTAATCCAAGACCACAAGGACCTAACCCCCAACCTGTTCTGGGACCTAAACCCAAAGGACCTGTTCCGTTAAATCTTGGCATAGTAGTTTTTTAAATTTAGTTATTTTTTATTAGATAGCCCCGACCTTTTAAAAAGAACCATCTATTATGAATATATATTCATAATAACACCTTGTCAAGAGGTAATTATCCACAATTAAAAACCCGAGATGAATTCTCAGGTGTTAAAGCGTTGTCCAAGTGCTGCGTCTGTTAGATAAAATACGAACCTATTTTAAGGAAAATCCCGACGCGGAATTTTAGTCGCTGGCTCGCCGAAGGCGAGCCAGCGAACTCCCAGCCGAAGTCCGCCTTCGGCGGACAAAAAACGGACGAAAAAATTTTAGTAAAATGGAGCCTTCAGACCCTTGGGTCAAACATTTTTCTGAGAATGTCTTTTTGTCGTCCAAGGGGTAAAACTCCTGTTTTCTCGAAATCTTTTTTTACTACATTCTGCCAAATACCTTTTATCTTGCTATATCTTTTGTAAATATTATTTAAAACTTGCGGCGGGGGACGCCAATCTTTACCAACCAAATCACACAAAGGCTTCAGCACAAAAAACCAATAAGCAGCGTGTTTTTCTATGAATTGTTGTTCATTCAATGATTGAATAAAATTACTCCCTTCTTGGATGACATTCTTTAAATTGTTATAAAATCTAGAAACTTCTTCTAATTTTTTAATCGGTTTTGTATCTATTTTTAATGCGGAGCTTTTTAAATTTTGTTTAAATGGCACTATTGTCCGGATGCCTCTTTCGAAAAAATCTAATTTTATTTTCGTTCCCCTCTTATATGTTTCGAGTATCTCTACTTGAGAAAAATTCAAATTTTTTGAAAAATTCCAAATCTTAGGCCTTAAATCAAAATACTCCCTCACCAGTAAATCTCCTTTTTTATCCGGATAAAGCCCGTGAAAACAATGCCCAAGAGGATGTTGGGCCCAGTAAAGAAGCTCGGTATAGAGATAAAGAGCAGCTTCGAAATTAGAAATAATCTTTTTGGATTTTCTATCTCTTACAGAAAAGAAATATAAACTTCTTTTGTTATTTTCTAACTCTTTTTTATCCCAAATAATATTTTCCCCACTTTTACAAAATAAATTTTCTTTTCTGAAGAGGGCTAGAATTTTAAACAACTTTTTAACTATAAAAAGTTTTTCCTCTTTGGCTAAACTACTATTTTTCACTGCGTCACCGCATCTCCACAAAAAATGGACTATTTTTGAAGGGAATTTTAAGGACTTTTTTATTTTTTCATCACTTATTTTCTGTTCTTCTATCAAATGTAAAACTTGATTAAGTTTTTTTGCCCATTCTTCTCCCCAGAAAAGCATTCCTAGAGGGGTCGGTATTGGCCAAAGAGTTAAAGCAGCTGCCTCTTTTTTACTCTTTGCACTTAAAATGCTATCAACTATTATATTTAAAAGTTTATTTATTTTTTTATCGAAATTATTTTTATCCATAATAAATTTTCCCTCGTTCCCCATCAACAATTATTTTCATCCCATTTTTTAAAACTTTAGTAGCCTTTTCAATCCCAACAACACAGGGTTTTCCTAATTCCCTCGCAACAATAGCACCGTGAGAAAGTTTCCCACCCATATCTGTTATTATTGCAGATGCTTTAAGGATAGCAGGAGTAAAAAGAGGGTTTGTAAATTTTGTAACAAGAATTTCTCCCTCCTTGAGTTTATCAATATTTTTAGGATTAAGAATTATCCTAACTTTGCCTTGAGCGATGCCGTAACTTGCGGCAATACCCTTTAATTGTTTCATCATATTCCTTAAAATTTTTTCGTCCGTTTTTTGTCCGCCGAAGGCGGACTTCGGCTGGGAGTTCGCTGGCTCGCCGAAGGCGAGCCAGCGACTAAAATTCTGCGTCAGGATTTTCCTTAAAATGGGTTCGGATTTTATCTAACAGACGCAGCACTCTACTATATTCTCGTTTTGCCGTCCCGTTTTGCGCCTCGCCGCTTCGCGGCTCGGCGTCGTCTGGGGGCAAATTTCCGAGACATTTTTCGCCCTGCGGGCGAAAAATTTGTTTTACTTTCCTTATAGTAGTATAATATAGATAGGAACCAACTACAAGCAGAGCATTTTGCTTAATACAATTAACTTTGTATTCCCAGATGGGCAACGTCTGTTCAGCTATGCTCTGCATAGTTGGTTCCACGGCGTTGCCCTTTTGGGTTGAAAAAATATATGACCAATTATTTTCTCTACGCGCGTAAATCAACCGATGAGCCGGACAGACAGATTTTGTCTATTGAGGCTCAAATTGCCGAACTTAAAGAGTTTGCGGCAAAAGAACAACTGAACGTTGTTCAAACTTTCATTGAATCGCAAACCGCCAAGGAGCCGGGCAGGCCGATTTTCAACGATATGCTTTCGCAAATCGAAAAAGGCAGAGCCGAAGGAATTTTAGCTTGGCATCCCGACCGCCTCGCCCGCAATTCCATTGACGGCGGCAGAATAATCTATCTCATTGATTCGGGGAAAATCCTTTCGCTGAAATTCCCCACTTTTTGGTTTGAAAACACACCGCAAGGAAAATTTATGTTAAACATTGCTTTCGGCCAGAGCAAATACTACGTTGATAATCTTTCGGAAAATGTCAAAAGAGGACTTCGTCAAAAAGTCAGGCGGGGCGAATATCCGGGAGTAGCTCCCACCGGATATCTGAACAACCGCTTAACAAAAAAGATGGTGCCCGATCCTGAAAGATTTCGGCTTGTCCAAAAGATTTTCAAACTCTATTCAACTGGCAATTACCCCTTAAAAGAAGTGAGAAGTATAATCACCGAGGCCGGATTGAGAAGCAGAACCGGAAAAGTGCTTTGCGTTTCCAATATCCAGGCGATTTTGGTGAATCCGTTTTACTACGGCGCTTTTAAATTCAACGGCGAGATTTACGAAGGCAATCATAAACTGGCTGTTTCAAAGAAACTTTTTGACAAATGCCAAGAAGTGATGAAAAGCAAAGCCCATCATACCAATCGAGGCGTGAAATTCTTTGTCTTCCGCGGACTTTTCAAATGCGGCGAGTGCGGCTGTGGAATTACCGCTGAAATTCAAAAAGGACACAACTACTACCGCTGTACCAAAAAGAAAATCCCCTGCTCCCAGAAATATGTCAGGGAAGAAAATCTTGATGAGCAAATATCAAACATTCTTCAAAAAGTTTCTTTGCCTGGCTCTTGGGTAAAAATGATGATTAGCGAATTAGATAAGGAAAAAGACAAAACGGAACGAGCCGACTTTTCTTTTGTCCAAAATCTGAAATCTCAAATAAGAGAGTGCAAAGATAAGTTGGATAAACTTTTAGACCTCCAATTATCTGGCACTATCTCCACTGAAGAATACGCTGAAAAGAAACAAAAAATCCTCAACCAAAAGATTGAGATTTCAGAGAAATTGCGGGCTTTTCAGCAAAAGGGGTTATCTTGGCTCGAACCGGCCAAAAACTTTATTTTGGCCTCGAATGAAGCTAAAAAGGCGGCTTTGGGTACCGACCTGGTGGAGAAAGCCCAATTTCTCAAAAAAGTCGGCTCGAACCTTGTTTTAGTGGACCAAAACATAAAATATTTTCCACGCGGTCCGTGGAAAATACTCGGAAATTTGCCCCCAGACGACGCCGAGCCGCGAAGCGGCGAGGCGCAAAACGGGACGGCAAAACGAGAATATAGTAGAGTGCTGCGGGGCTTGGACTCGAACCAAGATCTTGGGAGCCAAAGTCCCAAGTGCTACCATTACACTACCCCGCAATTTTTGTAAATTCCTTCAATCCAACCCGAAATTTTGCGGTTTAAATTGGAGCTTCTTTCGTGGTTCAAATTATACAAGTTTATACTGCTAATTATATCAATTTTACTTCTTTGAGGTTGTATTTCAAGATTTTATCCCAGCCATCGAAAAGAAATTTGCCTTTAAATTTTTTTCCTTCCAAGAACAAGGGAAACCATAATTTATCATCTGGCCACATTTGCTCAAAAGGAATTTCTTCAATATCAAACCATTT
>Ga0172364_10004568_pt1 | contig 11010 bp, 8 predicted proteins | sample LakKivSesite10cm_FD_114545 | JGI IMG/M metagenome (GOLD analysis project Ga0172364, IMG submission 114545) | Sediment microbial communities from Lake Kivu, Rwanda - Sediment site 10cm | ecosystem: Environmental > Aquatic > Freshwater > Lake > Sediment | place: Rwanda: Western Province, Lake Kivu... | reverse complement strand
TCACCAATGCGGCACTTTGCATGCGCCACATTTCCTCCCTGTCGCTGTCTCGTTCATGGTCATAGCCCAGGAGATGCAACACGCCATGCACTACCAGGAGCAATAACTCCTCTTCAACCGGATGACCATATGCAGCAGCCTGCTCAAATGCCCGAGGATACGAGATCACGATATCGCCCAAATAACAAGCGGCTTCTGCAGATGGAACAAACGTGCCAGCCTCATTGGTGCTGCTGAAGGCAAGCACATCGGTTGAGGCATCTACACCACGATAGATACGATTCAGTTCCTTGACTTGGGCATCATCGGTTATTACCAAGGTCAACTCACCACCAGCTTCTCCCCCGGTGCTTTCGAAGGCGGCCTGCACGGCTCGCTTTAAACTGGCTCGTGCTACTCTTTGGACAAAGGCAGGAGCAATTTGCAAATGGACTCTCAGGGTATTCATGCTTGGGGTTGCGGTTGAATCATGCTATCTTTTTCGGGATACTGAAGGCGTGGGTGGAAAACCCCCTGCAGAACATCTATGAATGCACTGCGGATGCTGTCGAGATCTCGTAAGGTCAAATCACATTCATCGAGTTCGCCACTCACCAACCTGTCGTTGGTGATTTTGCGCACGATGCGTTCTATCTCGCCGGGAGAGGCAGGGGCCGAAGCACGAACAGCAGCTTCCACACTATCAGCAAGCATAACAATCGCCGCTTCCTTGCTGCGAGGCCGTGGACCAGGATAGCGGAAGTCGGTTTCATTGACCTCACCTTCTTCTGTCTCCCGGCAGGCCTGTTGGTAGAAATAACCAAAACCAACGCTGGTCATGCCGTGATGTTGAGCAATGATATCCAACACTGCGTCAGGAAAATGATGTTTCCGTGCCAGTTCTAAACTATCCCGCACGTGGCTGATAATGATTTGGGCACTGGTTTTCGGATCCAATTGCTGGTGATAGTTCTCACCGCCAGCCTGGTTCTCGATGAAGAAATAAGGATGCAATACTTTACCGATGTCATGATGAAGTGCTGCGACACGAATCAGCAATGGGTCCGCTCCCACCAACTCAGCAGCTCGCTCTCCTAAATTCCCTACCAATAGGCTATGGTGATAGGTTCCAGGAGCTTCCAGTAACAGACGGCGAGCAAGCGGATGAGTCGGCCGTACCAGTTCCAGCAATTGCAGTGGGGTAGTGATACCAAATACCCCACCAAGCCAATAAAAGGTGGTGAATGTCAGGCTGGACGAGATAATGCCATTAGCAATACTGGCCCCGAGCAGTTGCAGCAGGCCCACGAGGTCATAGCCTTGACCGTACAATCGGAAGGATACGGCCACAATAGCATTCACAATCGCGACGGCACCGGCAGCCCAAGCAAATGTGCTCAGACGTTCCAGGTGCGACACAATCAGTGCAGCAACTACACTGCCCAACAAAGCGTAGACTGTGAGATCCAGAGAGCCTCCGCTGATGAAGCCAACAAAGAGACTGAGCATGACCGTAACCACAATGGACAGTCGCGCATCCAGGAGCACTGACACTAGCATGGCGATTGCAGCCATAGGAAAGAAATAGGGCAGCAGGACATGACCGGGGATTGTCAATTTGGCTGCACCCCCTGTCAAGACGATGAGCAGGCACAAAAGTATCATGCGTCGTGGATTATGCAGCATCTCCCGGTGTACCTGCCATAGGTAAAGGCCCAGTGTGGAAACGATGGCAACGATAAAGAGCAACATGCTCGCCAGATCCTGCCACTTTAGCCCCGTAGGCTGTAGACCGAGTGCTGCCAACTCTTCAAGATGTAGGGGAGTGATAATATCACCTTCGCGTAGAATAGCCTGGCCCCTTTCAATGACCTGACGTACAGGTTGGACAGCATCACGAGCCAGTTGCCGTTTCTCCGCCGTCTGTTGTTCGTCGTAGAAGCTGTTAGGCTTAAGCAGAGAGCGAGCAAAAGCCGCCACTACATCAGCCTGTTCGGGGGAAAGCGCGTAACTGATGAGTTCTGGGACCTTGGCTTGTATATCGGGCAATTGATCCCCACGCACTCCGTCGCGCATCAATCGGTCGAGCAGGTAGATGACTTCGCTAGAGGCCCCCTGCCAACCTGGATCGTCCAACGCGAGCACAGTACTGATCACAGAGGTTGGCAGGATGAGGTCTGGGATCTTGGTGATCCATCTGGCTTTGTCTTCGAGGGAGGAATGAGCATCCTGCCTGATGGAAGCGATGTAAGAAAGCACCTGCTGTGCCCGGGTCAGTTGTTGCCGAGCAACATTGGTATCCACAGTAAAGATAGGCTCTACGGCAGCCTCCGCGCGTGCCTTCTCGGCTTCCGTCAACAGACGGCTGGTGTATGTTACACGCTGGCGTGCGAGTACATTGTGCGTGCAAACCATCCCCACAGCAAGTGGCGTCTTTCCTGGGATAGACGGAAGTGCCAAGGTGAGGCTCAGGCCCACAACTACGACGAGAGCATAGAGGAACAACTGTATCCAGACTAGGCGTGAACTCTTTTGCCTTGAAACAAGCGGGGCCTTCTGATGGGCCCCGCTCGATTGTAACTGTGTCATTTGCTATTATCCATAAGCCCTAGGACAACATCCATTTTGTGCTATCACCCAACGGAAAGCAACTCCTTCACTATCTGGTTCACCATGCTGCCGTCAGCCCTTCCCCGCAAACGAGGCATCAGAATGCGCATTACCTGACCCACCTTTTCAGGCCCCACAGCTTTTGTCTCAGCGATGGCCTGCCGCGCCGCAAGCACAATTTCTTCCCGGCTCATTTGCGGAGGCAGGTACTTGAGCAACACTCCCAATTGCGCCTTTTCCTCAACGATCAGATCCGTACGTCCTGCTTTCTCAAATTCGGACAGCGACTCCCGATGTTGCTTGATCTCCCTGCGGATGACCTCAAGAATCTCTTCGTCGTTCAGTTCATGCTGCCTGGCTATTTCCTCGTTGATAATAGCTGCGCGCACAAGTCGAATAGCTGACTTGCGTTGGATGTCACGGTCTCTGAGCGCCTGCTGCAAATCTTGTTGTAAGCGCTCTTTTAAGGTCATTGCCTGTTCCTCATCTCAAGCCTTTGGGGTCAGGGCAGCCCCCCATACGGCAAGCATGGCTATCTCGGGTTGCCATGTGGCTATTCATACTGATGCTTGAATGTCTGCTTCCGACTCTTCCGGCGTTTGGCAGCTTTTTTCTTCTTGCGCAAGACGCTAGGCTTCTCATAGAAACGCCGGCGACGAACCTCAGACAGCACGCGATCCTGCTGAACCTTCTTGTTGAAACGCTTCAGCGCGCTCTCGAAGGATTCGTCCTTTTCAACGATAATCTGCGTCACATATTTCCCTCCCCTCTTACCAGTCAATAGCTCACGACAAGGTGAGAGCTTTAACTGTTCATTACAAAATGTGATTATAATTGCTCATCACGAAATGTCAAAATCTACAAAACTGCTTGGACGGTCGCATAGCGATCCCAGGCCTTGGAACTATCCTGGAAACAAGGACGTTGCATCCGCACTTGCTTGCTGATTCCAGACGATAATGTTAAAATAGCCAAGCTCCATGATGCTCTGCGGAAGGTTTCGGTACCACGACGTTTATTTCTGATCGCAATACTTGTCGTGCTGCTGGGCACGATCATATAACCGCCGGGCTCTTTGCGCTCCTGGCAGCGTGGCTAGGGGTCTACATCCTCTAGGAGATGTGCGCATAACCCTAAAGGAAAATGTTCTCAAAGGTGCTATAGATGTCAGCAAGGATGATAGAGCTTCACATCAATGGTAAACCATATTGCGTGCAGATCGGACCCAAGACTTCGCTCTTGCAAGTACTGCGCGACCAATTGCACCTGACAGGCACGAAAAACGGTTGTGGCCAGGGCCACTGCGGAGCATGTACTGTGATCGTGGATGGCAAAGCAGTGCGCTCCTGTACCTATCTAGCACACCGGGCAGAGGGCAAGCAGGTACGCACGATTGAAGGCCTGGCTAAGGATGGCCATCTGCATCCTTTGCAGCGTGCCTTTATTGAACAGGGAGCTATACAGTGTGGTTTTTGCACACCGGGAATGATCATGGCTGCGGTAGCCTTGTTGGAGAGCAACCCCCACCCAACGCAAGAAGACATCGTGCATCAACTGCGTCACAATCTATGCCGCTGCACCGGCTATGAACGCATCATTCGGGCCATCGAGGCAGTGTCGGCAGAACTAGCACCCGCGGTGCCTACAACGAAGCCTCCACTGGCGACTGTTGGCCGGGCCCTGCCCCGACCAGATGCAGTGGCCAAAGCTACTGGTGCAGCGCAATATGCAGCGGATCTGTATTTCCCAGGCATGCTGTATGCTAAGGTGCTGCGCAGTCGCTATCCCCATGCTAGAATGCTGCGTATAGATACAGCCGCTGCACAGGCATACCCAGGAGTGGTAAGGGTTCTCACCTCTGCCGATATTCCAGGTGTTAAAAACCATGGCGTCGCGCGTCTGGATTGGCCTGTGCTGGCGTATGATAAAGTACGCTACCTGGGTGACGCCTTGGCGATTGTCATCGCGGAATCGGAGGAGATTGCCACTGCAGCTCTCGATCTGATCCAGGTAGACTATGAGCCCCTGCCAATCGTGGATTCACCTGAGGCAGCCCTGGCAACAGATGCACCACTGATACACGAGGGCGGCAATGTGCTGAAACACATTGTGGTGGAAAAGGGTGATGTCGAGGCCGGGTTCGTAGCAGCCGATGTGGTTGTGGAAAGGGAATATCACACACCTGCCGCCGATCATGCGTTCCTGGAACCTGAAGCGGGCGTGGCACGTATAGACGAAGATGGCACTGTGGTCATCTATGTGGGATCGCAGATTCCATTTGGCGACCGACAGCAGGTAGCGCAATCACTGAACCTGCCACTGGATAAAGTGCGCATTATCCAGACACAGGTAGGTGGGGCTTTTGGCGGCAAGGAAGACATTTCTGTGCAGATCCACGTCGCCTTGGCTGCCTGGCTTACCAAGCGTCCAGTGAAACTGGTCTACACCCGTGAGGAGTCGCTGACCGCACACCCGAAGCGCCATGCGACGCGCATCCGTCTCAAGACGGGGGCTATGCGCGATGGCCGCTTGGTAGCAGTCCGTGCGGAGATCTTGGGGGACACTGGTGCCTATGCTTCTCTAGGCGAGCATGTAATGACTCGTACGGCTACGCACGCCGCCGGACCATACGAAGTGCCGAATGTGACCATTGATTGCAAGGCAGTCTATACCAACAACATACCAGCCGGAGCTTTCCGTGGTTTTGGCGTGCCCCAGTCCAACTTTGCGATTGAGAGCCAAATGGATATTCTGGCCCATATGCTGGGCTTGTCACCCCTGGAGATCAGGCGTCGGAATGCCTTGCGCGTCGGGTCTGCCACCTCGACAGGACAGATACTGCGGGAAAGCGTGGGGCTGCTGGAGACCATTGACAAGGTTGAAAGTGAGGTCAGACGCCTAGATGCCGACGCTTGCATCCTGCGTCCACTACCAAGGGGAAAACTTCAGCTAGCAGAGGAGGAAGCTTCACGCATTCGGGCCTGGGGTGTGGCCTGTGGCTATAAAAACGTAGGCCTGGGTGGAGGCGCGCCAGATACAGCAGCGGCAAGAGTCGAACTGGATCTGAACGGACGCGTGTTGGTACGTGCCGGCGCAGCAGAGGTGGGACAAGGCCTGGTGGGTATGTTGGCACAGATTGCGGTCGAGGAACTGGGCGCGGATTATGCGCAGGTGGATGTGCTTGTGGGCGACACCGCGCTGGTGCCCGATGGTGGCCCCACGACTGCATCACGTCAGACCTATATCAGTGGCAATGCCGCGCGGCTGGCAGCGGCGCAGGTGCGTGAATCGGTAGCCCGCGCCGTCGCCGAGGAACTGGATATTGCGCCTGAGAAACTGCTATTTAAGGGAGGACTTGTGCATGGTGGTAAACGCACGTTATCACTAGCCGAGGCGGCAGCTATTGCCCAACGAGAAGGTCGTGAACTACAGGCCGAGGTTACTTATACTCCACCAAAGACGGTTCCCTTAGGAAAACAAGGAGACATGCATTTTGCATTTGGTTACACCACACAGGCTGTGGAAGTAGAAGTTGACACCCGTACAGGTAAGGTCAAGGTTTTGCGTGTTGTTGCAGCGCACGATGTAGGGCATGCCATCAATCCCCTGGCCTTGGCCGGACAGATCGAGGGAGGCGTAGTCATGGGCCTGAGCCTTGCACTGTTGGAAGAGTTCCCGCAGGTCAAAGGCATCCCGCAAGCTACAAACTTCGCCCGCTACAGAATCGCCACCATTGCCCATAAACCGCAGATTATAGTGCTTCTGGTCGAGGACCCAACTGCCGAAGGGCCCTACGGGGCCAAAGGGACTGGAGAGATTCCCTCCATTCCAACCCCTCCAGCCATCATAAACGCTATCTATAACGCCTGCGGCGCACGCATCTATTCACTACCGGCCACGGCAGATAAAGTACTAGCGGCTCTCAACCTTGAGGACCGTGACTCGAAGACTTAGCAGGGTAAGCAATGGCTGTTGGAGTTTGTACCATCTATCTCAGCATTCCAGCGAATCACTCATTAAAGGGCAAGCGCCAGGTACTCAAGTCCCTCATGGCTCGTGTGCACAAGGACTTTAACGTATCCATTGCGGAAGTAGAGCAGCAAGATGCCTGGCAAGCGGCTACCCTTGGCGTGGCTTGTGTCTCCGCTGACCCTGCCTATGCCCATGGCTTGCTTACGAAAGTCGTGCAGGCCATCTCTGCTTACCGTCTGGACGCTGAAGTCATAGACTTCGAGATCGAGATTTACTAGATGTCGGCATGGGTGCGACGTAACAAACTGAGCATCATGGCAGCAACACTCCTGCTAGGATTACTCCCTTTAAGCTTGATATGTTGGCAGTTCACGAGTGGCACGTCCAGCTTTCAGTTTGGGTTCCCTGTACTGGCACCAAGCCTAACGCATACGCTCACACCCTCGGCAGTGCCCACGCTGACCCGCACACCAATACCAACACTGACTTCCACACCCACTCCAACAGCGACGTCTACACCGACGAGTACCCCCTCTCCTACGCCACCCCTGGCGCGCGTTCTCTCCGTGCCCATTATCTTGCAGGAATCGCCCCTGTCCTGTGAATGTGCTGCCATACGCATGGTGCTGGCTGCCTTGTTCGGCAGTGCACCTAGCGAGAAGGAACTGCTAGAGTGCATGCCCAGGAACCCTAATCCGTATTTAGGCTTTCGTGGTGATCCTTATGGGCGCAACCGTTTTCCGGATGGCTCTATCAACTGGGATAACTATGGAGCCTACGCTCCTGTAGTGGCTGAGACGCTCAACAGATGTGTTTTAAGGCCAAGCGGCAAGGAGTTTGAGGCTCTGGCAGTTAGTGGTGCCAGTTACGAACAGGTTAGCAAGGCGGTGCTTGACGGCTATCCAGTCATCGTTTGGGTGGCGAAGCGCCCATCACCAGAGACCACCAACATTGATACGCCTGAAGGCCCGGTGCGGCTCGTCTTTGGCGAGCACGTTTGGGTTGTGGTAGGCTACCACGAAGATGGAAGCTTTGATGTGCATGACCCATACCCACAGAAAAATGACGTTCAGACCTTTCACGTTCGCTCTTTCCCTAACTGGGACCTGTTCGAGCGCATGGTAGTTTTCATCAGGCCACGAAAAGCAGAGCCAAGCTCCTACATACCCACTCCGGCTTCGACAGCCTCCGCTACACTCGCCAGCACAGTCACGATTACATCTGCTCCTGCAGAAACTGTAGCGCCAACAGTCACACCCCGTCCACGGGCTTATTCTCCCCCGACACGCATTCGTATCCCCAAAATCAACGTGGACGCTGACGTAGTGGAAGTAGGGTACGAGATTAAAGAAGAGAATGGAGAGGCATTGACGGTCTGGAAAGTGGCAGATTATGCAGCCGGTTTTCATCGCGGCTCTGCCTATCCTGGGCACCCAGGCAACACGGTTATTGCCGGGCATAACAACATCAGAGGCCGGGTCTTCCGTCACCTGTTAGACCTGCTGCCAGGAGATGACATCTACCTTTACGTGGGCGAGCAGGAATTTCACTATGTAGTTGGACAACGGCTGCTAATAAAGGAGAAGGGCATGTCGGAAGAGAGCCAGCGTGAAAACGCCAAGTGGATCCAGCCCACGGATGATGAGCGCCTAACCCTGGTCAGTTGCTGGCCCTTCATCAAGCCAGACCATCGCGTTGTCGTCATTGCCTGGCCCAAATAGCCAGCGGATACAGCAGATTGAGCAAAAGAAGTTAGAGTGAATTGCTATCGTTTTCTGATATAGTTTCTCAGTTCGTCATTGAAGTAAGCGCACGGTATAACGTCACCCACTCGCTAACGCTTAACGTCTGCGCACGACGTTGTCCTTCAATGCCAGCAATAGCCAGGGCCTGAGCGATGAATTCCATGGGCAAAGCCAGGCCGTGAGCAAGGGCGTTACGAAGTTGCTTACGCCGCTGAGCGAACCCAGCCCGCACCACATCAAAAAATGGCGCGATATCATCGGCCTTGAGAGGCAGTTGTCCATATGGATCAATACGGACGATAGCTGAATCCACCTTAGGCACTGGATAGAAAGAGCGAGCCGGCACGCGAGCGACGATAGAAGGCTGACCATAGAACTGTACGCTGACGGTGAGGAGGCTCATCTGACCGGGCTTCGCCGCAATGCGTTGTGCAACCTCTTTCTGTACCATGAGCACGATGACCTGAGGCCGGATGCTCGTTTCCAGGAGATGCCGCAGCACAGCAGAGGTGATATAGTAGGGGATATTGGCTACCACCTTGTAGCGAGGCCCGCGCCGCATGCACTTTTCTTGTAGCAGCTTGGCAATGTCCAGCGCCAGGATATCACCCAAGACTATCTCTGTGTTGGGAAACGCTTCCAATTGCTGTCGTAAGATGGCCACGAGTTGCCTGTCAACTTCAACAGCCACAACACGCTTAGCTCGTTCAGCTAAAGCTTTAGTCAAGGTCCCCAATCCCGAGCCAATTTCGAGCACCGTATCTTCCGGGCCTACTTCCGCAGCAGCAAGTATTCGCCCCACAACACGCAAGTCAACGAGAAAGTTCTGCCCCAGTTCCTTCTGCGGCCGGAGCTCGAGTTCTCGCAGCAATGCTTTGATTTCCATACTTGCCTACAAGCTGCCAACCTCAGCGCCGCTCACGGGGATAATTTGGCAGCACCCAGTTAATCTTGTCAACGGGGGGTATCGGTTCGAGCAGGTAAACATCCACCCACTTTTTCCAGGGCACCCAGTCGTCTTCATTGTAACATAGATCAATCCATCGCCCCTTGATGCTGCCACCTGTATCAGCGGCAGTGCCAAGCCCATAGCCCGGCACATAAACGTTGCTGCCCAGGTTGATGACCTGCGAATCCACGGCGACAACACCTCTCTTTGCCTGCCACCCCAACCGGGTGATTCCATATGTAGGATCATCGGGCTCCTTACCGGCAGTCGCGGCTGTATAGGAGGTAGCCAGCATGCGCACTTTGCGCCAATAACGGATTATGCCGGTGGGAGTCTCTAATTCTCGTATGACAATCTTGGCGCCATAGGACTTGATGCATGTAGTGGGCTGCCGTTCTATCCATTCGTCTGTGACCGCACGCTCTTTTTCTTCGCCATCTTCATAGACAATCCGTATCCGCCGCTTTCGCACCCCCACTCTTCCAGCCTGGTCCGTGCGCTGCCGGTCCAATTCAAGTGTCTTGTCAGAGCGCCAGATAGTTTCAAAAGGGATGTCTTCAGTCTCCCATATCCAATCTTCGACCACGCGCACCACATGCACGGTCATATCCGGCGTAATCTCCGCGTCCAGAGCCGGGATAGTGTAGTCTTTGCCTAGAAGCTCGACAGCCGCTTCACTCAAAAGCTGAGCTACGTTTCTCGCGTGTGAACGAGTTTTGATACCCCTTCCGTCAACCTGAATAACCACGGGTTTGGCACGATGAATCTCCACATGCAGGCCCGTCGTCAACAAGGTGCCGAGCAAAGGTTGAACCTGGTCACCCAAGTACAATACAATATCCTGGCTGAGCAATGCTTCACCTACTGTACGTGCTACAGTGTAAATTGTGGTGTATGTACCGCCATCGTTAATCGTCAACGGGACGGCACGCTGCAACTTGATCCGCAATCGCGAGGATGCTGGGATATTCATCAAACCCCGCGCCAGACTCCGGAACAGCGGCCAACGGCTTGGTGTCCATCGGTAATGCGGAAGAGGCGCATCCAGATCCACTGCCTTGCCATCCAACGTGACCAGATCATAAGGTTTGGGACTCAAGCCTGCCTCGCGCAGCAGGTCTACGACCTGACGGCTATGAGTGTAATGCTCAAACACCTGGCCGTCCGCTTCTATTAACACAGGCAGTGCTTTCTGCACGACGATAGTTTGATTTTCCTCGAGCCAAGTCCCCAACGGCGGCAGGACAATGTCTGCTGGTTGCAGGTTCAAGCCGACCTCGCGCAGGAACGCACCCACGGTCCTCTGGTGGGTCCGGGTTTGCCATACGTCCCCATTTACCTTCAAGGTTACTATCTCGCCAGATCGCAGGTAACTTAAGGCCATGGTCACTACAAGGGCCCCAATGAGTACAAAGGTGACAAAACCGGCCAGCGCCCCTTTGCTCTCTACTCCTGGCAACGGATGCGAGAAAGGTTCAGTTTGTGGTTCGATAAGCACCTGTTCTTGTTCGGACAAGAGCGATGATTCTCCAAATCCGTTTAAGAAAGCGCGATGCCTTGAGTCCCACTACTTGTTCGTGCCGCTGCTTCGCCAGCCAGATAGCCGGTAGAAAAGGCCGCTTGCAAGTTGTAGCCGCCGGTGTCCGCATCTATGTCAATTACCTCACCACAGAAGAAGAGGCCTTTGATCAGCCTGGACTCCATCGTGCGGGGATTGATCTCAGCCGTATCTACGCCCCCTGCGGTAACAATTGC
>Ga0172364_10004567_pt1 | contig 11011 bp, 5 predicted proteins | sample LakKivSesite10cm_FD_114545 | JGI IMG/M metagenome (GOLD analysis project Ga0172364, IMG submission 114545) | Sediment microbial communities from Lake Kivu, Rwanda - Sediment site 10cm | ecosystem: Environmental > Aquatic > Freshwater > Lake > Sediment | place: Rwanda: Western Province, Lake Kivu... | reverse complement strand
CTTCTTCCAGAGCAGGCTGAGCATGCCCGGGGTCGTGCCGTGGCCGTGGGTGCCCCCCATGCGGCCGATCGTCCACTCGACCCACATCATCGGGATGCCGAGCAGGAGGAAGGCCACGAAGTAGGGGATCATGAAGGCGCCGCCGCCGTTGGCCGCCGCCTTGACCGGGAAGCGGAGGAAGTTGCCCAGGCCGATGGCGTTGCCGGCCACGGCCAGGATCAGGCCGATCCGCGAGCCCCACTGCTCGCGGCCGCCCACGTCAAGGGCCGCCTCGGGCGTTTTCCCGAAAAGGACGCGGCGGAAGCAATAGAAGGCCAGGGCCAGGATGAAGCTCCAGCCGATCGCGAAAAAGACCCATCCGTTCGTGGTCATGTGAGGATCCCGATCGGACGGTCCAGGGCGAGAAGGCAGCTGCGGCCGGTTGCGGGTCCGGCCGGGGATGGAGGATTCTCAGCGGGCATGGGCGCCTCCATATCGGCGCTCCGTCTGAGCGCCTGACCAGGGCTGCCCTTCGACACGCCCTGGACGGTGAGGATGGCGGCCCGACCACCCGCTGAGTGATATCCTGCGCGGACGCCCTATGCGCCGCGCACCCGGCCGCAGTATATTCGATTCCGCCGAGGCGGTCAACAACAGGCGCGCTCGTCGCGGCTCGGCCTATTTCGCGGCGCCCTCCCCCTTCTTCAGGTACGGGACGCCGTCGGTCCACCATTTCGGCGCCGGCGCGCCCTTGAGGAAGTGGTCGAAGAACTCGAAGAACCGGACGGTCAGGTCGCGGCGGTTGGCCAGGCCGCGCAGGCCGTGGCCCTCGTCGGGATAGGCCAGCAGCACGGCCTGCTTGTTGTTGTATCTCAGGGCGTTGTAGAAGGCCAGGCCGTTGATGAAGCCGACGGTCGGGTCGGACGTCCCGTGCATGATGAGGAACGGCGCGGTCACGTCGGGGACATGGGTCAGGGCGGACTCGAAACGGTACTTGTCGGGCTTGTCCCACGGGGAGAAGCCCCAGCGGCCCTGGTCGTAGAGGTAATAATTGAAGGCCGTGTCGCCGCTGCCGCCCTGAAAGCCGTAGCTCCAGCCCCAGGGCATGCTGAAGTCGTTGGCGAGGTCGACGACCCCGGCGCCCATGCCGACGGCGGCGAACATCTTGGACATCGTCCCGATGAACGCGGCGCCCTCGCCGCTGTAGCTGTGACCCGAGACGCCGATCCTCTTCGGGTCGGCGTAGCCCATGTCGATGACCTTCTGCGTCGCCGCTTCGACGCACTCGAGCATGTCCGAGTGGGAGTTCCCCGTCCGGAAATGGACGTCGGGGAGCATGGCCAGGTAGCCGTCGCTCGTGGCCTGGACCGGCATCCGGCCCATGCTGGGAAGATAGGCCGGGGCGCTGTAGATGTGGAGGCCCTGCGAGTTCTTCTCGTAGAAGATGACGATCATCGGCCGCTTCTCGCCCTCTTTGTAATCGTCCGGGATGGCCAGGATGCCCTGCAGGCGCTGGCCGTCCTTGTTGGTGTAGTCGAAGAGAAGGCGGTGCCCCCAGAGGAAATCCTTCTGCTGGGGATTGGCGTCGGAGACCTTCTTCGAGTTCTTGTAGCCCGGGCCGGCGACGCGCAGGTCCGGGAACTCGGCGAACGTCTGGCGGGTGAACAGAAAGACGTCCGCCTTGAGCGCCCGGACGGGATTGCCGTAGGACGCGTCCTCGTAGACGAGCTCGTTGAGCTTCCCGTTCAAGAGCTCGTAGTAGCCCGACTTCTTCGTCCATTCGCCGTAGGCGGACAAGGTCTGAGGCTTGGCCAGGTCGAAGAGCTGGCGGGCCGCCATCGAGCGCGGCTGGGCCGGGTCGGGAGGCTCGACGCGGAGGAGGCGGAAACGGACCTCGTTCTTCGCCCCGAAGCCGTTCGTCAGGTCCCGAGGCGCCGAGCCGTCCAGAGGGACGAGCCACAGGTCGTAGCGGTTATTGACGATGACGCTTTTCGCGTCACTCGTGTAGCCCGCGACGCCGTAGGACGGCTTGGCCCCCGGATGGTCGTACTCGGTGTCGGTGAAATCGACCTTCCCGGCGCCGAGCGCCTTGGCCGCGCCCGCGGCGAGGTCGTAGGCCATGATCGTCCCGTTCTTCCAGTATAGGAAGTGAGTGCCGCGCGGATGGAGGCCGAAGACGTGGCGGCCGAGGAGCTGGCCCTTGGCGATGAGCGTCCGCTCGCCCGTGGCCGTGTTGACCCGGTAGTAGTCACCGGCCGGAAGGACCGTCTCGTCGCGCAGGTAGGCCCGGCGGTCGAGTCCGACGGCCCAGGGGCCGTATTCGGGGACGTCGATCTCGCGCATCGTCTCGTCGGCGAGCTTGATGAACTTCCCGGCGGCGACGTCGAAGGCCGCGCGGTAGGTGAAGTTGCGGTCCCGCTCGGCCTGGACCATCTGGAGCGACTGGACCCGGTCGTCGCCGGTGTTCCAGACGTCGACGTTGGCCGCCTCGTCCGTGGACTTGCGGGCCGTGTCGGGGGTGGGGACCTGCTCCTTCGTCCCGAAGAAGACCCGTTTCCCGTCGTCGCTCCACGTGAGGTTGGCCCGGTCGCTGGCGACCCAGCCCTTCGGGAAGCCCGCGGCCTTGGCCGGATCGAGGACGGCCGGCGACGGGACGGGTGAGCCGGCTTTCAGGGCCGCCGCGACGCCGGGGAAAGCGATGAGGACGTTGTCCTTCTCCCGCATCTTCTCGACCTCGGTCCCCTTGAGGACAGCCAGGGCCGTGCCCTCGTCATTCCAGGCGAGGCGGCTGTAGCTCTTGGCGTCGTTGTCGAGCGGCGTCGTCCGGCCGTTTCGGGTGTCGAAGACGAAGAGGCCGTTGCCGTCCTTCACCGCGGCGTCGACGGTATAAGCCAAGAGCTCGCCGCTCCTGTTGAAGGCGTAGTCGGCGACGCTCCCGAGGAGCTGGAAGCGGCCCGTCCTCAAGTCGAGGAGAATGGCGTCCCGGCCGCGGGCGCCGGTCGTAGCCGCGGCGGGCTCGCGCGCAGGCGCGGCCTGGGGCGGCATCCCGCCTCCCCGCCGGCCCGCGGGGGTCTCGGCCTCGCCGCCGCGCCGCCGCAGGACCAGATGAGAGGATGTTGGGGCGAAGGCGAAAAGGCCGATGTCCTCCCAGGACCGGACGGCGCCGTCGGCGAGGTTCCGCAGCTCGACCCGGCGGGGCGGGATGGTCTCGGAGCCCCCGCGGCGGCCCTGTGGCCCGGTCTGGCCGGGCGCGGGCTGGGTCTGTCCCGGTGAAGGCTGAGAAGGAGGAGCCCCGGAGGGCGCGTTGGCCGAGCCGCCCGCCGGCTGGCGCGACTGGCGGGCCCGCTGGGCCGCGCCGGGATCGACCTGGTAGGCGATCCACTTGGAGTCGGGCGAAAAGACGGGCGCGGTCGCGTCGGCGACGACCGTATCCTTATTCGTCCCCAGGTTTACGATGTGCAATTCCGGCTTGGTCTCGCCAGTCGGGACGTTGGTGAGCTCCTGGACATAGGCGAGCCATTTCCCGTCGGCCGACAGGGCCTGGGCGGAGATCGTCCGCCACTTGGAGTAATCGTCGACGGTCATCGCCTTTTTGGCCGGGGCGGGCGCGGCGGCCTGGGCGGAGATGGGGGCCGGCGCCGAGGCCAAAAGAAAGGCCAGGACCAAGGCGAGGCCGAGGAGCGGACGGGGCCGGAGGGACATTGTTCTCATGGGGACTCCTTGTCAAAGCGCGAATGCGGGATCCGAATGCGCACGAACTCTCTTTTATAAGCCCCGGAACCAAAAGTCAACCGGACGGCTCCCCGAGATGCCTCGCGAAAAGGTCGAGCGCGGTTTAACAAACTCAAAAGACCGGACCCGCCGCCGAAAAAGCGGCCGGCCCGGGGACTTTCGGCGAACCCTTCTCCGTCGAAACCCGTCTTTAGGTATGGAATCGCCGCCCGAGGAGGACCCTCATGCCCGTACGATCGCGCCTCATCTTTTGCCGATCGATCGCATTATCATTCCTTCTCATCCTTCTCAAGGGCCCGGCCTTCCTCCAGGTCCCTCCCGTCGATCACGCGGCGAAATACCCGGGGATCGAAGGCCTCTACGAGATGACGCTCGCGGGTCAGGGAACGGTCACCCTGCAGGTCTATTTCAGGGACGGCTCGCTCCGGACTGTCGAAGCCGGGGACGCGGAATCCACGAGATTCGATCCCGTCGAGGGCCAGGAGCTCCGTTTCGTCCATACATCCCCCGCCAAAGGGGCGTTCCAGATCGATTTCCTCAAGGACGACCAGGGGCGCTTCACGAGGTTCCGGGCCACCAACGACTCCCAGAAATTCGAGGCGATGGCCGCGAAAACCGCCGACTTCGACGACGCCGGGGCCGATCCGGCCTCGCCCAGCGACCGCCAGGGCTATTTCGAAAGGCACTACCGGAAGACGGAGGTCATGGTCCCGATGCGGGACGGGGTCCGCCTCTTCACCCAGGTCTTCAGCCCGATCGACCGGTCCGAGCGGCACCCCGTCATCCTCTTCAGGACGCCTTACGGCATCTCGCCCTACGGCCAGGAGTTCGCGAATTTCACCATCCCCTCCCTCCTTTTTTTGAAGGAGAACTACATCCTGGTCCTCCAGGAGATCAGGGGCACGTTCCAGTCCGAAGGGACGTTCGTTTACGTCCGTCCCTACATCGAGGACAAGAAGACTGCCGCCGACGTCGACGAGAGCAGCGACGCGTTCGATACCGTGGAGTGGGTGCTGGACAACGTTCCCGGCCACAACGGCAAGGTCGGCGCCTGGGGCATCTCCTATCCCGGGTTCACGACGACCATGACCGCCCTGGCCGCCCATCCGGCTGTCGTGGCCGCCTCCCCCCAGGCGCCCATGGCCGACCTCTTCATGGGGGACGACGGGCTCCACAACGGCGCGCTCTACTTGGCCCATTACGCGAACTACGTCTACACCATGGGTCAAAAGAGAGAGGCGCCGACCCGGGAGGCGCCGTCGAAGCTCCGCTTTCCCACGCCCGACGGCTATTCGTTCTTCCTCGGCCTGGGGCCGTTGAGGGACCTCGCGGACAAGGTCATCGGGCCGGCGAACGGGGTCTGGCAGGAGACGATGGCCCACGAGTCCTATGACGCGTATTGGCGGTCCCTCTCGACCTATCCCCATCTCCACGATATCAAGCCGGCGATCCTGGTCGTCGGGGGCTGGTACGACGCGGAGGACCTGGGCGGCACGCTCCAGACGTACAAGACGATCGAGCGCCGCCAGCCGGCCCTCAGGAACTCGATCGTCATGGGCCCCTGGTTCCACAGCGGCTGGAGCTTCTTCGCCGGCGGGAGCGAGAACCGGGGCCCGTTCGCCTTCAGCGGGACCAGGGCCTATTTCCAGGAGAAGATCGAGCTCCCCTTCTTCAACTACTACCTTAAGGGTAAAGGGACGCTCGACATCCCCGAGGCCGTCGTCTTCGAGACGGGGACCGACCGGTGGAGGACCTACGATTCCTGGCCGCCGGCCCAGGCCGAGGGGAAGAAGGCGTTCTTTGCGGCGGACGGCCGGCTGTCCTTCGACGGCACGACGGAGCCCGGCGGCCGCGGCTTCGACGAATACGCGAGCGACCCGGCCAAGCCCGTGCCGTACACCCAGCAGATCACGCCCCGGTATTACCGGGATTATTTCGTCGAAGACCAGCGTTTCGCTTCGTCGCGGCCCGATGTCCTGGCCTATTCCACGGCGCCGCTGGCCGAGGCCGTCACGGTCACCGGCCCGATCAAAGCCGAGCTCTACGTCTCGACGACCGGGACCGACTCCGACTGGGTCGTCAAGGTGATCGATGTCTACCCCGACGATGCGCCGGACCCCAAGCCGAACCCCCTCAACGTCCGGATGGGCGGCTACCAGAGGCTCGTCCGCGGCGAGATCTTCCGCGGCAAGTTCCGGACGAGCTTCGAGAAGCCCGAGCCGTTCGTCCCCGGCCGGGTGACCAAGGTGGCGTTCGATCTGCCCGACGTCCAGCACGCGTTCCTCAAGGGGCACCGGATCATGGTCCAGGTCCAGAGCTCCTGGTTCCCTCTGTTCGACCGGAATCCGCAGAGGTTCTGCGACATCCGCACGGCCGGGGAAAAGGACTTCCGGAAGGCGACCCAGCGACTCTATCGGACCGGAAAGTACCCCTCCCACATCGAATTCCGCACGCTGAAAGACGGCGAATAGCCGGACTCCCGGATCATTCGCCCGCCTTTCTTAGACCTCGAAATCCTCCCAGTCCCGCTTCACCCGCTCCATGAGCTTCACGAAGCGGGGTTCTTGCCGGATATTGTCCAGGAACGGATCGGCCGCCATCAGGGGATACGGGCGGATGCCGCGTTCGATCGCCGTCTCGAGCCAGCCGAGCGAGTCCTCCCGCTTGTTCAAGAAAGCGTAGAAAGACGCCAGGTGATAAGCGCACTGCGAGTCCCTTCGGAATGTGTCGATCGAATCGGGAGTCAGCCATTGCGAAAAGACGTCCTCATCACCCCTCAAAGCCGCTCTTAACAGTCCGCTCAATTTCGTGAAGGCATCATCGGAAGGAGACGGTCCGGGGCCGGTTTCAAGGACCGACCGGCTTTCCTCGAACCTCCTGGCGCAGGCTAAGCTCAGGGCATACCAGAACCGGAACATCGGGGCGTCAGGCGTCATTTCATAGCCATGCCTCAACTGCTCCGCGGCGAGGTCGAACCGGCCTTCAAAGAACGGGAGGATGCCGCCCGACCAACGCCAGAGAGGATTGATCGGATCGACCCGCAACCCCCTCTCGAAATACCGCGCGGCGGCGGCGCTTTTGCCCATGAGCAGGCAGAAAAAGCTCAGCCATATCCACGTATCGGGGTCCGAAGGACTCCGGGAAGCCGCTTCTTTGAGGTGGGATATGGCCAGGCGCGTATCCCCATCCAAGTTCGAGATATACCCCCTGGCGGCATGGGCCTGGGGAGAACCGGGGTCCAGCGCGAAGGCCTTCCTAACATAGTCCCTGGCCCTCTCGAGATGCTCTTCCTGCTCCAACCCCATGTTCACGAGTTGAAAATGGGCCATCCCGAGGCCCGCATAGAGGGCGGCGTTCTCTCCGAGGATGTCCAAGGCGCTACGGAGGTGCCGGATGGCGCGCTCGGTCCCCTCCTTCGTGAACGACCAGATATCGTGTTTCGCCTTGAGAAAGGATTCGTAGGCCGCAACGTTCTCGATGGGCCTCTCCGACATTCTCGCCGACTCCTCGGAGGTGAGCACGACCTCGAGGGCCTCGACGATGGAGCGGGAGACCTTCTCCTGGATGTCGAACACATCATCCAGCGAGCCCGTGTATTTCTCGGCCCAGATATGGGCGTCGTTGGCGCCGTCGATCAGCTGGGCCGTGATACGGAGGCTGTCCTTCGCCTTCCTGACGCTGCCTTCCAGAACGTAGCGGGCGTTGACCTCCCGGGCGATCTCCGGGATCTTCTTCTTCGTCCCTTTGAACGTCATGGCCGAGCTGCGCGAGATGACGAGAAGGTCGTGGACATGGGAAAGATCGGTGATGATCTCCTCGGTCAGGCCGTCGCTGAAATATTCGTTGTCCTTGCCCGGGCTGATGTCCTCGAACGGCAGGACGATGATCGATTTCCCGGGTTTCGGCGCGACCGACGCGGAGGCCCGGACCGCCTCGAGGTCCTCGAGCAGCGCCGCCATGTCCTGATAGCGACGGGTCTTGTCCTTCTCCAGGGCCTTCTGGACGATCAGATCCAGTTGAGCGGGGAGCTCCGGCCGCGCGCGGGACGGGGGCTCGGGGATCTCGTTCAGGATCGAATGGATCAGGGCCTGATCGTTTTTCCGGCCGAAAGGCCTCTGCCCTGTCAGCATCTCATAGAGTGTCGCCCCGAACGACCAGATGTCCGTGCGCCGGTCGACGCCTTCGCCTCTCGCCTGCTCGGGAGACATGTAGGCCGGCGTTCCCGTGACGGCCAGCGTCCGAGTCACGTCAGCGGTCCCCGCATGCTTGGCCAGGCCGAAATCCATGATCTTGGCCTGGCCCTTTTCGGCCAGCATGATATTCGCCGGCTTGATGTCCCGGTGGATGATGCCCTTCTCGTGCGCTTCCCGAAGGCCCTCGGCGACTTGCTGAGCGATGTCCAAGGCGTCGTCCACGGAAAGCGGGCCCGCGGCGATCGCCTCCTTGAGGCTCCGGCCTCTGACGCAGGGCATGGCGATGAACATCGTGCCTTCGGCTTCGCCGATCTCATAGACGGGACAGATGTTGGGGTGGTCCAGGGCCGCCGCGGCTTGGGCTTCCTGGATCAAACGCGACTTGGCCGGGGAATCCCTCGTCAACTCGGGCGGCAAGAACTTGAGCGCGACCGTCCGCTTGAGCCTGGTGTCTTCGGCCTTGTAGACAACGCCCATCCCCCCTTCCCCGATCTTCTCGAGGATCCGGTAATGGGCGATGGAATCACCGATGGACGTCATTCCCATCCCTTGCCTGGTTGGGCCAAGGTTAACAATAAACGGGGGACCCGTCAATGGGAGGTTCCAAGGAGATCGCGGGGCGCTGCGTCCGATCCCGCGGCGATAACGGGGTGCACGCCCGAAGGGACTCGAACCCCCGGCCCGGTGTCGAGAAGATCGTCTCCGTCCGGCAAGGAGGTGTGAGCCTTCGCCTTCCGCGATCAGCGATTTTCGCGGCATATTGACATAACATTGACAACCCGACGGCCCGGAAGGAAGATAATGTCACCCATGGGAGGGACGATGGAAGGCGTGCCCTTGAGCAGACTGATCTATCTCGCGGTCCTCGCGCTGCTGCTCCTGATCGTGTGGCGGGGATGGTTCAAAGGTCTCCGGCGAAAACCGGGAGCGCGAAAACCGTCGGCCGCTTCGGCCCGGGACCTTCTCCCCGGGCTCCTGGACAAGATCGAGCAAGAGAATGATCTGGTCGCCATTCCGAAAGCATTCGCTCTTTCTTTCCAATGCAGCGATCCCGCCCTGAAGCTCCGCGCCGCCCGAGCCATCGCGAAGAGGATCAGCCTGCTCCCCGTGACCCGATTGGCGAGATTGGACTCCCAGTTCCGGGAGTGGGCACCCATGGAATGGGACGACGGCTGGAGAAGAGCCGACCCGGCCGCCCTGCTCTCCCCTTCCCTGACCGAGGCCGAAAAGACCGTCATCCTGGGCCTGGCCAGCTTCCATCCCAACGGCTATTTCCGGGAAAAGGCCGTCTGGTCCCTGTCCCGCATGACGACCGGGGCCGAATTCCCCTATCTGATCATCCGGCTGAACGATTGGGTCGTCCCGGTCTGGAACCTCGCCAACCGGGCTGTCCGGGGACGGCTCACGCCTCAAAACGCCCGGACGATCGTCAACGCCCTGCCCTTGATCGTCAGGCTGCGCGGCCGCTCCCGCCGCGATCATCATGATCTCGTTCGGGCGGCCATCGGAATCTTATCGACGCCGGAAGCCCGCCCCGAGCTCGAGCTAGGCCTGCGATCCAAAGAAAGCATGGTCCGCCGGCATTGTTATCAGGCGATCGCCGAAACCGGGATCTTCAAGAATTCGGCCCTCCTTGGATACGTTCTCAAAGATCCCTCGCCGATGAATCGGGCCATCGTCTTTCGGCAACTGAGCGCCAACCTGACCCTCGAAGAGGTCCGGTCCCGGCGCGAAGCCTTGCTGGGCGACCGGTCCGCCCCCGTCCGCTTGATCACGCTGAGAATGCTGCATCGGTTCGACCCGGCCGGAAGCGTCCCGGACCTGGAGCGAGCGATAATGGATGACGATCCCGCCGTGCGGGACGCCGCCCGCTTCTTATTGAGAGACCATGACGGCCGTTATGATTTCCCTTCCATCTACCGCGAGGCGTTGGCGAGTTCGTCGGCCCGCCTCCCCGGCGCCATCGCCGGCCTGGGAGAGACCGGCCAAGCCGCCGATGCGCGATCCATCATCCCCTTTCTCAAAGCCGACCGGGTCCGTTGGGCCCGCGCCGGACTGCGGGCTTACGCGAAATTGGATTTCGCCAAGGCGAAAGGCGCCTTGATCGACCTTCTCGCCGATCCCAGGCCCGGCGTCGTCAAGGAGGCCCGCTCGCTCCTCCAGAAAGGCGTCAATTCCATTGATGCCGCCGACGCCGGACTCATTCACAGAGCCTTTAACAAGGACGAACCGGCCGCCCGGCGGCGACGCGTGGCGGCCCTGCTCTGCTCCCTCAATAAATGGGACGCCCTCCCCTATATTTTGGAGGTTTCTGCGGATCCGGATGAGACCATCGCTCGGATCGGCCGGGAGGCCCTGGCCCGCTGGCTTTCACGTTACAACCGCTCTTTCACGGCACCCTCGCGGACCCAGCTCGAGGCGATCCAAAGCGCCGTGAAAGATTACGGTCCGGCCATCCCTGAACAAGCCAGGGAGCAGATCGCCTTCAATTTGAAAACGCTCTAAAAGGGGGCCGGAGAGGCCCCGCCGGTTCAGGTGATCGCCCTACGCCGCGGGCTCAGCGGGCTTCTTCTCGACCTTGGGCTTTTTCTCGCCGCCTTCGGCTCCGCCCTTCTTGGGCTTCTCGGCCTTCTCCGGCTTCGCGGCCTTGCCGGCGCCCTTCTCTTCCTTGGGGCCGGCGGCTCTCTCGGCCTTGGCCTTGGCCGCTGCCTCGGTGATCTTCTCGTGGTCGGCGTAGAACCTCAGCCGGCCGCCCATGGCTTTGATGTCGGCCTTGATCTTGCGGACGACGGTGTCCTTCTCGGCCTTCTTGGGATCAAGGCCCTTCCCCGCCAGGTAGGCCAACCGCTTCTCGAGCAGGCCTTCGAACCCTGACTTCCGCGCCGCTATGTTCTGCTTCTTTTTCGAGCTCATGATATCTCTCCTCTGGCGATATAAGCCGCTTATATATAGCAGGATTCGGGGAGAAAGGCTATCCTCGCTCCTGTCCGGTGCGTATTCCGACGATTCCGGCCACCCAGTCCGAGCGAAGGCGGCCAGTGTCGGAGCGGAGCGACGCTGGGCATGTGTTATGTACCTGAGTGGCCGGATTGAGTCAAGGATCTGAG
>Ga0172364_10004566_pt1 | contig 11011 bp, 13 predicted proteins | sample LakKivSesite10cm_FD_114545 | JGI IMG/M metagenome (GOLD analysis project Ga0172364, IMG submission 114545) | Sediment microbial communities from Lake Kivu, Rwanda - Sediment site 10cm | ecosystem: Environmental > Aquatic > Freshwater > Lake > Sediment | place: Rwanda: Western Province, Lake... | reverse complement strand
CGCTCATTGAATACTCCGGCGCGGCTCTGGCCGCTTTCAAGCTGGCGAAGGCGATGCTCTACTTCACGCTGCCCGTGTTCGTGACGTTCCTTCTGATGGGCGGCGTCCAGACGAGGTTCGACGGGGTCCTGTACGTCGACACCCTGAAGATCATCTGGCGCATCGTCGCGGTGCTGCTGCTGGTCGTCGGCATCGTCGTGGTGAGGAACACCAATCCGCGGGTCAGGATCGAGACCGCGGTGCGTTTCTTCTGGGGGCCGGTGTCGTTTCTGGCCGTCGCGGCCGCGGCGCTGGCCGCGATCGGCAAGACGTACGGGATATGGTGGCTGTAGTCAGGAATAGGAACAGGAAGGCTCGGAGCGGCCTATGAGCTTGACTCTGAAGGCGCTTGCGAAATCCCCGTGGGTGTTCCACCTGAGCACGGGCTCGTGCAACAACTGCGACATCGAGGTGCTCGACGTCCTGACGCCTCGGTTCGACGTCGAGCGCTTCGGCGTGCTCCTGACCGGGTCGATCCGTCACGCGGACTGCCTCCTGGTCTGCGGGGCGATGAACCGCAAGTGCGTCCCGCGCGTCAAGCGCATCTGGGAGCAGGCGCCGAAGCCGTGCCTTGTCGTGGCCATTGGCTCCTGCGCGCTTGGGCAGGGCATCTTCCGCGGGAGCTACGCGATGGGCGGGCCGGTCGACAAGTACCTGCCGGTCTCGGCGTACGTTCCGGGTTGTCCGCCAAAGCCGGAGGCGATAATCGCGGGCGTCGTGGAGGCGCTCGGGACCCTGAAGGGCAAGTGACGGAACCTGCGGGCGCGATGGGGCGCCCGCGCTGACGGGATGATGCGAAGTGGGCGGAGCGACAGCCGAGAAGATCGCCGAGGACTTCCGCGCGAAGCTCGGAGGCAAGGTCGTAAGCTGCGAGGTGCGTTCCTACAAGCGCATCTACGCGGAGGTGGCGCCGAAGGACTTCCCCGAGGTGGCGCTTTATCTCTGGGGCGACCGGAAGGCGCGCTTCAACATCGCCTCGGGCGCGCAGACGCCCGGCGGCTTCGAGGTGCTGTATCACTTCTCGCTCAACGAGGGCGACGAGCGCGGCGTCGGCGCCGGGGACGGCGTGGTGTTTTCCGTGCGGATCAGGACCAGCGAGAAGGAGCATCCGGTCCTGCCAAGCGTCGCGGGCAAGATCAAGGCCTTCAGCTTCATAGAGCGCGAGCTCCACGATCTTCTGGGTATCGCCTTCGACGGGCATCCGGACATGAAGCCCCTGCTCAGGGCCGAGGACTGGCCGGAGGGGTTCTACCCGCTGCGCCGGACCGAGAAGCGCGCGGAGCTCGACGTCGGCAGCAAGCGTGGCACCGGGGAGAGCGGCTCATGAAGTCGATAGTCCCAGTAGGCCCGTTCCACCCGCTCCAAGAGGAGCCGGAGCACTTCCGGCTCCACGTGGACGGCGAGACGGTGGTCGGGCTCGACATCGAGATCGGCTACAACCACCGCGGGATCGAGAAGCTGGCGGAGACGAAGACCTGGGAGCAGATCGTCTTCCTGGTCGAGCGGATCTGCGGGATATGCTCGACGTCTCACCCGATAGCCTCCGTCCAGGCGATGGAGGACTGCGGAAACATCGAGGTGCCCGAGAGAGCCCTCTACATCCGCTCGATAATCGGTGAGATGGAGCGGCTTCACTCGCACCTGTTGTGGGTCGGGCTGGCGGGGCACTTCCTAGGCTACAACACGGTCTTCATGTGGGCCTGGAAGCACCGCGAGATCGTGCTAGACCTCTTCGAGAAGATATGCGGCAACCGCAACCACTACGCCATGATGAAGCCAGGCGGCGTCCGCAGGGACATCCCAGAGTCGATGTACGACGAGATCGTCCAGGGCATGGGCCAACTGGCAAAGGCCCTCGACATCTACAAGGGCGCGGTCCTGGACGACCCGGTCCTTCACGCGCGGCTGAAGGGCGTCGGGGTGCTCACGGCGAAGGATATCCACGACTACTGCGCACTGGGACCCACCGCGCGGGCCTCGGGCGTCGCCAAGGACGTCAGGCGCGACCACCCTCACGCCGCCTACGGGCTCGTCGACTGGAACGTCGTCACGCATACCGACGGCGACGTCTTCGCCAAGGCCGTCGTGCGCGTGCTGGAGTGCTACGAATCGGCCAGGATCGTAAAGGGGTGCATCGAGAAGATGCGCCCCGGCCCGATCGACTCGGACCCGAAGGGGATCGGCCCGGGCGAAGGCGTCGGCCACTACGAGGCGCCGCGCGGCGAGACGTTCCACTACTGCCGCTCGGACGGCTCGAACCGTCCGGTGCGCTACAAGGTGAGGGCGCCCACTTTCATGAACCTGTCGACCAACTACGTGTCCGTGATAGGCCAGTCGGTAACCGACGCGACGATCTGCCTGGCCGCGATCGACCCGTGCTACTGCTGCACGGAGCGGACCTCGGCCGTCGATTACCGCACGGGCGACCAGGTCTACACTGCGAAGGACCTCATCCGCATGTCGCATGAGAAGACGGCGCGGCTCAGGCGCGAGTACGGGGTGGAGGAACCGCAGCTATGAACCTCGCGGAGTTCATCACGAATCCGCTGCTCCTCCCGGTATGGGTGCCGATAGCCGCGGGGCTGGTCGTCTGGTGCATCCCACGGCAGGCGGCAGTGCTGTCCAGGACCATCGCGGCGCTGACGGCGCTCTTCTGCGCCGTCTGGGGCGTCCTGGTGTGGGCGGCGCCGCAGTTCCTCGGCGGCGTCACGAACCTGAACGTGCCGGCGGCCGAGTTCGCCGGCAGGTGGGCCGGGCGCGAGATTCTCCGCGCCGACGCGCTCTCCGGCTTTGCCGGCGCCGCAACCGGCGTGCTCGCGTTCCTCATCACGCTCTACGCGGTCGGCAGCTCTTCCGAGGACGACGCCCCCTCGCGGCGGCTCTACTCGGGGATGCTCCTCGCGGTCGGCGCGACGTTCGGCAGCCTCTACGCCGAGAACCTGGTGGCGCTGGCGCTCTTCTGGGGCTTCCTATGCATACCGTTCTACTTGCTCCTCAACCTCGGCAGGAAGGACGGAACGGCCGCGGCGGCCAAGAAGGCCATGATAATCGTCGGCGGCGCCGACTCGCTGATGATCCTGGGCGTCGCGATCATCTACTTCATGTCGGGCCGGATGACGATGCATGGTCTCGACCAGCCGATCTCGACCGAGGTCATGCTCGGCGCCGTAGCGTACCTGTGTCTGTTCGCCGCGGCCCTGGCGAAGGCGGGGGGCGTGCCGCTCCACTCGTGGGTTCCCGGCGCGGCGGCGACCGCACCGATACCGGTCGTGGCGCTCCTGCCGGCCTCGCTGGACAAGGTGCTGGGCATCTACCTCCTCGCGCGGATATCGCTGACGCTGTTCCAGATGAGTTGGTACATCTCCGCGCTCGTCATGGTCATCGGCGCGGTGACGATACTCGCGGCCGTCTTCATGGCGCTCATCCAGCACGACCTCAGGAAGCTCCTGGGCTTCCACGCGGTGAGCCAGGTCGGGTACATGATCCTGGGCATAGGCACGGGCACGTTCGTCGGGATCGTCGGCGGCCTCTTCCACATGCTGAACAACGCCATATACAAGGCTCTGCTTTTCCTGTCGGCCGGGACCGCCGAGCGCAAGGCCGGGACGAGCGACATTGGCTCGCTCGGAGGGCTCGGCAGGGCGCTACCCGTGAGCTTCGCCGCCGCGGCGGTCGCGGCACTTGCGATCTCCGGCGTGCCGCCGTTCAACGGCTTCGCGTCGAAGTGGCTCGTCTACCAGGGCGTCGTGGAGGCCGGCGGCTGGCTCCCCTACCTCTGGATCCTGCTCCTGGCCGCGGCGACCTTCGGGAGCGCGCTCACTCTGGCGAGTTTCGTCAAGGTGCTCTACGGCGTCTACCTTGCCCCGCGGCCGGCCGGGAGCCCGGAACCGGCGGGCAAGGGCGAGAACGCCTTCATGATCGTCCCGATGGCGCTCCTGGCGATCGCGTGCATCGTCCTGGGCGTCGCGGCGTTCCGGCTCCCGCTCTACGGCGCGATCATGCCGGCCGTGGAGGAGTCCGGCGTCAAGGCCACGGACATGCTGGGCTTCTGGCGGCCGACGCTGGCGACGGGGCTCATCCTGGTCGGGATCGCGGCGGGGTTCCTGCTGTATCTGTTCGGGACCGCCATGAAGCCGCGCGAGGACTCGAACTACACCGGCGGCGAGGAGACGCCTGACCTCCAGTTCGGCGGGCCCGAGTTCTACGAGACCGTCACGCGCATCGCGCCGCTCAAGTCGATGTACGGCCGCGCGGCGGCGGGTCTGTACGACTTCTACGAGTGGACGGTCGGGGCCGTGCAGTATGCCGGCAGGATACTGCGCGAGCGGCACTCCGGCCTGCTCCTGACCTACGTCGCGTGGTTCGTGGCCGGTGTCACCGTCCTGCTCTGGGTCATGCTAGGGGGAACGTCATGACGAGCTACCTGACTTTTCTGCTCGTCTTCATGATCATAGCCGCGCTCGCCGCGGTGACTATGGAAGACCTGCTCAGCGCGGTCATCTCGCTGGGGGCGCTCGGCTTCGCGGCCTCGATCGTCTTCCTGATGCTGAAGGCGCCCGACGTCGAGATAGTCAAGCGGATAGTGGAGGTGCTCGTCCTGGTCCTGCTGGTCCGGGCCACCATACGCAGGGACGTCGAGACTGTATCCGGCACGAGGGACACGTTCGGAATGATCGCGGCGGCCGTGCTGATTCTGCTCATGAGCGTGTTCGTGATCAAGGTTGTCGGGAGCCTGCCCGAGGTGGGCGACTCGGCGATGGCCAGGAACGCCGACGCCCCGTCGAATCACTACCTGGACAAGAGCCTCGAGGAAACCGGCGCCGGCAACGCCGTGACAGGCGTCCTCCTCGACTACAGGGGATACGACACCCTGGGCGAGGCGACGGTGCTCTTCGCCGCCGTCCTCGGGGCCGTGACGCTGCTGCGCAAGCGCGCCAGAAGGTTGCCGGCGGGAAGGGCTGAATCGTGAGCGAGATCGTCCGGACCGTGACGCGATGGATCTTCGCGTTCATCGCCACGTATGGCGTTTATCTCGTGGCCTACGGGCACCTCACCCCCGGCGGGGGCTTCGCCGGCGGCGTCATGCTCGCGAGCGGCTATGTCCTCCTGGTCCTCTCGAGGGGCGCGAAGGAGGCCGAGAAGAGCCTGGGCCTGCGTCCGGCCAAGGCGCTCGACTCCGTCGGCGCCCTGCTCTTCCTGGCGATTGCGGTGCTGGGTCTCGTGCTGGGCCAGGGCTTCTTCGAGAACTTCATACAGAAGAGCACGCCCGGCGAACCCCTCGAGATCCTGAACGCAGGCATCATCCCGCTGTGCAACATTGCGATAGCCCTCAAGGTCATGACAAGCCTGTTCGTCGTGTTCGTCGTCATGGCCAGTGTGAGGTTCGCGGGTTCCGGTGAAGAGCTGGAATACACGAGCGAAGAGGAGTAGCGAGATGCTCTACACCCTGTGTTTCATCCTCTTCGCGGTGGGACTCTTCGCCGTTTCCACGCAGAAGAACATCATCAAGATCATCATGGGCATCGAGATCATGGATCTCGCGGTCAACCTGTTCCTGGTGATGTCCGGGTACAGGGCGGACGGCCGCACGCCCATCCTGACCCGCGAGGTCAGCCGGCCCGAGTGGCTCGCCGCCGCGGTCGATCCGTTCCCACAGGCGATGGTGCTCACGTCCATCGTGATCGGCCTGGGTGTGCTTGCGCTGCTTCTCGTGCTCGCCCTGCGGCTCTATGGCAGGTATGGGACGTATGATATCACGAAGATGAGGAAACTAAGGGGTTAGGTGTGGAGCTCTTCCCGCTTTTCGTCGCGGTGCCGCTGGGCGTCGCCTTCCTTGCGGCGCTGGTCCCGAAGAGGGCGGCGCGGGTGGCCGATGTCCTCGGGAACCTGGGGTCGCTGGCGCTCGTGGCGCTGGTTGTCCTGTTCTACGGCAGGACCGGCGCCGTCCACGTCGGGGGCTGGGCGCCGCCGGTCGGCATCGTGCTGGTGCTCGACCCCCTTAGCTGGTTCATCCTGGCAACGGTGTCGGCCGTGACCCTGGCAGTCACAATCTACTCCATCCGCTACATGGACCGCTACACAGGCAGGGGCAAGTACTACGCCCTCTTCTTCCTCATGGTCACCGGGATGATGGGCGTCGTCGCCACCGGGGACCTGTTCAACCTGTACGTCTTCCTGGAGATCGCGTCGATCGCCTCGTACGCGCTGGTGGCCTTCGGATGCGAATCGGAGGAACTCGAGGCGAGCTTCCGGTACGCCGTGCTCGGGAGCGTCGCGTCGTGCTTCATCCTTTTCGGCATAGCCCTGCTGTACAGCGTGTTCGGAACGGTCAACATGGCGCATCTGGCCGCGAAGATCGCCGCTCTCGGCGGCGTGACGGGGTCTACCACGCTGACGGCCGGCCTGGTCTTCTTTCTGGCGGGCTTCGGGCTGAAAGCCGCGCTGGTGCCCTTCCACGCATGGCTTCCCGACGCCCACCCGTCGGCGCCCGCGCCCATTTCGGCGATGCTATCGGGCGTGCTGATCAAGGCCATCGGCGTCTACGCGCTCGCGCGCATCGTCTTCAACGTCATCGGCCTGACCACGACCACGAGCTACGTCCTGATGGCCATGGGAACGCTTTCGATGCTCTTCGGGGTCCTGCTGGCAGTCATCCAGTGGGACTTCAAGCGCCTGCTTGCCTACCATTCGATATCCCAGATTGGATACGTCGTGCTGGCCATCGGTCTCGGCACGCCCCTGGGGATCATGGGCGGTCTCTTCCACCTGCTCAACCACGCGCTGTTCAAGTCGCTCCTGTTCCTGAACGCCGGTGCGGTCGAGTATTCGACGGGCACGCGCGACCTCCAGAAGATGGGCGGCCTGCGCAACAGGTTGCCGGTGACGGCGAACACCTCCATGGTCGCGTCGATGTCCATCGCTGGGATACCGCCGTTCAATGGCTTCTTCAGCAAGCTGATAATAATCGTGGCCTGCATCGAGGCGCACCAGTGGCTGTTCGCGGCGCTGGCGGTGGTCGTCAGCATCGTGACCCTGGCGAGCTTCATCAAGGTGCAGAAGTACGTCTTCATGGGCTCGCTGGGCGAGAAGTGGAAGTCGCTGCGCGAGGTGCCCGTGTTCATGTGCGCCGCGATGGTGCTGCTCGCGCTGGCGTGCCTGGCGACGGCCGCGCTGGTCGTCCCGCCCGTCAGGGACGCGGTCCTTCGGCCCGCGGCTGACGTGCTGGCGGCTGGCGCGGAGAAAGTGGGCATGGTGCTCGGAGGCGTGAAGTGAAGCTTCTGCTCAGGTTGCTGACGCTCTTCGTGGTGGCCTACGTCACGTGGCTGCTCCTCGTCTTCCCGTACGACCCCGTCAGGGGCGAGGCGGGCCCGTGGGACGTGCAGGGCCTGCTCCTCGGGCTCGCCGCGGCGCTCCTTGTCACGGTTGTTGCCAGCAGGGTGTTCACGCACAGCCCGGGGAAAGCCTGGAACCCCGCGAGGTGGTTCTGGGCCGTCGTGTACGTGCCCGTCCTGGCGTACTACGTCGTGAAGGCCAATCTGGAGGTCGCATACATGGTGCTTCACCCTGCCATGCCGATCAGGCCCGGCATCGTGCGCGTGAAGACCGAGCTCCGGTCCGAGTCCGGCAGGACCGCCCTGGCGAACTCGATCACGCTGACGCCCGGCACGTTCACCGTCGATGTGAAGCCCGAGACCGGCGACATGTACATACACTGTCTGGCGGTCAAGACCGAGAGTACGGAAGAAGCGACCGCGCGCATAGTGAAGCGGTTTGAGTGGTTCTTAAAGAGGATCTTCGACTAGGGGTAGGACATGGAAACGTTCGCCTGGGCTGCGATGTCCGTCCTGCTGGTGTGCGCGTTCATGTGCCTGATACGCATCGGCCAGGGGCCGACGCCGGCCGACCGCGTCGTCGCCATAGACATACTCGGGGTCCTGCTCGTGGGGCTTTGCGCCCTGCTGGTCATGATAAGCTGGCGAGACTTCCAGTTGACGATAGCCCTGGCCTGGGCGCTCCTGAGCTTCATGGGGCCTATCGCGCTGGGCAAGTACCTCGAGGGGAAACCGTTCGATGAGTGAGTGGGCGGCCATAGTCATCATTTCCATAGGCGTGCTGTTCGACCTGTTCGGCTGCATAGGGCTGATCCGGCTCCCGGACGTCTACACGCGCCTTCAGGCCGCGACGAAGGCGGTGACCCTGGGCACGTGCCTGATCCTCGCCGGGATAGCCGTGTATGCCATCGGCACGCAGCGCTACCCGACGGCCGTGAAGGCGTTCCTCTGCTGCGCGTTCGTGCTGGCCACCTCTCCGACGGCGGCGCACGCGCTGGCGCGTGGCGCCTACCGCGGCGGGATCAAGCCGACGCCGAGCGTCGTCGACGAGTACGCGGACGCCGCCGCCGATTCGCCCCCTGGAGACGCCGATGAAGAAGCCTAAGCTCCGAGAGATCGGGGAAGCCGTCAAGGCCCTTATCCGGGGGCCTTACACGTCGAAGTTCCCGGCCGTGATGCCGGAGGTGCCCGACGCCTTCCGCGGCGCGCCGGAGTACCACGAGCACGACTGCGTCGGCTGCGGCGCGTGCTCCCAGGTCTGCCCGGCGCGTGCGATCACGATGACGGACGACACCAAGGGCAGGACGCGCAAGCTCACGCTCCGCCACGACAACTGCATCTACTGCGGCCAGTGCGAGAGGTACTGCATCACGAAAAAGGGCATCACCCTTTCGAAGAGGTGGAACCTCGTGACGACCGACCGCGGGGCCCTCGAGACCTCCGTCGAGAAGGAACTGGTCCTCTGCGAGCGCGAGGACTGCCGCGCGGTGGTCGGCACGCGTGAACATCTCGTCTGGGTGGCCGAGCGCCTCGGGCCGCTCGGCTTCGCGAACCCGTCGCTCATGCTCGCCAAGCTCGGCTCGCTCGGGGCGGACGAGGTTGTCCCGGCCCCCGAGGGAAGGGCGCTGACGCGCGGCGACCGCATCCGCATCCTCTGCCCGAAATGCCGCCAGGAGATGTCGCTCGAAGCGTAAGGCCCAGCGTGCGTGGATCGCCGGACATCGCGCCTGGCAGCGAGCGTCCTGACCCTCCCGACGAGATCATCGTCGAAGCCCTCGCGTCGCGCCTGGTCCGGCCCGTGACCGTCGTCGGCGTCGGCAGCGACCTCCGCGGCGACGACGCCTTCGGCGTCGAGGTCGCCCGGGCGCTCCTGGCCGAAGGCGCCCCTGCCGGCGCGGCGGTCTTCGATGCGGGCGTCGCGCCCGAGAACTACGCCGAGCGCATCGCCCTCGCCTCGCCGCAGACCGTGCTCGTCGCCGACGCGGCCCGTTTCGACGGCGCAGCGGGCGAGCTGAAAGTGCTTGATCCGGAAGAGCTCGGCTGGCAGACCGTCGGGACCCACGCCCCGTCGCTGGAGCTCCTGGCCGACTACCTCGCGCGGCGCTGCGGGGCGAAGACCGTCCTCCTGGCCTGCCAGCCCGGCGCGAACGCGCTGGGCGAGGCCATGTCGGAGGTCGTGCGCGGCGCGGTCGCCCGGGCGGTCGCCGCGCTGCGCCGCGCGCTCACCGCTGGCTGAGCGCTTCGGCGCCGCTGATCCAGGCGTGCTCCGGGGTCCCGGACGTGCTCAGGGCCACGGCCAGGACCTCGACCTCCAGCCGCATACGGAGCCACGTGTCGGCCCCGCGGCCGTCGACGCTCCTGACGCAGTTCCTGACGCGGAAGAACAGACAGATCGGCCGGGCGCTAAGGGCCTGGTCCGCGGCCATCCGGGCCGCGACGGCGCCGAGATCGACGCCCGCGTCCGGCGCCGCCGCGAGCGTAACATCTACGGCGGGCCAGTCGGAGGGATTCCTCAGGAGGATGAACGATATTTCCGGCGCGCCGGCGCGCCGGCCCATGGACCAGCGGAGGATCGTAGTCCTGTCGCTCTCGGGCTCGCCGGGCAGGAAGAGGGCCTGGTAGACGCGCGCAGTCTCCACGGCGCTCGCAAGCCCCGTCCGGTGCGCGCGCGAGTGGAGATCCGCAAGGCCGAGCGCCTCCGCGGCGGCGTCTTTGCCTTGGCCGACGGCGAGCGCGTGAGCGCGCAGGAATGCGAACTCGCGCTCCTTGAGCCACGCGACGAACCCGGTCAGGTCCACCGGTCGCGGCCTGTAGTTCAGCGCCGACGCCTGCCTGAGAAGCATGTCCCGCATGCTGGGGCTGACCCACCGCCCGCCGGCGTAGACGACCCCGTCATTCTCCTCCGGGGCGGGCGCGGCGGGAAGGATGCTGTCTCCCAGGCCATTGAGAGCCTGCTCGGCCTCCTTTACCTTCCGCTCAGAGAGCTCGCGCCGGACGAGCTCGTCGAACGCGTCGGCGTACTCGTCGTTGGCGCGCCTCGATGGCGGCAGGTCAAGCAGCAGCTTGTGCGCGCACCGGGTCTCGCCCCATTCCAGCTCGGCGTTGACGAGCCTCATGAACAACCCCGCGCGCTCGGGCGAAAGCGCCTGGAGTGCGCGGAGCGTTCGGACGCATTCCCGGCTGCGGGCCTCCTCCTGCAGCCTGGCCGTCAGGTCGAGCATCTCGGGGTCAGTTGCGATGGCGTCCTTCGATGACTGCAGCAGATCGAGCGCCTCCTGCCGCCGTCCGGCATCCATCAGGAGCGAGGCGCTCTTCGCCACGGCCTCCAGCGAACGGGGGCTCATCTGCCGGGCGAGGGTGTAGTATTCGAGGGCGGCGGCCGGGTCGTCCTCCCCTTTGGCAAGATCGGCGAGCGTGACGTAGATCTCCGCCATCCTGGCGCGGTCGGCGAGGAAGGCCCTCTCTCTGGCGACCGTCTCCCCTTCGGTCCCCTTGACGGGCGCGACGGCGAGGGCCAGCTGCTTGCGGGCCTCGTCGAGCCTCCCGGCGGCGACGAAGGACTTGCCGATGAGGTGGCGAAGCTCCCTCGACTCCGTCCCCTGTTGGAGCGCGTGCGTAAAGGCCTCGGCCGCGGACGCCGG
>Ga0172364_10004563_pt1 | contig 11015 bp, 9 predicted proteins | sample LakKivSesite10cm_FD_114545 | JGI IMG/M metagenome (GOLD analysis project Ga0172364, IMG submission 114545) | Sediment microbial communities from Lake Kivu, Rwanda - Sediment site 10cm | ecosystem: Environmental > Aquatic > Freshwater > Lake > Sediment | place: Rwanda: Western Province, Lake Kivu... | reverse complement strand
GCCCGCGTCCACCCGCCGCTGCGCCGCCTGCCGCGGACGGTCGAGACGCTCTGCCCCGAATGTTCCGCCGCCATTGTCGGGCGCTACTTCGTCGAGGACGGCGCGGTGTGGATCGAGAAGAGCTGCCCCGAGCACGGCCACTGGCGCGACATGGTCAACAGCGACGCGCTTCTGGCGGCCAAGGCGGCGTGGTGGACGTTCGCGGATGCGCCCGGGCAGCGCTCGCCGCACCGCCGCGACGGCGGGCGGTGCCCGTCCGACTGCGGCCTGTGCGGCCAGCACCTCAGCGGCTCCGTGCTCGCACAGATCGACCTGACCAACCGCTGCAACATGCGCTGCCCGGTGTGCTTCGCCCGCGCGGGGTCCGGCCGGGAGATCGTCGAGCCGGACTACGACGAGGTCATCCGCCGCCTGCGCGTGCTGCGCGACCTCCGCCCGGTGCCGTGCACGGCCATCCAGTTCACCGGCGGCGAGCCGACGGTCCACCCGGATTTCCTCCGCGTGGTGGCCGCGGCGCGCGACATGGGCTTCTCGCACATCCAGATCGCCACCAACGGGCTGAAGCTCGCGGATCGGTCGTTTGCCGCCGCGGCGGCCGAGGCGGGCCTGCACACGCTGTACCTCCAGTTCGACGGCGTGGGCGAGGATGCCTACCGCCAGACGCGGGCAATGCCTGGGCTGTGGGACAAGAAGCTCGCCTGCCTGGCCAACTGCCGCGATCTGGACCTGAAGGTCTGCCTCGTGCCGACGGTGGTGCGCGGCGTCAACGACGACCAGGTCGGCGAGGTCTTCCGCTTCGCCGTGGCCAACATCGACACGGTCAGCGCGATCGCCTACCAGCCGGTGTCGTTCACCGGGCGGATCGACCACGCCGAGCGTGCCGCGCGGCGATACACGCTGGGCCACCTGGCACACGACATCGCCGCCGCCAGCGGCGCCAGCGCGCTGAAGGACATGTACCCCCTCAGCATCGTCGCGCCGCTGTCGGGCCTTCTGGCGGCCGTCACTGGCAACCCCAAGATCACGCCCACCTGCCACCCGGACTGCGCGTTCGGGACGTACTTCCTCGTCTCGCCGGAGGGGCGGGCCTACCCGTTCCCGCGCGTCATCGACGTGGAGGGGATGTTCTGGGAGATGGACCGGATCGCCGCGGACATCCGCCGCCGCGGCAGGGCGGGGCGCATCGGCTGGCTCGACAAGCTGGCGGTGCTGCGGATGTTCCGGCGGCACTTCCGCCCGCAGGCCGCCCCGCCGGGCCTCACCGTCGACCGCTTCGTCCGCTCGCTCCAGGGGCTGGTGGACAAGTCCGTCGGGCGCGGGCGGGCGCAGCAGCTCACCTACAAGACCCTCCTCTGCGCCGGCATGCACTTCCAGGACCGCTACAACTTCGACGCCGAGCGGGCCAAGCGCTGCGTCATCCTGTACTCCACGGCCGAGGGGGTCTTCCCGTTCTGCACGTGGAACTGCGGGCCGGAGTACCGGCGCTTCGCCCGCGCGGCGCCCGCCGCCGCGGCCGTCGATGGCCGCGCTCCGACGCACGTCGGGACAGCCCAGGCGCGGCGTCCCGCCTGCCGCGTCGGCAAGTAGTCTGTAGCCTTTTGCCTTCCCGCTGGTTATCCTACGCGGGATGGGCCGCCGGCCGCGGGGCCGGGCGCCGCCGAACACCGTAGTGGAGAGCAGACTATGAGAACGACCCTTGCGTGTCTCGTTTCGCTGTTGCTTCTGGCGGCCTGCGGATGCGCGAAGAAGCCCGTCATAGAGGGCCTCGCGCCGGTCAACGCCCTCGAGGCCGACGGGCTGCGCGTGCAGATCGAGCTGCCCCGCCGCGAGCTGACCACCGGCGAGACGCTGCCGGTGACCGTGACGGTGACCAACACCACCGGCCAGCCGATCCGCATCGACTCGCCCACCGGCGCGCCGGTCATCATACGCGTCCGCCGCCACACCAGCCTCTACAGCGAAGAGGTGAAACGCTACCCGCAGTCCGCCACGGCCAACATCCTGTCGTGGGTCCGGCCCGCCAGGCAGTCGCGCACGTTCGTCCTGATGGTCCCGGTCGAGCCGGACTGGCCGGTGGAGGAGATCCTCCACGTCTCGGCCGAGCTGAACGGCTATCCCAAGGTCGCCCCCGGCATCGCCGTGACGGTCCACGCGCCGAAGAAGTAGGCGCAGCAGCACCGCCATGGTCTCTCCTGGGAACGGACATTCCCCAGCGCACGATTCCTCCTACACGGCGGCGGCGGGGCACACGACGGCCGCGGCCGTGGGGAAGCAATATGCGCATGACTTCGCCGTCGCGCCCGGCGGGGAGCAGCGCGGCGACGGCGGCGACGACGGGCACGTCACCAGCGAACAGTACGCCCGCCGGGCGCGCCTCGTAGGCCAGGACGGCACGCCGGAGGCGCTGCGGATCGACTTTCACCATCCGCTGGAGGACTGGCTGGGCCGCCGGCCGGCGCGGTGGCTGCTGCGGTGGCTGTCGGCGGAGCGCCCCCTGCGGCGCTTCCCCGCGCGATGGGCGACGACGGTCCTGGAGCGGGCGGTGTTCAGCTACCGCAACGCCGCCGTGCCGCTGTCGCAGCGCGTCAGGTACTGGCCGATCCACTTCATCATCGACCTGCTGCGCGGCCGCTCGTCGCCGCGGGCCGTCCGCAAGCGCCTGGCCGAGCACGTGCCCACCGTCCGCGGGCTGACCATCGTCGCCCGCAGCGTGGGCGAGTTCGGCCTGACGGTGCCGCAGCGGTTCAGCGTGCCGCTGCTGGCGGTATGGAACTTCACCAACCGCTGCAACCTCGCCTGTCGCCACTGCTACCAGGACAGCGCCCGCGCGGCCCTGGCCGACGAGCTGACGCGCGACGAGAAGCTGCGCCTGGTCGATGAGATGGGTGGCCTGCACATGCCGATGCTCGCCATCTCCGGCGGCGAGCCGACGCTGTCGGACGACCTGCTGCCGGTGGTGCGCCGCTCGGCCGGCTGGGGCATGCACCTGTCGCTGGCGACCAACGGCACGACGATGACGGCGGAGCTGGCGGGGCGGCTGGCGGAGGCGGGGCTGCGGTATGTGGAGATTTCGCTGGATTCGGTGGACGCGGCGCGGCACGACGCCTTCCGGGGCGTGCGCGGCATGTGGCGGCGCGCGGTGGCCGGGGCGCGCGTCGTGGCGGCCACGCCGCCGCTGCGCCTGGGCATCGCCATGTGCGTGCATTCGGGCAACGTGGGCGAGGTGGAGGCGATGATCGACTTCGCCGAGCAGCTCGGGGCCGGCTGCTTCGCGCACTTCAACTTCATCCCCGTGGGGCGCGGGCTGCGGATGGTCTCGGGCGACATCGCGCCGGCCCGGCGCGAGGAGCTGCTGGACCTGCTGAACCGGCGGATGCAGGCCGGCGGGATGGGCGTGATCTCGACGGCGCCCCAGCTCGGGCGCGTGTGTCTGGCCGGGGCGGCGCTGGAGGGGCGCACCGCCTGCTCGCACGCCGGAAGCGGCTCAGGCGCAAAGGCCCGCGTGGTGGCGAAGTACCTCGGCGGCTGCGGGGCCGGACGCTGCTACGTGTGCGTCGAGCCCGACGGCGACGTGACGCCGTGCGTGTACCTGCCGCACCGCGTGATGGGCAACGTCCGCCGCCGCCCGCTGGCGGAAATCTTCCGCTCCAGCGTGTTCTGGGACGTGCTGAACGACCGCACGCGGCGGCTGCACCACTGCCGCGTGTGCGCGTTCCGCGACTACTGCGGCGGCTGCCGGGCGCGGGCCGACGCCTACTTCGGCCAGCTCCACGCCGGCGACCCGGGGTGCATCTTCAACGAGCGGCACTGGGAGGCGCTGGTCGCATCGGGCGTGGCCGTCGTGCCCGACGCCTCCACCGCCCCCGCCGACCTGCACCTCACCGCCACCCGCCACGGCCCGGCGTAGGGCCGGGGGACGCTACCGGCCGCCGGCGCCGGCCAGGCTGCCGCGCAGGCGGTGGTGGACGAGCACGCCGTTATAGTGCGGCTCGCTGGCGGCCAGGGCGGCCCGCTGCCGCCGCCGCAGCTTGGCCAGGCGCGCTCCCGAAGGCGGCGCCGCCGCGGCAAGCTGCTCCAGCACGCCCAGGTCGTTGTGCCGGGTGCAGCGCCCGCGCGACCAGGCATCCTTGGGCGGCAATCCCGCCGCACACGAGGTCTTGAGGTTCAGGCAACATCCCCCGCACTTGCCGATTGGCCGGGCCGGATCGTGATGCTTCATGCGATCCTCTCCTCTCCGCCTCCATTATATCCCGCCGGGCGGAATGGGTGGAGGATTGCACCGGATGCCGGCAGCAGGCGCCGTGGTAGTCGGCGGCACGGCAGTCGGGGGTCGGCAGCGGGCGCGGCGGCAGGCGGGTTACTTCAGCTTGCTTTTCAGCAGGCCCAGCAGCGTGGGCGGGTCGACGGGCTTCTGAAGCACGCCGGCCAGGCCAAGCTCACGGTAGTCGGCGCTGAGCGTCAGGGCGTCGCCGACGGAGCTGACCATGTAGATCGGTTTGGTGTTGCCCAGGGCCTTCAGCTCCTTGACGAAGCTGGTGCCGGCGTCGACTTCCTCCATCATCAGGTCCACGATGATCAGGTCGGGCGTGCGCTGCTTGTACTTGCGGAGGCCCTCCTCGGCCGACAGGGCGGGCACCATCTCGTAACCGCTGCCCTCCAGCACCAGCTTCATGCCGTCCAGGAAGTCCTGGTCGTCCTCGACGTACAGAATGACGGGCTTTCGTTTGCTCATGGTCGCTCCTCGATGTCGCGCCCGGCGCCGCCGGGGTCGGCGTGCCCGGCCGCCGCGTCGTCGAACCGCCGCGTCCGCAGCAGCGCCCGCAGGAACTCCACCGCGGCGGCCAGGTTCGCCCGCGCTCCCGGCGACAGCCGCTCGCCGAAGCGGCGGAACTCGTAACCTCGGATGCCGAGAGTATAGCCCTTCGTCCCGGCCGCAAACAGCTCCCGCGCCAGCCCGAGCACCTGCTCGGGCTCCACGGCGTGCGTGGAAAAGCCGCCCCGCGCGTCGCCCACCCGCACCGGCCGGAAACGAAACGGCGCCGGGCCGGACGCGTCGGCGTCGGCGAAGATCACCACCTCGTGGCGTGCGGCGGCCGCGGCGTCCTCCACCGTGAGCTGGTAGTCGCTGTCGACGGCCACGCCCGGCGGGCGGGCGGCCTCGAGCTGCCGCGCCAGTGCCGGGCCCAGCCCGTCGTCAAGCCGGCCCGGATTGCCGTAGCCGATCACCAGGATGTCAGCTTCGCGTGCCACCTTCGTGATCGTGATCGTACTCGTGATCGTGATCGGGCGTCTTCTCGTCCGGCAGATTCACGGGCCGATGGTGCCGCCATCAGCCCTTCGTCCCCGTCTGGATCACGCGGCCATCGGCGTCGACCAGCTCGACCACCAGCGGCATCCTTCCCAGGGCGTGGGTGGCGCAGCTCAGGCACGGGTCGTGGGCCCGGATGGCCACCTCCACGCGGTTGAGCAGGCCCTCGGTGATCTCGGCCTTTCCTGACAGGTGGTCGGCGGCGACCTTCCGCACGGCCTGGTTCATCGGCTCGTTGTTGCTCGTGGTGGAGACGATGAGGTTGCACATGACCACCTGGTCGTCGTCGTTGATGCGGTAGTGGTGGAACAGCGTGCCGCGGGGGGCCTCCAGCACGCCGATGCCTTCTTTCCGCCGCTTGCCGGTGACCACCAGGTCGGTCCCTTGCAGGTCGGCGTCGTGCAGCAGCCGCCCGATGGCCTCGATGGCGTGCAGCGTCTCGACCATCCGCGCCCAGTGGTAGGCCATCGTGATGTTGCTGGGCTTGCCGGCGGTGACGGCGAGGAACTCCTTGCGTGCGGCCTCGGCCTCGGGGGTGTCGATGAAGTCGCAGGCGTTGACGCGGGCCAGCGGCCCGACGCGGTACCACCCCTGCTCGGGCCCCAGCGAGCGGATGAACGGGAACTTCATGTACGACCAGGGGCGGACCTCCTCGCCGATGTACTCGACGTACCTGCGGCAGTCGACGTGGTCGAAGATCTTCCCGCCGTCGGCGTCGATGGCCCGCAGGCCGCCGTCGTAGATGTCCATCGCCCCGTCGGACCGCACCACCGACAGGTGGTTGGAGCGGAATGAGCCGAAGTCGCGCACCTGCTCCAGGTGCTCGACTGTGTAGTCGCGGGCGATCTTCAGCGCCCCGCGCGACCAGGCGAGCATCCGGTCGTAGTCGCGCAGGAAGCCGTCGCGCTCCTCGATCGACAGGTTCTTGTTGATCCCGCCCGGAATCGCCCCGGTGCCGTGAATCTTCTTGCCCGCCGTGGCCTTGATGATCTCCTGCCCGTACTTGCGCATCAGCACCGCCTGGCGGGCCAGGTCGGGGTACTTCGCCGCCACGCCCACGACGTTGCGCACGGCCGGGTCGGCGTCGAAACCGAACAGCAGGTCCGGGCTGCACAGGTGGAAGAAATGCAGCACGTGCGACTGGAAGAACTGCCCGTAGTGCATGAGGCGGCGCATCTTCTCGGCCGTGGGCGTCAGGGCGTCGACGCCGGCGATCATGTCGGTCGCCTTGGCGGCGGCCAGGTGGTGACTCACCGGGCAGATGCCGCAGAGACGCTGCACGATGACGGGCATTTCCCACCATGGCCGGCCCTGGATGAACCGCTCGAACCCGCGGAACTCGACGATGTGCAGCCGGGCCTGCTTCACGCGGTTGTCGCGGTCCAGCAGTATCGAGACCTTCCCGTGCCCCTCCACACGGGTGACCGGCTCGATGACGATCCGCTTCATCTTCTTCGTCGCTCGCACCATGGAATGCTCCAAGCTTCCAGCTACCAGCTACCAGCTTCCAGCTACCAGCTTCCAGCTACCAGCTTCCAGCTACCGGCACCCGACACCCGACACCCGATCCGCCAAAGGCGGAACACCCGACACCCGACACTCGTCACTCAGTCGTACTTGAGCAGCTCATACGGCAGCTCCGGGGCCTTGCCCGCCAGCAGGGCAGTCACGGCCGCCCATATCGCGTCCGCCTTCGGCGGGCAGCCCGGCAGGAAGTAGTCGATCTTCACCACCTCGTTGCAGGGATAGACCTTGTCGGTCAGCAGCGGTATTTCCGGGTCGTTGGGGATCGCCCCGGAAGGATTGTGCACGGTGGGCCCGTTGAGGTAGGCCTCCTCCAGGCACTCCTTCAGGCCGACGGTGTTGCGCATGGAGGGGATGTCTCCGTTGCACGCGCAGCCGCCGACGGCGACCAGCACGTCGCAGTGCTCGCGGAACTCGCGGAGGACGTGGACGTGCTCGTCGTTGCTGACGCCGCCCTCGATCAGCCCGACGGCGCAGCGCCCGGTGAACGTCTTGAAATCGTCAATCGGCGAGCGGTCGAAGTCCACCAGCTCCACCAGCTTCAGGATCCGCTCGTCGATGTCCAGGATGGACATGTGGCAGCCGAAGCAGCCGGTCATCGAGACGGTGGCGATTCGCGGTTTGGCCATGGCGATGCGTTCCTTTACTGGCGCGGCGCGCGGTTGACGTTGCCCGGGCCGATGGGCGCGGCGTCGAAGGTGCGCTTTCCGACGGGGACCTTGCAGCCGGTGCCCTTGGGCAGCAGGCTGCCGACGGGGCAGACGGCGACGGCCTTGTCGTCGCGGCTGGCCCGCGTGTCGCCCAGCCCGCCGGCGGCGTCGACGGCGATGCGTTTGTGCGGCCCGCGCCCCACGAACTCGTAGACGCCCTTGTGGTCGATCTCCTTCGACGCCCGCACGCACCGGGCACACAGGATGCACCGGTCGCGGTCGATGAACACCTCCCCGTGCGTCATGTCGATCTGGCGCTTCGGGAACAGGTACGGGTACTTCGGGGCCGTGATGCCGAAGCGGTACGCCAGCGCCTGCAGCTCGCAGTTGCCGCTGGCCTCGCAGAACATGCACCAGTGGTTGCCCTCCACGAACAGCATGTCGATGATGTCGCGGCGGATCTCCCGCAGCCGCTCCGTGTCGTTTTCCACGATCATCCCCTCGCTGATCGGGAACGTGCACGCCGTCTGCGGCCGACCGTTCACCATCACCGTGCACACCCGGCAGCTACCGAACGGCGAGAGGTCCTTGTGGGCGCAGAGGCGCGGGATGTACACGCCGGCCTCGTCGGCGGCCTGGAGAATGGTCTGCCCGGCCCGGCCGTGCACCTCCGCGCCGTCAATCGTGAACGTGATCTTCTGGTCGCTCATTGGTCCTGTCCTATGGTCTGTACGACCGCCGAACCGCGGGACCGGATACCGGATGTCCGCAGGCATCAGTCATGCAGGTATGTGCTCTTTCGCCCCGCGATGCTCTCCGCCTCGCGCAGGGCGGCGCGGGCGTCGAAGGCGGGCCTGCGCCCGTCGGCGGCGGCCAGCTTCCGCTCGTACAGCCCGCGGAAGTTCTTCAGCGTCGTCAGGACGGGGTTGGGGCTGGTCTGTCCCAGCCCGCAGCGGCTGGCGATCTTGACTGTCTCGCCGAGCTGCTGGAGGTACTCCAGGTCGCCCGCCTCGCCGCGTCCGCGGCAGATGTCGTCGAGCTTGCGCTTCAGCAGGACGTTGCCCACGCGGCAGGGCGTGCAGTAGCCGCAGCTTTCCTCCACGAAAAACTCCATGAAATGCCCGACGACCTCCAGCAGGTCGCGCCGCGGGCCGAAGACGATCATCGAGCCGCCCGTGGCCAGGTCGTCGTAGCAGATGCACCGGCCGAACTGCGCCGGCGGGACCATCTGCCCGCTGGGCCCGCCGACCTGGACGGCCTGGGCGTCGTCGGCGCCGACCAGCGCCAGCAGCTCCTTCAGCGGGATGCCGAAGGGCAGCTCGTAGACGCCCGGGCGGGCGCAGTCGCCCGAAACGCTCAGCAGCTTCGTGCCCGGCGAACCCTTCGAGCCGAGCTGTGCGAACCACCCCGACCCCATCTCCAGGATCCGCGCCGCGCAGCAGAACGTCTCCACATTGTTCACCACCGTCGGGAAGCCCAGGTAGCCCTTCTGGGCCGGGAACGGCGGGCGCGTCTTCGGGTCGCCGCGCAGCCCCTCGGCCGAACTGAGCAGCGCCGTCTCCTCGCCGCAGATATACGCCCCGGCGCCGAGCTGGATGCGGATGTCGAAGTGGAAGCCGTCCTTGTCGCATACGTCGCGCCAGAGCGTCCCCGCCTCGCGCCGCCGGGCCAGAACGTCCTCCAGCAGCGGACGCAGGTATGCGTACTCCGCCCGCAGGTAGAGAATGCCCTCCTCGGCCCCGATGGCGTAGCCGGCGATGGCCATTCCCTCGAACAGCAGGTCGGCCCTCTCCGTCAGCAGCACGCGGTCCTTGAACGTGCCCGGCTCGCCCTCGTCGGCGTTGCAGACGACGTACTTGGGCGCCCCCGCCGCGCCGCGCGCGAACTCCCACTTCATCCCCGTCGGGAAGCCCGCCCCGCCGCGGCCGCGCAGCCGCGCAGCCGCGCAGTCTTCATGTCACGGATCACCTCCTGCGGCGTCATCGCCAACGCCTTGCGCAGACCGTCGCCCGGCGAGGAGTCGCCCAGCAGCACCTCGCCGGCCCTGCGGACGTTGTTGTGCACGGCCGAACGAACCAGGTCCGATGCGTTGTTGCCGTCGCCGAGCTTGTTGACCAGCTTCGCCTTGCGCCAGTCGCCGGCGCGGAGCAGCTCGGCGGCGACCTGCACGGCGCGGTCGGGCGACACGTACGTCAGCACCACGTCGCCCACCAGCGCCGCGGGGCCCTGGTCGCACATGCCGATGCAGCTCGTCCAGGCCAGGCCGACCTTGCCGTCGCCCGTCACCTGCCCCGGCGCGATGCCGAGGGCCTTGGAGAACGCCTGCATGACCCGCTCGGCCCCGCTCATCAGGCAGGGCACGCAGCGGCTGACGCGGATGACCGACCCGCCCCCCGGCCGCTCGGACAGGAACGCGTAGAAGCTCACGACGCCCTGGACCTCGACGCGGCGGGCGCCGGTCCGCGCGGCGATCGCTTCCATCGCCTCGCCGCTGACGCACCCGAAGCGCCCCTGCACCGCCCGCACGATGTCCATCATCCGCGCGCGGTCGTCGCCGAACGATCCGCAGATGTCCGCGACGGCCTTGCTGACGCCGCTCGCCTTGCCGCTCATGTCGGTCCTCGATCCTCTCCGGCCGCACCTGCCCGCCGCCGGCCCGCGCGGCGAAAAACATCTCCCTGTCGCCCGTCTTGCCGGGCCGAGAAGCGCCCGCGGGCACGGGCGCCGGGAAGGCACAGTCGCCACGTCCGTCACAGCTCCGCCGGAGCCACTGTGATTTTTTTCACTAACCGGCTTCGCTCCTTATGCCACATCGCGGGCGCGTTGTCCAGAGAAATCCTACCCATCCGGTAGGAAGTCTGGCCGAAAATCCCGGCAACGTATCCCGCGCGAACCGCCTGGGCGGGCCCGGGCGCCAGCCGCCCACCGGCTGCCGCCGCCGGGCTCCGGGTTCCCGGCTCCGGGTTCCGGGCTCCGAGTTCCGGGCTCCGGCCGCCGCCCTCGCCCGGCCGGCGCGCCGTTCACCGGCCGGTCGACGGCCAAACCGGCGCAAAATCGAAAAACGACGCCTTGGACGTGTCCGGACACCCCCTGCCGCAGATCGCCCCGAAATCGGCGTTTCGCGCCCGGCTCGGCATCCAAACGCCGGGCGCCTCGCCTCGCCGGCGCCTGAAATCGCATAGCTTACTACCGTTTTTTCGGCGCAGGAGCCACGAACGCCGCCTCGGACGGCTCTGGACACCCCCTGCCGGAGATCGCCCCGCAAATCTCCGTTTCGCGCCCGCCTCGGCATCTTTCTTCACATTGTTCAAGTCGACTTTCACTTTGTTGAAGCTGCCGGCCGCCAGCGGCCAGCTTACGGCTATCGGAGACCGGGGACCGGGCCATGCAATCGCAAAGGACGCCGAGAACGCAAAGGCCCCAGCGAACTGCCGCCGGCCTCTGTCATTAGTCATTTGCCATTATCCATTTAGGGCCTGGTTCAAAACCCGGCAGCCCAAGGTAACAGTGCTCCTGACGGCGACCGCTGGGGT
>Ga0172364_10004561_pt1 | contig 11017 bp, 10 predicted proteins | sample LakKivSesite10cm_FD_114545 | JGI IMG/M metagenome (GOLD analysis project Ga0172364, IMG submission 114545) | Sediment microbial communities from Lake Kivu, Rwanda - Sediment site 10cm | ecosystem: Environmental > Aquatic > Freshwater > Lake > Sediment | place: Rwanda: Western Province, Lake... | reverse complement strand
GTCTCCAGCACCCGCACCGTCGTGGTACCCACGGCGATCACCCGCTCCCCCTCCCGCTTCGCCCGGTTGATGTGATCCGCCACCTCAGGGCTTAAGGAGCACCTCTCGCTGTACATCTCATGGTCCTCGATGTGCTCCTCCCGCACCGGCCGGAAGGTATCCAGGCTGATGTCCAGGGTGACGAAGGCGAACTCCACCCCCTTGGCCCGAAGCGCGTCCATCAATGGGGGGGTGAAGTGAAGTCCCGCGGTGGGCGCGGCTGTGGACCCGGGCACACGGGCGTAGATGGTCTGGTAGCGCTCGGGGTCGCGCAGAGGCTCGTGGATGTAGGGGGGAAGGGGAACCTGTCCCACCTCCTCCAGCCAGGGCTCCACTGGCTCCTCGAACTCGATGAACCGCCCGCCAGAGGGGGTGACGGCCACCGCTCTTCCGTGCAGCTTTCGCTCCCCCTGGCCGATGGCCAGCGCGGTGTCCACTCCCACTCGCCGCCCCGTGACCAGTGCCTCCCAAGTGCACTCCCCCCGTTTGGTCAGCAACAGGAGCTCGACTTTGCCGCCGGTGGGCACCTTGCGGGCCAGGAGCCGGGCGGGGATGACCCGGCTCTCGTTGGCCACCAGAAGGTCCCCTGGCTGCAAGTACTCGCCGATCTCGCGGAACATGCGGTGCTCAATATGTTTCCCCTCTCGGTGCAAGACCATCAACCGTGAGTTGTCGCGAGGGGTGAGGGGCTGCTGGGCGATGAGCTCTGGAGGGAGGTAATAGTCGAACTCCGCCGTCCTCACTCGCTCCTCCCTTCCTACAACTGTCCTCATCGCCTCAAAACCCTGGCGATCAGGTTCAGAAGCAGAGTCAGCACAATGCTCAGCAGGATAGAGGTAGCCAGGGGGATATAGCAGCCGAACCGCTCTCGTTGAATAACAATATCCCCTGGCAGTCGGCCCGCCCAGGGTATCCGCCCGGCCAGGGTGAGCACCAATCCCAACAGAAAGATCATGCCTCCGATGATCAGCAGAAAGCGTCCCAGGGATTCAAAACCAGACATCTTCACTCCATACCTTGCTCAACTTACACGCATCTACAGGAAAATGGGCACCCCCTTCACCTCGAATTCTCACGCGAGTTTCCTCAATGATCCATAAGTGATGTTCGACCTACTCCTGCTCTTTAAACGACACGCTCACGCGCCAGTTCTGCCGCGTAAGCGATAGCAGCCTGAATATCTTCCGAACTCAGCGAAGGATAACTCTTCAGGATTTCTTCTGGACTGATACCTGCAGCCAGGTTGTCCAAGATAACCGAAACCATAATCCGCGTGCCCTTGATGCAGGCCTTGCCGTGACAGATCAGGGGATCTACCGAGATTCGCTCTTGCCAATCCATCCTTTGACCTCCATATCCAACTTCTGTGCCACTGCTCCTGTACCTGGCTTCACCGCTGACGAAATTCAACAAGGCACCTTCCCCGCATGCAGTACATGCTCTGTTGTTGTCAAAACTCAACGGACGCGGATGATACTAAGGGAGACTGTGACCAAGCGCCCCACAAACTTCTCCAGCGGGTACTGCTTAAGGAAGTCTAGGACAAGTCTCACTTCATCCTCAACGCGCAAGTTCCCCCGTCGCAGGTAGATCACAGCCTGAACCTCTGCCGTCCGGAAGCGCACAGGGTTGGTGAAGTGATAATCGCGTGTGATCAGAAGCGCATGATGCTCAACGGTCAGTCTCCATACCTCATCATCGCTCATGCTGCGATCGGCCATCTCAGCAATGGCAAGGACCTCATGACCACGCTCACGGAGCAGCGCCGCCAATCCCAGGCTTACATTTTCATCGAGAACGACGACCATCACGCCACCAGAGCCTTCTCGGTGGTCAGATAGGAGGCATATTGTAAGCAGGCGAGGATATCATCCCGTGTCAGGCGTGGGAAGTTCGCCAGCACGGTGTCGTAATCATCACCAGCAGCCAAATGGTCTAGCACCACGTACACCGGGATGCGCGTCCCCTTGATGACAGGCTCGCCACCACAAACGTTCGGGTCGGACACAATTCGGTCATTCATTGCCATCGTTCCTTTTCAGACGTCAATCTGCACCATCCGCCTATCCGCTGGGCTTCAACGACAACCTTCTGACATATTGTACCCTGAACAGACGATAAGCACAAGAGCCACTACTCTCGCCGGGCTGCACGTTTGATCGAATAAGTGTACAATAAGGACAGAGGTCACTTACGGCCAGAAGCCAATGCTGAGAGGTGATGAAGCATGAGAAAGCGTTTCCTTTTCGCCTTCCTGCTCATGGGATTTTCTTTCACCATCATTCAGGGGATGATGATCCGGGAGCTGCTGGTGAGCTTCTACGGCAACGAGCTGTCCATCGGGCTCATCCTGGGCAACTGGTTGGTGCTGGAGGCGGTGGGCAGTGGGCTGATCGGGCGGTTGGCGGCCCGGTATCACGCTGACCCTGCATCCTACGCGCTGCTGCAGATCGCGCTGGCGGTGATGCTGCCCCTCTCCCTCTACGGGGCCTTCGCGGCGCGACATATTGTGGGCGTGACCGCCGGACAGGGGGTGGGACTGGGCGGCATCTTCACCTCCTCACTGCTCATCCTCGCCCCCCTGGGCCTGGTGGACGGGGCCATGTTCGCCTTCGGCGCCCACGCCTTCGCCCAACTCATGGGACGGGAGGTGCGCGGCATTGGGCAGGTATACGTCTGCGAGGCTGCAGGGGGCGTCGTCGGCGGGATCATCTTCACCTACCTGCTCATCCCCTATCTCTCCTCGCTTCAGATGGCCCTCCTCCTGGCGGCCCTCAACCTGCTGTCCGCCCTCTCCCTCTTACCCCCTCGTTCCCCCTCCTTCCCCCTGGCAACCCTTCTCCTGCTGGTCACCGCTGCTATCCTCCTCTCGCCCCTGGCAGGGACATTCCACCGCTGGCTGGTGGGCCAACAGTGGGGCCAGTACAACCTGGTGGGATACGAGAACTCCGTCTACGGCAACGTGGCTGTGATCCAGCAGGTGGGGCAATACACCTTCTTCGCCAACGGATTGCCCGTGCTCACCGCCCCCGTGCCCGATGTGCAGGGGGTCGAGGAGTTGGTGCACCTCTCCCTGCTCTTCCACTCCAATCCCAGGCGGGTGCTGGTGGTCAGCGGCGGCGTGGGTGGTGTACTCCATGAGATTCTGAAGTACCCGGTGGAGAGGGTGGATTACGCCGAATTGGACCCCCTTCTCATCCAGATGGCCCAACGGTTCCCCACACCCCTCACCCAAAGCGAGCTGTCGGATCCGCGGGTGCACATTCACGCTGTGGATGGACGGCTGCTGGTAAGGCGGATGGCGAGCCCTCACCCCTCCCCCGGCCCTTCGGGCCACCTCCCCCCCTCTCCCTATTTTGGGAGAGGGGAGGAGGCCAGGGGGTGGGGTGAGGGCTACGACGCCATCATCGTCAACCTCCCCTATCCCTCCACTCTGCAGCTCAACCGCTTCTACACGGTGGAGTTCTTCCGCATGGCCCGCCAGGTCCTCACCCCCGAGGGGGTGCTGGTGCTGGCAGCACCCGGCTCGCTGACCCACATGGGGCTGGAGATGCGGGAGCTGAATGGGCTGCTGGATCGCACCCTTCGGGCGGTGTTCCCCGCCATCGTCGTCGTGCCCGGCGACACCCACCTGTGGATCGCCTCGCCATCCCCCCAGATTGCTGCCCTCACTCTGGAGGAGTTGGTGGCCCGTTGGGAGCAGCGGAAGTTGTCCACCCAGATGATGAGCGATTTCCACATCCGCCTCAAGCTGGACGAGCGACGGATCAGTTGGTTCTGGGATGCCTTGGCCACAAGCTCAGGCCGCGAGATCAACAGCGACCTGCATCCTGCTGGGCTGCTGCGCGGCCTGGCCTACTGGAATGCCCTTTTCTCCCCCTCCCTGAGCGGCGCGTTTTCCTTCCTCAACCGGTTGAGCCTGCACGGGCTGCTCCCCGCCCTGGCGCTGCTGATCGGGTTGCTGCTGCTCCTCGGCTGGCCCGGCCGACGGCAACCTACCGTGCCCCTGGCCATCGTCACCACCGGGGTCAGCGGCATGGCCTTCGACCTCATCGTCGTCTTCGCCTTCCAGACGCTCTACGGCTACGTCTACCAGCAGATCGGGCTGCTCATCACCGCTTTCATGGCCGGGCTGGGGCTGGGGGGGCTGCTGATGACGAGGGGGATAGAGCGCCTGCGGCGGGAGTGGCGCTGGCTGATGGGAGTGGAATTGGCCATTCTCCTTTACTGGGCCGGTCTGCCCCTGCTGCTCACCCTGTTCTACGCTCGCTCGGCTCCACTCATCCTGCAGCCCACCCTGCTGGCGCTCAACGCACTGGCCGGCTTCCTAGTAGGCAGCGAGTTTCCCCTGGCCAACCGCATCCTCTCCCAGCTCCGCGGCGGGCTAGCGGGCGCGAGCGGGCTGCTCTACGCCTGCGACCTGACGGGCGCCTTCGTGGGCTCGGTGCTGGTCTCGGTGGCCCTTATCCCCGCCCTGGGCATCCTCCAGACCTGTGTGCTGGTGGCGGCGCTGAAACTGGTCAGCCTAGTAGGGGTAGTCGTCGGAGGGGTTGTAGGGGGGAAGGAAGCGAGGGGTTGAGGAGATAGAGCTGATGGGCCGATCTCCCTCCCACCAGATGCCGGGGATATCCTCTCCACACTGGGGGCATCTTCCCTTTTCGAGTGTGATGGAGAGCACCTCAAAGTGCAGGCGATGAATGAGCCGTTGGCCAGTCGTCCTCCCCTGGCCCATCCCGAGCTCTCAAGCCCCGACAGGCCGTCAGCCACAGGCCCAACCCACTCCATAGCATCCTTCGCAACCACTCACGTCGGTTCCACTTCCTCATCTCACCTTACCTCCTCTGTCCTCAGTCACATTTACGCGCCTGGGGATGAAAACCCTCCCTAATTTGAGCGTTGGCACCGTGCCGTCGTCGGCCACCTGAAACTCGACCAAGCCGATCTTGCACGCAAAGCGGGTGTTGTCCAGTTGCAGGTTGTGAGGGCGACTGCCCTCAGTCGCCTATTGCTCAGCGAGCTCGCAGTTGCTGATGATACTGAGCGCGGATGGCGTTGAAGATAGCGATGTAGGGCGGACTAGCGTAGTCGGGATAGGTCCAGGGCCAGGGGCGGAAGGTCCCCCCCTGATAGCACAGCGTCACTTCGGCGTAGATGCCATCCCTCAGATAGATCCGGTGGGCGTGGTCCTTGGCAGTGGCCAGCACCAACTTGGAGAGGGTCACATAGCCCGGATCCATGTTCACCCAACGGTGTCCCTGAGCCGAATCCGTCCACTCCAACTCGTTGGTCCGATGCTTGATGGTGGGCAGCAGGGCGGGGTCCACCAACCGCTCGAAGGCCACGATCACCCGCACCAATGGGGTACCGAACTCGGGGGTGTAGTAATCCGTGTGGGTGAAAGGGAGCAGTTCGCTGCGGTAGTCGAGGGGCCCAAACTCCCGGACCAGCAGTGACTCGGCTCGTCGGAGCCGATCCTCGTCTGCGCCGAAGATGCTGGCGATCAACTTCACTGCTTCGGGGATTTTAGCTTCTCCCATATGCTCACTTCCCCATCTCCATCCCCCTCCCGGGCCCATGATGGTAACACAGAATGCCCAAGCTGGCAAGTCCCAGGGATCAGCCGGGCCTCCGACAAGCTGAAACTCGTGCTGCCGACGGAGCGAGTGACGGTGCACTCCATGAGTTACGTACCCCCTCCTTCGCCCGGCCAGCCCTCCCTCTGGCTAATCAAGGGCTCGATCCTCTATCGAGTTATGTGGTGCGGAGGTTCTGGGTCCGGGGGAAACGCTCACCTGGACCGAGACATGGTACACGGTGCACAACCTGGGGGGATTTTACTATGCCAATGAGGGGCCACCCTGCGGCTGGAGGTGGGATCGGACCAGGTGACCATCGGCGCAGTCGCCCCCCGTGCGCTGGAGGGAGAGCTGGTGCTGTGGCGGGATGGAAGCGAGGTAGCCCGCTGGCCTGTGATGTTCCAGCCGGGCCGGGGAGTAGTCCAAACATGGCTCCAGGCGGGGGCCAATAGGGCGCAGTGGAGATTGCAACTGCTGGATTCGGCAGGGCAGATTGTAGCAGTGTGGAGACAGACATCGGATTGAAGCTTGATCTCCGATTCTCCTCCCTTGTTACCGGTTACTCACTCTCTGCAGAGAAGTTTAATGGATCTGTTCTTAGATTAGTAGACGTAGTAGTACCCTTCAGATGTGCATAAGTGGCTTCTTCCAGCAAAGAACCCCTAAATGTGGCCCTTTCAAGGTGCGAAGGAGCACTCCTGGGGGTTGGGATCAACTGAGGCTGTGCAGTCATATGTGGACAAGAAAGAGGGATTGAAGAAGAAAGTCCGCAACTTCAAAGGACAAAAGCGCTCCCCCCAAGATGTGGCTCTATGATGCGCGAGGAGGCCAGAGGTAGTCCATGTGAAAGGCTCTGGCCCGAATATTGTTCTAAACTTATCCACAGGAAAGGCCAGTTTTCCACATGATAAGGGGAGTTATCCACAGGAAAAACGGTCAGGCCAAGGTGGCAATACGCTCTGGCTGAGGGCTCAGAAGACGCTCTTTCAATCGCAACAGGTGATATCGTAGCTCCTCATCCCGTTCCAGGTTCTCGGCAATCTTCTTGCAGCCGTGCAATACCGTGGTGTGATCTCGCCCTCCGAAGGCCTCTCCAATTTGGGGCAAGGAGGCTTCAGTCAGCTCCCGGGCCAGGTACATGGCCACGTGCCGGGCCAGGGCAATCTCCTTGGTCCGTCGTTGGCCGGTCAGATCCTTTGAGGTCAAGTTGTAGAAGTAAGCAGTGGCCTCCATCACCTGGGGAATAGTCAAGCTCACCGGTTGGGGTACGAAATCGCGCAATGTGTGGCGGGCTGTCTCCATGGTGAGAGGCTGACGCATGAGCCTGGCTGTGGCTACTACTCTATTGAGCGCCCCCTCCAGTTCGCGGATGTTAGAGCGGATCTGGCGGGCGATGAACTCGATGACCTCCTCAGGAATGGGGAAATGGTACTGCTCCGCCTTGAACCGTAGAATGGCGATGCGTGTCTCCAAGTTAGGGGGCTGGATGTCGGCGATGAGCCCCCACTCGAAGCGCGAGCACAGCCTTTCCTCCAGGGTGATCAGCGCTTTGGGGGGACGATCGCTGGAGAGCACGATCTGTTTGTGGGCTTCGTGAAGGGTGTTGAAGGTGTGAAAGAACTCCTCCTGGGTACTCTCCTTGCCAGCGATGAACTGGATGTCATCCACGAGAAGGACCTCAGTATGGCGATATTTCTCCCGGAATTGGTCAGTGGATTGGCGGCGAATGGAGTTGATCAGATCATTGGTGAAAGTCTCGGAAGACACATACAGTACCGGGTAACCGTGGGTCTGGCAATCCTGGCCAATAGCGTGAAGCAGATGGGTTTTGCCCAGCCCCACGCCGCCGTAGATGAAGAGGGGATTATAGGCTCTGGCAGGGGTCTCGGCCACAGCCAACGAGGCAGCGTGAGCCAAGCGATTGCCGTTACCCACCACGAAGGTGTCAAAGGTATATTTGTCATTGAACATGGATGAGACCCACTGCTCATCCACTGGAGACAGGGCCGGGGTAACAGAGCGCTCCGCCGAGTGGAGCACCTGTGCCCCCGTTTGCACGGACAGGCGATCAGGTACGGGCATAACTCCATCGGTTCGGCTGAGCTCAGCCGAGGCGCTCAAGCTGAGAGGTTCGCCGACGTCGGCGGCCGGTGTGTGCTGAGGCTTTTGGAGGGTGAAGCGTACCTCCATCGTCCGGCAGGCGATATCGGCCAGGGTTCGCTTGATCACGGATAGTAGCCGGTTCTCCAGCCAGTCCTTGGTGTAAGCATTGGGGACAGAGATGACAAGGGTGCCATCTTCGTAAGCCAGGGCAGAGGTGGGTTTGATCCAGGTGGCGAAGGTGGCCTTGGTCATCCGTAATTCGAGTTGGCCCAGGGCAGCTTCCCAGAGTTGTTGTGCGGTCATGGTGTCATCATCCTATTAAGAGTCAGGAAACTTCCATTTGAGGAGGTACGGCGTCTGCAAAAGGGGAGATTATCTGCCTGTCTCCCGGTCAAGACAGGTTGTTGGACAGACAGGGCTGTCAGTTCAGGAGTTCACATGGGCCTGCTCGCAAGGTGGATATGGGCCCCAGCGACTCATTACAGGAGATGTGCTATTTCTGGATCGCTTCCGCCATCTGGAGGTGTAGAGGATTGTGATCCGGCCAGGGGGAACCGGTTTGTCGGTGTCTACGATGGGCCTCTTTTCGCATACCATCACAATTTGTCATTTTACTCCAAAGCGCATACTTTAGCAACAGCCCGTTGGGAGTTGAGGAAGGGATATGGATACCCAAGATATAGTATCCCTAATGCCCTATCCCCTGCTATTTTGTGGTTTACTCATTTTGATACTTCTGTTCTACACAAGAATTAGTGGATAGAGGCCGATGCTCACCTATGCACATGTGGTCTCTCACAGGGATTTTTAAGGAAACTTATTGTTATCTTCATCGAAGGGTCGGAGGGAGTAGGGGATAGCAGGGCTGGTTGGGCCGGTTAGCGGGCAGAGTTGTGCTTTGTTGACAAGTCCCCCTTTCTGCGGTATGATTGGTGTGTGAACCCCCATGTGCTGAGGATGAGAGGAATACGCCACACGTGAAAGGGGAAGTCTGGATAGCCCATGCTGTGGAGTAGGTGAAGTGGTCCATGTAAGTTAGGGGGGAGAGAGTATGATCCTGACACACGACGAAACCGTGTTGTTTTACAAACTCCATTGGGCTCTGTTGGCCCGCACCAACCGCCGTCTGAATATCATCCCAAAGGTCACCACTCCAGATGAGATGCTCCGCCTCTCCACGGCCGAAAAGATAAAGGTCCGCGAGGCTTGCTACGAACATCCCGAACTGCTGGAGAGTTTCATCGCCGAGAACCCCGAAGGTCTCCCGCCCGACGAGCTGGCCATCGTCGCCAGTTGGCGGCATCGCGTCAGCGGGGATTTCTACATCGTTCGGCATCTGAAGCGGTACGCCGTCTTTCTGAGCACCACCGAGCCCCAACGACTGTACGGCATCCTGGGCCTGGTGGACCCCTTGGAGGACATCTTCGGTGGACGTCCCCTGCCTATCTACGTGCAGGCTGTCCTGCTCCCCTTCAAAGATAAGATCATCTACGACGGGCTGCTGAACACGTACAACGTCTATTTCGGGGGAGGCATTCGGTCCGATGTGAATCGAACCTACAGCCGGCTCAAGAGGCGGGAGGGGATCATCGAGCAACTGGTGGGGCCGGATGGGGAGCCGAAAGTGTGGACAAGCCTGGATCGGCAGGCCCCTCGCACACCGCCTCCCGATTGGAGGCCGGTGGTGGACGAGATCGTGGCCCAGGCTGACAAGATCCGCCGCACCGCCACCCCTGCTCAGGGTGCGGCAGCTCGCCTGCTTCGCGCTGCGGCCAAGGTGGCCCAGGTGACCCTGAACCAGCCGGAAGCGACGGAGGAGCACCTCCAAGAGCTACGCCAGGTACGATCAGCGCTGACCCGGCTGGAGAATATGCTGTACGAGGATCTCTATGAGGAGTGAGACTGCATCTGCTAGCGACGGGAGTGTACTGATAGAGTGCTTGATCTTAGCCCGGTGTGGGGTGAAATCAACAGCGAGGATCTAGGGCTGCTGTCCTAGTTCAGCCAAGGAGGCTGATACGATGTGCAAGAATGCGTTGACTCCTACCCTTGACTTTCATTCGCAGGACACAGTCCTCCAGTTCCTGCGTGTCTGGGGTTACCAGGTCGAGTTCACCCCCTGGGACACCTCCGACCTGCCTGACCGCGCTCGGGAACTGATCGGTGCGATGTACCTCGTCTTCCACTACGACGAAGACGGCCTTGCACCTTTCCAGGCTTTCCTGGTCGAATTGAACGTGCCGGGCACCGTCCGGCGGGTGCGTCGTACCGATTTGCGGACCATCCTGGAACCCTTCTACCGTCGTTATCCTCAAGGCGACTACCTGTTCATCTTCGCTCTGCCCGACTACACCAGCGTCGCCCTGGTCAGCCCCACGCGCATCCGTGCTGAACCGCGCCAGCCGGTTCCAGCTCAGGATATTGCGGTCACCAAACTCCAACTGCGCATCCTCACCCTTGACCCCCGGCATCTCTACCACACTGACCTTTGGGTTCTGGACCAGATTCGCCTGGGGCCACAAGAGCAGACCAGTGTTGGCTATGCTCAAGGCGGAGTTGGCCGCCCAGCGTCAGGTCGGCGCGACGCCCACTCAGGTGCACGCTTTCGCCCAACAACTGCTCAACCGGCTGATGTTCCTCTACTTCGTCCAGAAAAAGGGCTGGCTGCGCTGGAATGGCGAGCCGGACCCGCGCTACCTGCGCACCCTGTGGGAACGTTATCGCGATGGGGAGCGAGCTGGCGATGGCGGCTTCTACAGGTGGTTGCAAGCTCTCTTCCTTGACGCTTTCAACAAGCAGCGGGCGGCCTTGGTTGCCAACCCCGCTCTGCTAGAGGATGTTCGAGAGTCTTTCCTGGGGATGCCCTATCTCAATGGCGGCCTCTTTGAGCGGAACGACCTGGACGAGCTAGGGTTCTCTGTCGCTGACCAATTCTTCGTCCAACTCTTCGACCGCTTCCAGGGAGAAGAGCCCGGCTTCCTGGAGCGATACAATTTCACCGTGGACGAGAGCACGCCGTTGGATGTGGAGGTGGCCGTTGACCCGGAGATGCTAGGCAAGGTGTACGAGTCGCTGGTGGCAGAGGAGGAGCGCCACGCCGCGGGCATCTTCTACACCCCCCGCGAGGAAATTGACTACATGTGCCGCCTCTCGCTCATCGAGTATCTGCACGAGCAGACCGGCTATCCCAAAGACGACCTGATCCCGCTGATGATGGAGCCCCGCCGGCTGCTAGAAGCGCCTGCAGATGACATCGTCCCCTTCGGTGGTCTTTCCAAGACGAGGCAGCACGAAGCCTT
>Ga0172364_10004560_pt1 | contig 11021 bp, 9 predicted proteins | sample LakKivSesite10cm_FD_114545 | JGI IMG/M metagenome (GOLD analysis project Ga0172364, IMG submission 114545) | Sediment microbial communities from Lake Kivu, Rwanda - Sediment site 10cm | ecosystem: Environmental > Aquatic > Freshwater > Lake > Sediment | place: Rwanda: Western Province, Lake Kivu... | reverse complement strand
TCTGAGCCTCCTCGTCGACTCCCAGGCTTCGATTTTGATCGCGGGGAGCAGAGGGGCTGGAAAAACGTCTTTGCTTGGAGCGCTCATGCTAGAGATACTGCAAAAATACAGGATCATCTCAATAGAGGACACGGCGGAGTTGCCCATCGCACAACTCCGAACGCTCGGGTTCAAGGTGCAGAGCCTGCGCGTGCAATCTGCAGTCGGCGGGTCTGAAACAGAGATGCGGGCTGAGGATGCGCTGCGTGCGGCACTGCGCTTGGGAGAATCCGTGCTTGTCATAGGTGAAGTGCGGGGTCCTGAAACGAAGACGCTATACGAAGCAATGAGGGTCGGTGCTGCTGGAAACTCCGTGATGGGCACCATACATGGGGCGACGACGAGGGACGTCTTCGACAGGGTGGTCTACGACCTCAACATTCCACCGACCTCATTCAAGGCGACCGATGCCATCGTCGTGTCGGCCCCGATAAGACCGAGTGGTAGCACGAGCCGCACGAGGAGGGTTGTGCAGATAACTGAGATATGCAAGGATTGGAAGGACGATCCAATAAACGAGGGCGGCTTCATCGATATGATGAGGTACGACGCGACCAAAGATAGACTTGAACAAACGCCATATCTTGCAAAATCGCAACTCATCGCCAACATAGCTAAAAAGTGGGGCACGAAACCCGTTGAAATCATGAAGAATTTGGAACTCCGCACGAAAATCCATAAAACACTCGCAGAAACCGCTGCCGACACAAAAAATCAGAAGCTGCTCGAAGCCGAATTCGTCGCTCGCTCGAACAACATGCTTCACGAACTTCTCGAAGAACAGCTCGGTAGGAAGAGAACGATAGACTACGGTAAAATTTTCGAAGATTGGCGCATGTGGCTGGAGGAGGGGACAAAAGGTGAAAGTAGACGCTCTCTACGTGAGATTTTGCAAAGCCGCCGGTAGATTTTCTTTTTTGAGAAACTCGCATCGAGCGCCGCCCGATCTGCAAGAAAATATCAAACTCGCCGAATTGGACGTTCAGCCTCAAGAAATTATCGCCTTCGCCATTTTGGCATCGGCAATGTGCGCATTTCTCGCGATGCTCGCTGCGGTCCTCGCGCTGAAGGGCGGCCAAACGATCTTGCTCATAATTGCATCTCCAATGCCATTGTGCGCATATTTTTTAATCGGCTGGTATCCCAAATGGCGAGCCGAAAGTGAGCGCATCCGTGGGCTCGGAGAGGTGTCGCAGCTCATCAACTACATGACGATGGCGATGAAGACCACTCCCAACATAGAACGGGCCACTCAATTTGCCGCTGAAAATCTGGATGGATCGCTTGGCAGAAGGTTGCGCAAGCTGTTATGGGAAGTCGGCCTTCGCGTTCACACCAGTGTCGATGAAGCTCTGATAAAATTTGCGAACTATTGGGGCAAGTGGCGCGAAGACTTCAGGCGTTCGATATATTTGATCCGCAGTTCGATGCTCGAACGCTTTGAAAACCGTCGCTTGGAGGTGCTCGACAAGGCCCTCGACACGTGCTTGCAAGGCACCAAAGAACAGATGGAGAGATTCGCCGCGAGTTTGCATATGCCAACTCTCATCATCTACAGCATCGGCGTCCTGTTGCCCCTCGTCCTAGTTGCAGTGTTGCCGGTGCTGGCCACCATCGGCATATCCGTGGGCGTTTGGCAGATATTCGCGATATACTGCGTCATCCTGCCTCTCATCGTCTGGACGCTGAGCAGGCGAGTCTTGGCGAAAAGGCCAGCTGCCTTTCCACCTCCAAAAGTTCCAAACGACGCGACGACACAACAAACTACCCTTATCGCCGCTGCATTAGGGCTGATCATCTCTTCACCAGCTATCGCCTGCGCGCTCGGAAAAAACGTCCCCCCAGATCTCGCCGCGCTATCGGCACTCTGGGGAGCTGGACTGGGCATCACCTTCTACCTCTATAAAACCACAACAAAGGCGTACAAGCTGCGCCAAAGGATACTACAGATCGAAAATGAGTTCTGCGATTCCCTATTTCAGCTGGGCAACCGCATCTCCGAGGGGCGACCGGTGGAAGATGCATTCGAGCGGGCGGCCGAGACCATGCGAGGCAGCGGCGTAAGCGAGGTGTTCGAGCGGGCTTCGGCGAACATAATGATCGGCAACCTGGGGCTGAGGTCGGCGCTCTTCGATGAGCAGAACGGAGCATTGAGAAACGTCCACTCGCAAACTGTCCGGAGCACGATGAAGATGCTCGTCGACGTGATACAGCGGAGCACGAGGGCGGCCGGCGAGGCTATACTGCGAATGGCGAGCCACCTGAAGGAGCTCAAGCAGGTGGAAGCCGACGTGAGAAAATCATTGGGGGAAGTCGTGAGTTCCATGCGCTCGGTTGCGCTCTTCTTCGCACCTCTTGTCGCATCCGTCACCTCGCGCATGCAGGGTGTGCTCGCCGGAAAGTCCGCGGAGGTATCTTTCCTTGGTGGAACATCCGTGTCGCCATCGATTTTCCTATTCGTGCTTGGGGTCTACATCATGCTGCTGACGATCATCCTCATCAGCTATTCCACAGAAATCGAGGTTGGAGACGACGGCTTGGCAAAACGCGCCGCTATCGCCCAAAGCCTGCCCATAGCGCTCGCTGTCTTCACGATCGGTGCGGTGGTCGGTGGAAGGATGATGGCCGCGATCGTCGGTTAGAAAGCGTTTAATTATTGGAAACGCAATTTTCTTCTGATGCGGCTGTGGTCCAGCCTGGTCTATGACACAGCCTTGCCAAGGCTGTAACGCGGGTTCGAATCCCGCCAGCCGCACCACTTATCTATCAGACATCTTCCTGTGCAGCCACCAGACAACGAGGAAGAAAAATATGGCGATGAGCATGTATTCCGCACCCGTCGATATGCTCGGCCCTACCACCTCACCCCACGAACCAAAGCAATAAAATCCACCGTCGGTCGAGCCGATGAAAACTTTTCCGTAAGCGACCGCCGGCGAGGCCTTCGCCACCTGCCCAATCTCATGCTTCCACACCAACGAGCCGCTTTCTGCGTCAAGAGCGTAAATGTAACCATCCCAAGAGGCGACGAAAACTTTATTGTCAGCAACCGCTGGCGACGACTGCACCCTGCCATCTGTTTTGAACGACCATATCTCGCGATTCTCCACGTTATCGCGGGCGTCAAGGCAGTAGACATTGTTGTCGTCCGAACCTACGTAGACGCGATTCTCCACGACCGCCGGAGAGGACTCGACGTGCCAGCCAGTTTGGAACTTCCATACCAGAGAGCCGTCATTAGCGTTCAACGAATAGACGTGCCAATCGTTCGCCCCTACGTAGACCCTGCCGTCCAACACAGCGGGCGATGAGGCTATGACGTATCCGTTCTCTGTCCCATGCCACTCGGTCTGGTACATCCATATCTCGCTACCGTCCTGTTCGTCCAACGCATAGACGCGTCCATTCCAAGTTCCGACGAAAACCTTTTCGTCACACACAGCGGGGGATGATGTCATCTTGCCCAAGTTGTCCTTCCATATCTGCTCCCCTGTCGATGCATCCAACGCGTACAGGTAGCCATCGGTCGAGCTGATGAACACCTTGCCGTCTGCCACCGCCGGAGAGGAATAGACGCTGTCTCCGGTCTGGAACTGCCATATCTTCGCGCCGTTCTCCGCGTAGAGGGCATAGACAGAATTGTCGCGAGCGCCGAAGTACACGCGGTTGTCTACGACGGCTGGCGCGGAGGATATCGAGTCACCAGCTTGGAACTCCCAGAGAAGCAGGCCGTTTACCGCGTTCAAGGCGTACAGGTTGCCGTCGTCCGAGCCAACAAAAACTTTAAGATCTGCGACGACAGGTGAGGAGAAATTTCCCGCGCCATCGTAGCTCCAAGCGATGGCGTCGTTCTCCGGTGCGGATGAATCGGAATAACCGGTGTGTTGGACATCATGCTGAAACATCGGCCATTCTTGCGCTAAAACACTATGTGCGCTCAAGCATAAAATTAATATCGCGATCAGAACTTTTGTCATGTAGCCCCCAAGACCTTATGTCGCAACTTTAAATATGAGTTCTGGATACACAACTCTGAAGCTGATCGTATGTCTATGGACTGGGACCGCAACAAAAAAGCAGCTAGCAATGTGACCGAACTCATCGGGCTTACTCCACTCGTTAGGCTGAGCAAGCTCGCAACGTTCGCTGGGAAGCCCGACCTAGAACTCTTTGGGAAGGCAGAGTTCATGAACCCATCGGGCAGCCTGAAAGATCGAATTCTGTTGAAGATAATAAAGGACGCCATGGACAAGGGAAAGCTCAGGCTGGGGATGACGCTCGTCGAAAGCACCACGGGCAACACGGGCATCTCCACAGCTATGCTCGGGGCACACCTTGGCTTCCACGTGCTGATCGTGATGCCAGAGGGTATGAGCGAGGAGCGGATGAAGGCCATCCGCGCTTTTGGTGCAAAAATAATAACCCTGCCGGGAGCCGAATCCGACGTCGACTTGACGGTGAAGCGGGTGAAGGAGCTTGTATCTTTAGATCCAGAGCGATATTTCTGGGTGAATCAGTTTAACAACGAAACAAATGTCCAAGCGCACTACGAGACCACCGGGCCGGAGATATGGGGGCAAGTGGGAGGAAAACTTGATGCGTTCGTCGCGGCGGTTGGAACGGGCGGGACGCTCACGGGGGTTGGGAAATACTTGAAGGAGCAGGACCCTAAAATTAAGGTCTATGCTGTTGAGCCAGCCGAGTGTCCAGTACTATCGAAACAGCGCTGGGGGACGCATATGATCGAGGGCGTAGGCGATGGGTTCATCCCCTCGATCTTTGACATCTCTTTGCTCGACGGCGCAATTTTGGTTTCTTCAGAAAATGCGATCTGGATGACAAAACGTATAGCCCGCGACGAGGGGTTATTCCTAGGGATTTCAAGTGGGGCAAACGTGATGGCGTGCCTGAAGTTGCACGAACGCCACCCAGAACTCAAGCGTATAGCGACGATGCTGAACGACCACGGTTTCCGCTATTTCTCGACGCTCCTTTTTGGAGAAATGAAGGAGGTCAGCGTTCCAGAGCGTCCACATCCGATCGAACTCACACCCAAACAGCAGGAGTTACTTTCAAAACTAGAAATAATCGAGTAACGATGCGAAGCTACCTTACGCCAGCCTTTTTCATTATTCCTCTCGCGGCCAAAAGTCCCGTCGCAGCGGATGTCACGATGCCTCGCGAGAGCCCAGCCCCGTCCCCAGCGACGAAGACGTTCGCCACGTTCGTCTCCATGTTCTCGTCGACTCCCATCTTCATGGCGTAGAACTTCACCTCTGGCGCGTAGAGCAGAGTCGAGTCTGACGCGACGCCAGGTGAAACCCGGTCGAGGCGCTCCAACCCTTCGAGGAGGTCCGTGACTATGCGCCCAGGCAGCGCCATCGAGATATCCCCCGGCGTCACGCTACGCAGCGTCGGCTTCACGTGGCCGCGCTCTATCCTCTGCCAAGTGGAGCGTCTACCCTTGCGCAAATCGCCGAGCCTCTGGAGCAACGGGCGCCCGCCGCCTATCGTCGTCGCCAAGTAGGCTATTGATTGCCCATAGGAGGTTGTGTCCGTCACCGGCTGCGTGAGGTCGATGTGCACCAAGAAGGCAAAATTTGTGTTGTGGGATTTCCTCGCGCGCAGCGACTGCCCGTTCACCCCGACGTGGTCGTCGTATCGCTCCTCCATTACGTAGCCTTGGTGATTAGTACAGAAAGTTCGGACAAAATCATCGAACGTCCTAGTTATGATGTGAAACTTTGGGTCACGGTTCACCTTGACCACCGGCTCGTAGACCACCGCCGGCACCTCGACCCGCACGCCGACATCGATCGCACCGTGCGTCGACTTTATGCCTAGAGCCTGCGCCTGCTCCGCGAACCAGCTGGCTCCAACTCTACCCGGGGCGGCGAGGATGTACTTCGCACGAATGTGCTTGCCCTTTAAGACAACCTCACCTTTTCCGATCTTCGCCACCTGAGTGTTGAGCATAAATTCTACGCCATGCTTCTCCAGCTTGCGCTTCAGAGAGTTTATCACATCCGGCAGGTACTCGCTGCCTATGTGGCGCTGAAGTATTGGGATGAACACGACGCCTGACGCTGCTGCCCGTCTGCGTAGATCCTCTGTCGCCTCGGATTCGCCACCGTACGTTTCCTTTGGGGCACCGTGCTCAAGGAAAATATTATCGACCTCCTCGACGAGCCCTTGAGCCTTGGAAGCGCTCCCCGTGAGTTGGCTGAGGTCACCGCCGATGTCGTAACGAAGGTTCAGGATGCCGCTCGACATCCCGCCAGCACCGCCCACCCCGCACATTATATGGCAGGGCTTGCACTTGATGCACTTGCCCGTCTCAGCTGCGGGGCATATACGCTTCTCGATCTCACGCCCCATGTCGACGATGAGCACAGAAAGCTTTGATTTCGTCACAAGCTCATGAGCAGCGAAGAGACCCGCTGGACCAGCGCCAATTATCACAACATCCTGCATTACTTCCCCTACCCCAGACGCCGACGCACCTATAAAAACCTTTAGAAGGGTAGCATAAGTTAGGTTGATGACATGAAAAAAATTCTAGGTCCACCGGTGAAGGATGCAAGCCTGCAAAAGGGTATGGGACTAAACGAACTAACGAAACAACTCAAAGCTGGTGGCGGATTCGTGGCGAAGAAAGTCGGCGTGGCAGTCGACATCTTGGAGCGGATGGAACGCGACGAGGCCTGCATAAAATTCTTCTCATTTCCCGCTTGTATAGTTGCGACTGGCTGCAGGGGAATCATCCGCGATTTGGTGCAGAAAAAACTCGTCGATGTCATAATCACAACCTGTGGCACCTTAGATCACGACCTCGCGCGGGGCTGGAAAAAGTACTACCAAGGCGATTTCATGATGGACGACGCCAAGCTCCACCGCGCGGGCATCAACCGCTTGGGCAACATCTTGGTGCCAAACGAGAGCTACGGCTTGGTGCTCGAGGAGAAGATGCAGCCGATTTTGCGGGAGCTCTGGCGCGAGGGCAAGCGTGAGCTCTCGGGGAAAGAACTAGTTTGGGAGTTCGGCAAGCGCGTCCGAGATAAAAATTCCATCCTGTATTGGGCGTGGAAAAATCGCGTGCCAGTATTCGTGCCGGGCATACTCGACGGCGCGTTCGGCTCGCAGCTCTGGCTCTTCTGGCAGGACCACCGCGATTTCAGGCTCAACGGGTTCATCGACCAGCAGGAGCTCGCGGACATCGTGTTCGGGGCGAAGCGGGCGGGAGCGCTGATGATCGGCGGCGGAATAAGCAAACATCACGTTATCTGGTGGAATCAATTTCGCCAGGGTTTAGATTATGCCGTTTATGTAACCACTGCTCAAGAATACGATGGCAGTTTGTCAGGGGCTAGACTCCGAGAAGCCGTGTCATGGGGAAAGGTGAAAGAAAAGGCGAAGTACATCACGGTCGAGGGCGATGCCACCGTCCTCCTGCCGTTGATCGCTGGCGCCCTGATCGAGCGGTTGTAGTGAGTTTTGTCTTACGTAAGACAACAAAACGCTTATAAAGCTCTGCATACGTAAGACAAAATGGAGCGAAAATGGTATATTTGGTGATATACGATTTCAAGGGCGCTAAAACGAGTGGCATACCGCGTCAGTTCTACAGGGCCATCGATGCCCTGATGGAGAGGCGGAAAAACATAAAGAGGATTCAAAGCTCAGTCTTCCTCTGCGAAGACAAGGCGAGCGCCATCGAGCTAAAAACCATCATCGAGGATTGGAAGGCCAAGGCCCAGCTCTTCGAGATCGTACGACCTGAGTTGGAGGCCGAAGCGATCGAGCTTGGGGAGATCTAAAGCCTTTGGCCCTTCAAGTTTTTGACCAACCCCAAACAAGTGCCGTCGAGCAAGTAGACCTCGGCGTCTTCGATGCGCGCCGCTCCCGACTTGAAAATCGGTCCTATCAACTCCTTCGGCACGGCTTGGTTGACAGTGGCCCCACCGACGAGTTCGCCGAACGCGGGCATGACAAGCAATTCGGGTACACTGTCTCCGGCCGCCACTCGAAGTTTCTTCGGCAGCTTGGATGTATCCAATTTGCACCTCAGCCAAGCCGGCTCGATGGTTCGGGCGCCCAACTCATCGCGGAACTTCACAGCAGGGTGATTGTGGGCGGAGACCAATAGCTTCGCCTTCATCAACTCGGGCGACGGCCAAGCGTGACCGTGAATCAGCCCGATGCTCCTGCCGAACAAAATGCCCCCGACATCGTGAATTTTCACGTCGCGGGGCACCATCCCATCGAGACCGCCATCGTGGTTTCCTAGCACCACCTCGACCCGCACGAGCTTGGCAAGCTCCTCAAAAAACGCCGGCAACTCGCGCCACTCCTGCCAAGTCGCAATCGGCACGTTGTGCTTCACGTCGCCGAGAAAGATCAGACGTTTGGGCTTTTCCCGCTCGATCAGCTCGAGGAGCCGCTCCTTGATCCTCGGAAATTGACTCGGCATCGCCACACCTCTGCTCGCGAACTCGCTCTCTATACCCATGTGTAGGTCCGCTACGACGAGCGCGCTTTCCTTGGCGGATTTAACTTTAAGCGCTGGCGCGCCATAAATCGGGTTTGCTTTCATCAAACTAATTTTGGCCTCGGCTCGAATAACCTTTTGGCGTACAATTGTTATATTTATAACAACTATTCCAGCCAACTATTTGGGCTTGAGCCTCAAAATTGCGGCCGCGATGTCACCGCCCGTTTCCTTCAGCGCTTTCATCGCCTGCTCTCGACCGACGCCTGCCTGCTCCATCACGAGCTTGACATCCTCTTCAGCGACCTCGAGCTTGCGCTCGAACTCCTCGCCGATTATCTGATAGCTGCGTTGCCCCTGCATCTCGGTCAGCGTCACCTGCGCGTTCGGCAGCACGATTTCTTTATCTGAAAGTTTTATCACAACCTCGCGCACGCCATCGAGATCGGTCGTCTTTATCCCCATCTGTCGCATCGCCCGTTCCATCTGTCGCTTATCGATTCGCCCGCGAAACATTTTACCTACCCTTCAACCTTACTCATTCATCCTTTTAATTTTGGTCCTATTCTCACATCTATGACTACATGATCTACGCCAGGTGCGTAGCGCTTGACGACGCGTTGACCAAGAATCTCAAAATCTCGCCCCTCGGCTGCCTCAGAAATGCGCTTTATCGGACGCTCAAACCGCAGCTTGCTCGGCACACTTTCGTGATAGTGGATCACGCCTCCGCTTGGCTTCAGCACGCGCATCGCTAGCGGCAAGTACTCGTGCGTCACGTGAAGTATGCCCATTATCACGCGATCCGCCACGCCGAGCGGCGCCACCTTCACACAATCCCCAAACCTCGGCTCCACGATGTGGCCAACATAATTCAACCTTACGTTCTCGCGCAGGTACCGATGCGCAATTTCGTTGAGCTCTATTGCATAAACTTTTTTCGGTTTTGCGCGCCTGGCTATCGGGATGCTAAATTGCCCCACACCCGCAAACATGTCAACGATGACCTCTTCGGGTTGCACAAGCTTCGGCGCCCTCGCTCGCTCGAAGATGTTGCCAGCAGAAAACATCACCTCCGCAACATCCAACTTGAAGACACAACCGTGTTCCTTATGTAAAGTTTCAGTCATCTGAGCGCCAGCTATCACCTTCAAATTGGGTCTGCGCTCCCTCCCGGTTATCGGCTTCGTTCTCAATGCGACTGTACGTACGCCCTTGATGTTGAGAATGGCACGAGCGATCTCATCCGATTTTGAAATCAATTCCTGCGGCAAATTCAGAACGATGATGTGACCTATCCGATCGAAGCCCGCGGGGAGGAGCTTCAATTCTTCCTGCGTAAGTGAATCATACATCACATCTTGCAGGTAGCCCATCACATCACTACTTGTTGCTCTTGCGCTGTTGCCTTGGCTTGACGACGCCGACGGCTTCCAGAAATCTAACACCTATTTCGCGGTCCATCGCGGCCCTGATGGAGCGCTTGTCCGTCTGCTTACCAAGGACCTTCACTGGCACCTGCCCACCAGCCATTTCTGCGTGCCCTCCCGCCGAACCTATCTCATTGAAAGTCGACCTCAGCACCTCACCAATGCTCATTCTGACATCTTTCGTTCGAGCTGAAATGAAGATGGTGTCTTTGACTACGCCATACACCAACGTAGTCAACACGCCCTCGCGGCTCAGAAGATAATCGGCGGCCTGAGATATCGCATCCCTGTCCTTGACTTCACCAACATTCGAGATGAGGTAGCCGCCTTTCACTTTGCTCGCCTTGATCGCTCGAGCAAGCACATCAAGCGTGTCCGGAGAATGCGGTGGGTTTTGTATATTATTCAAGACATCATGACTTACCTTCGGCAACAAAAACTCGAAAGCTTTGAAATCGAGCGCAGTAGCCCCGCGCGAGAAGTCTGCTGTATCTGTGAGGATACCAAATGCGAGCGCTGTCGCAAGCGGGCTATCCATGTTGACGCCCGCATATTTTACGTAGTTCGTGAGCAGGGTCGAGGCTGCGCCGACGAGCGTGACGTCCACATAACGAGCCTTGACCTCAGCAGACGGAACCGCGTGATGATCGATGACTATTGTTGGTTCTATCTCCTTTGGCAACGAACAATTTGCGTGTGTGGCGACGTCCACCAAAGCATGCGCCGCGTACGAATCGAACTTCACCTTGTTAGCGGTGATGAGTTCGAGCCCAAATTGGTTCACCATCGCTCTATTTTGCTGATGTCCTATCCCACCATCGTAAATTATGTCAGCGTCGAGGCCGAATGTTTTAAGGTAGTGTTTCATCGCCATTCCACAGGCTATAGCGTCTGGATCGGGATTCGTTTGGAGCACGATCGCTACCTTCCCTTGAATTTGTTTGAGCATCGCTCTCAGCTTTTTCTCGCGCATCATCATCTCCAACTCGCTCGCCCTGTCGAACACAGAACCTGCCAAAATCTGCGATGTCGGAAGCGCCTCGGTCACACCGACCCTCTTAAGC
>Ga0172364_10004559_pt1 | contig 11022 bp, 11 predicted proteins | sample LakKivSesite10cm_FD_114545 | JGI IMG/M metagenome (GOLD analysis project Ga0172364, IMG submission 114545) | Sediment microbial communities from Lake Kivu, Rwanda - Sediment site 10cm | ecosystem: Environmental > Aquatic > Freshwater > Lake > Sediment | place: Rwanda: Western Province, Lake... | reverse complement strand
AAATATTGTGTTTTTGAATTATTTTGTAATTAACAGGTTCTGAAATCCCCACCAGGTCCTTGGATGTAAGGATTAAGAACCAAGCGGTTATAGATTCACTTTGGAGGGCTCATGGAAGGATTTCATCTGTTTCAAGAAAAAATCAAAGGGGAAGTCAAAGCAATCACATCACAAGATCCAAGTTATCTTTTTGTACAAACAGAGTCGTTATCTGGCTGGGATCTTTCTGAGTTAAAATATATACAATCTTTTGATCAGGACATGGAAGTAGTAGAGGGTGAACTCGCTCCTTTTGTGGATTGTTCTATAGAGTACTCTACTTTGCACCAAAGCATTCAAGTGCAGCTAGAAGATAGTAGGGATATACTTCTGAATTTCAACAATGATCTTGGTATGGAAGGGAAGTATACAATTATGATGTTTTACGATTAGGCAGATGTGGCAAGGGTGAGCCAAAAGAGCACGCCCTGCCAAAAAACCTCTTCACTGGGGCTAAAGAAGCTTGTATGATGGTCATAGCAGGCGCCTTGCGCTGCACCGAGTAGCCAAAAGCATCCTGGGCATTTTTGTAGGTAGTAAGAGAAATCTTCTCCTGAAAACATCAGCCTTGTTGTAGCCACGTGACATCCGTTGTCTAAGAGCATCTGTCTACTTAACTCATAGTCATCAGGATGGTTTTCTAAAATAGGGTATCCTGGGCAGCATTCAAAGCTTTCTAAGCTGGCGTCTGCATAGAGACGAATGAGAGAAAGAACTCTTTCTTTCAGCTGATGGATAAAGCGGTTTCGTTTCTCAAGAGAGAGAAAATTTCTAAAAGAGTAAATAGCATAAGCTTGGCTTGGCATAATGTTGGGTGCCATGCCCGCATGAGATACTGAAGGGACAAAAGAGACAGGTTCTTTAGGTCCAAGAAGAGAGAGAATAAGCCCTCGCAAATGAGAGTGGATGTCGGTCATGATATCGATAGCGTTGGATCCCTTATCGGGATTCATCACATGACCACCTAGGCATTTGATTTTAAAGCGGATGTGAGTGGAATTGGACATGAGAGGGCCTGGTCTTGATACAAAGCAGCCTAAATCTTCCTTGGAAGTAATATGAAGTCCATACACTTTTGCAATATTTTTGAGGACACCTTCTTGGATCAAAGCAGCAGCGCCGGAGTCTGTGAGAAGGTTTTCTTCTGCACGTTGCCATACAAAACGTAAGTTATGTTGCAAAGGAAGGGTATGTTCACAAATAGCCTTCAGAGCTCCAAGGAGAATAGCTGCATGGCAGTCATGTCCGCAGGCATGCATAATACCTGGATGTTTTGAGGTAAAAGAAAGACCTGTTTCTTCTTGAATAGGCAAAGCATCGATATCGGCGCGTAGTAAAATCGTGTCATAGGTGGGATTGTGCGTGATATCAACAACGAGTCCCCCTTTTTTTTCTTCTATGGACCAGGAGAAACGGCTTTTTTTTACGATTTGTGAAACTTCGTTTTGTAAAAAAGAGAGGGTTTTTTTCTCTTGCCAACCTAGTTCAGGATATTGGTGTAGGTGGCGTCTAACTTGGGTAACATAGTCTTGGTAGTGTTTAGAGATGGTAGTTAGGGTTTCAGCCAAGGATAGCAAAGTGACCAAGCAGACTCTCCCTTGTTAACCCTCTTGAGGGGTGAATACGAAGTAGAGGGGGCAAGTCTAAGACGTGCCCTATATTAAAGTCATTAAGAAAAAGATCTTATGAGGACTAGTTTAGAGACAGTTGGATTCTTTACTGGCTCTGGAGTAGTAGGAGACAAGCTTTCTCGTGAAAAGGCTATATATCTGTTTTTTCTTCTGAAATGACTGGTATATCTGCAACTGGTGCGGTATTGTCGCCTGAAGAAACTTTAGGGAAGTGCTCTAAATGGAGATCAGTTTTTTCATTCATAGCATCCTCAAGATTGCGCTGTACATTTGGTCCTAGTAAAACATGCAGATTCCACGTCTTTTTTAGCGCATCCATATTCCTAGAATTCTTCAGAATTTTTGTGACACAAGTAGAGATTTTTTCTTCTGACGTATCTAGCAAATCCTTTGCTGCGCATTGTATGCAAGAAGGCATTTGAAATTTTTTGGGTTTTGTCATAGATGCATTTTTGAAGTCTTGTAAAGCGCTTGTGATGCGAGATTCCAATATGCCCTTTTCTGGATTACATCGAAGCATTACGAAAACAATCGTCCAAAGAATCTTTTCTTCGGCAGTAGGTAATGATCCTTGAATAGGGCGACTAGGCTTTTGATAACACTGATTACGAATGATACTTAGGATTGTATCTGATACTTCATTGTTAGGGTGTTTACATGCATCTCTTTCTATTTTCTTAAATAGAGAGTTTTCGGAGATTATAAGAGGACGATGTCCTACTGGTGTTGGGATTAAGGGTAAAGTTGTTGTCATGAATTGCCTTGAATACGTCTTTATTGGTTTTTAGGAAAAGGTAGTCTAACAGGGCAAGAGGTATTAAGAAAAGGAAAACGCAGTAACAAGCAAAGTCTATTCAGGTTAGGTTGTGAAGTCATTTTTTACTTGCTAAACAGAAGGTTTTTCAGTAGATTGAAGGGTGGAGAGGTCCTAGGTCTTCTCCTGTAACCGCAAGGGAGGTACTCTGGTAACAGATACATCCAGCTTTCAAAAGCAGGTTGTTTTTCAGCAGTAGCACTTAAGTGCTTAATAGAGAGAACTACAGCGCGTTTCTCCTGAAAGACTTCCTTAGGGCATCATAACCTCTCAAAGAGGTGAAGAAGGTGTATAGATGACATCTCTTCTTAATAAAAGCCTAAGGCGACCACCTGCTCACCTCCGCAGTCTTTCTGCCCTTACAAGTACATCTACTTGTTAAGAGCAACCTCTGCGGAGGTTTTTTTTTAACTGCTGAAAATAGTGCAGACGCTTGAGCATCTCTCTTTCAAAGCCTCTTTCTACGGGGGTGTAATAGGTTTGTTCTCCCATCTCTTTAGGAAAGTACTCTTGAGCGGAAAAACCCTCTGGCGTATCAGGGTCATAGATATACCCTTCTCCAAAGCCCATCTCTTTCATAAGCTTTGTAGGGGCATTGACGATAGTAGAGGGAGGTTGTAAGTGAGAAGTGTTTTCTGCATCTTGCTGGGCTTTTTTGTAGGCTACATACATACGGTTACTTTTAGGAGCTAAAGCTAAGTAGACAACGCAGCTAGCAAGAGCTAAATCCCCTTCAGGAGAACCTAATTGGTTGAAGGCTTCCCACGCTTGCAGAGCTATACCCATCGCTTGAGGGTCGGCAAGGCCAATATCTTCGACAGCAACTCGGACAAGGCGTCTTGCAATGAAATGAGGGTCTTCACCACCTTGGAGCATTCTAGCAAGGTAGTACAAAGAGGCTTGAGGGTCAGAGCCTCGCAGAGATTTATGCAAAGCAGAAATCAAGCGGTAGTGGCAGTCTCCATCACTGTCGTAATTGGGTCTTCTTTTTTGCAGCACCTGAGCTATATTTTCTTGAGTAAGAGAGGTAAGGGAAAGGGTTTTAGCATTTTCTAGAAGATTGCAAAGATGTCTAGCATCTCCCTGTGACTCGCGCACAAGCAAGGTTTTTACCGATGGATCTATGGATGCATGGGGAGTTTGAGCAATGTATTTATCGATAATTTTCTCTAAAGAAGCCTCAGAAAGGCTTCTGAGAGTAAGAACGCGTAGCCTGGATAAAAGGGCGCTATTGAGAGCAAAAGAAGGGTTTTCTGTGGTAGCTCCTACTAAAATCAGCGATCCTTCTTCGACATAGGGAAGGAAAAAGTCTTGCTGTGATTTGTTAAACCGATGAATTTCGTCTACAAAGATCATAAGAGGTCTTTGCGCAAACAAAGGGGAGTTTTTTCTTTGCTCTACGATTTTTTTCAGATCAGCTATGCCATGATGTATAGGACTTAGTGCATAGTACTCTAAATCAAAAGAGCTCGCATAGAGTTTGGCGATAGTTGTCTTTCCACAGCCAGGAGGGCCCCACAGCAAGATAGAGAGCGGTTTTTTAGCTTTGATAATTTGTGATAAAAGCCCCTCTTCTCCGACCACATGCTCTTGCCCTTCTACCTCTTTGAGATGTTGAGGGCGAAGCTGTTCGGAGAGAGGTCTAAAAGAAGACATAGTCAATGACACGAGTTGTTTTTGGCTATATCATACTCCTCTTTGATATTTTTTAAAGGGAGCCAGTGAGGTTTTTTACACTGATAAATGCAAAGAGGGATAGCAATCATCAGTGCAAGTCCTCCAATAAGAAAGCTTTCGTAAAAGACGAGATTACCTACCTGAAGCTGCTTGGGTGGATAGAGGGTGACTATGATAGCAAACACCGAAGAAATCATTCCCAACGAAGCGATAAACCACATCCCTTTGTGAGGATGAGGGATGCGGTAGGGGCGAGGGACGAGGGGTTTGGTATAGCGGAGTCGGATCGCTGCTGCGAACATAAAAATGTACATCACCAGATACATCTGCGCGCTAAGGGCGCTAAGGATCCAATAGGAGCTGCTGATATTGGGCATAAGTAAAAACACAAAAGAAGAGACTGTAACAATCAACCCCTGGAAGAGAAGTAAATTGGTTGGCATACCATGGCTATTTTGTTTTTGAAAAAAGATCGGAAGATTCCCATGGACGGAGGTTGTGTGCAGCGCTTTAACAGGGCCCATAATCCATGAGTTAACCTCAGCAATAGAACCGATAGCTAGCAAGAGAGCAATCACAGAGATCATCCAGGTCAAATGATACTTATCGAGCATCGTTTTAAACGCTTCCATGACACCAGAGACGAGGCTAATATCTTGCTTTGGAATGACAAAGGCAATAGATAAAGCGCCAGCTAGCAAAAGTACAAAGGTGATGGCAGCAGCAAGCAAAATCGATCTGGGGTAATTTTTCTGAGGGTTTTTAACCTCACCTGCATAACCAGAAGAAACCTCTAACCCAGCAAAGGTGAGGAAAAAACCACCCATAAAGATGATGTTATCAAAGTTATGAAAGTTCGGGAGGATAGAAGATGCGGTTGCGTGGATTTGCACGGGGTGACCTTGGGAGACCCAGGCTATGGCGAGCAAGATGATGATCGCTCCTGGAAGAAGTGTTCCTATGATCACTCCAATAGTGCTGACGATACTAGAGGTTCTGATGCCTCGATAGTTGACAATGGTCATTCCCCAAAAAACAATCAAGACAACAGCTAAGATAAAGTACTTATTTGCAGCAAGCCATGTTGTGCCAAAAGCGTACGCTAGGGTGGCGGCTACAAAAGATAAAATGGCGGGATACCAAGAGACGTTATGAACCCATTGCATCCAGATGGCGAAAAAACCCCATCTATCTCCAAAAGCTTCTCGAACCCATACATAGATACCCCCTGATTTGGGCCAGCCGGTAGCTAGCTCCGCAGAGACTAAAGCGCAGGGGATCAGAAAACCTATACCTACGATCAAAAAGAAAAAAATAGAGCTCCAACCAAATTCTGCAATGAGAGGAAGGTTGCGTAAGCTCGCCATGATGGCTACATTAGACATAGCCAGCACAAAGATAGGGATAACGCGCTTTGGTGTGTTAAGAGCTTGAGTAATCAATGTAAAGACCTTATGTTATGATGATAATCTCCTACTCCATAAACTATTTTGTCTTAAAATAGAAGGAGTAAGTTTTTGCAGAGGTGAGCAAACTCTCTTCCTTAGAATCAAATAAAGTAGTTAAATGAAAAGCGTGGTCATCTTTTGCATATGCATATAAGACAGGATCACAAAGTGCTAATTTTTTGAGGAGTCACACCATATGGCACCAGAAAAAAAACCTGAAAAAAAACCAGAACAAGGACATAAACATACAGGAGGCTGCTGCGGTTCTTCTGGATGGGATAAATCCAAAAAGCAAGAACAGCCGAATAAAAAACCTCAAGGCAAATAATCTGTGAAAAAAAACCTAGGCTACTAACGTCTAGGTTTTTTTTGTCTTTTAGGGATGTTTTTCAAGCCATGCAATAATTGCGTCAGACTCATAGAGAGCTTTTCCATTGATGACAAGACAAGGCACTTGAGATTTCCCTCCGATGCGGATGAGTTCTGCACGTACAGCGGGATCAGAGGTGTTTTTTGTAGCGATAGTACGCCCTTGTTGATTGAGGTATTTGGTGACCTTGTGGCAATAGGGGCACTTGGAGTTGACATAGAGTACGAGTTCACAACCATTTTTAGGGCAAGAAAAAGAGTTTTCTTGGTGAGAACTCTCTTTGGCTAAGCACGAGAGAGAAAAACTTATAGTAAGACAAGCTATCATGAAGATTCTTAAATACATAAGCAAAACCCTTTTTTTCACACTTTGTGTCTATTAAAGCTTTACAATCACTATGCTTGCAAGATACTCTCTCTTGAGAGAGTTCATTTTTTCATCAGCTAGCGTATGTTTTGCATTATAGATCTTACCTTGAATCTTGGCACGAGATGTTTGTTTGAACATGTCAATCTCGTCTTAAACCCAGGTGTTTGCTATGGCCTTGTAGGAGCTAACGGAGCTGGTAAGACAACATTTTTGAAAGTCATCACCGGAGAAATTTCTCCCACCTCAGGGGAAATTGTTAAACCCAAACAGATGAGCGTAGGTGTTCTTAGACAAGACTACTATCATTTTGAAAAAACAAGAATTATCGATGTTGTTGTGATGGGTAGAGAGCGTCTTTGGAAGGTGGTAGAGGCTAAGAGGCTTCTTGTGGAAAAGGTAGACTTTTCCAATGAAGATGGAGAGAAATTAAGCTCTTTGGAAGAGGTGTTTGCTTTTGTAGGGGGATATGAAGCAGAGAGTCAAGCAGCAAGTATTCTCGAGGGGTTGGGGATTCCACAGCACAAGCACGAGATGCCCTTATCAGCGCTCTCTGGTGGGTATAAACTTCGCGTTCTTTTAGCGCAGCTGCTGTTTTTTGGTCCCGATTTGCTACTCTTAGATGAACCGACAAACTATCTAGATATCGTCTCCATAGCCTGGCTAGAAACCTACTTGCAAACGTGGAAGGGGGCAGTTGTTGTTTGCTCTCATGATCGGTCGTTTTTAAATCACGCTTGCACAGAAATTCTTGATATCGATTACAAAAAAGTTACCGTATACAAAGGGAATTACGACTCTTTTGAAGAGCAAAAAATAGAGCAATCTCTGCAGAGGGAAGCTCTTTTGGAGGGGTTTGATAAAAAGCAGCAGCATATGCAGAGCTTTGTAGATCGATTTCGCGCTAAATCTTCAAAAGCTAAACAAGCGCAATCTCGTGTTAAGGCGCTACGTCGTCTTGAGGAAGAGAAAAACGCACATCATTTAGCTCCCTCATGTAGGCAATATCCTCATTTTCAATTTGCGCTTTCCTCTCGTAGTGGTGTCATCCCTTTAGAAATCAAGGGAATTGAAAAAGCCTTTGGCGCTCATCAGGTGCTAAAAAAGGTTTCTCTTGAGGTGCACCGTGGAGATCGTGTAGCTATTGTTGGCCCTAATGGTGTGGGTAAATCGACCCTTCTGGAAATTCTCATGGGCCGCTTGCAAGCAGATGGGGGGGAGTGCACGTGGGCATCTGGCGTGCAACTGGCCTATTTTCCTCAGTACTTTGCAAGGGAGTTAGCAGGTTTTACACAGATGCTAGAATATCTAGCGTATAAACATCCAACCGCCTCTGAGCAGCAACTACGCTTTGCTTTGGGAAAAATGCTTTTTTCGGGGGATGATATGCACAAGCGCATAGAAGATCTTAGTGGTGGGGAAAAAGCCCGCCTTGTGATGGCAAATATTACGCTCTCTTCTCATAACGTACTTTTGCTAGATGAACCGACAAATCACTTAGATTTAGAGGCCTGTGAAGCTTTGCAAGAAGCTTTGTGCGAGTATGAAGGAACTGTTATTTTTGTCAGTCACCAGCGTTATTTTATTGAGCATGTAGCTACACGTGTTTTTGAGATTACAACAACAGGTGTCTATGATTTTCGAGGTAGCTATGAGGAATATGTAGAAAGAAGAGAAAAAGATTACTTAGACAAAATGCAAGCGTCAAGGCAACCTGTTGAAAAACAGAAAGTTACAAAAGATCTCCCTTCTGGTAACTCTAGAGAAAAGCAAAAGCTGACTAAGCAACTTCAAGAGTTAGAAACTCTTTGCCAAGCCAAAGAATTAGAGTTGCAGCTGCTTCTTGAAGAGATAGGAGCTGAAAGATTTTATACCGAAGTGTCCGCCGAGCAGCAGAAGAGAAAACTCCAGAAAAAAGAAGAGCTAGAAGTGTTATTAGCGAAGCTTTATGTAGAATGGGACAAGTTACTCAATGAGTAAAAAAAAGATGGTTTCAGAATACTAATAACACAACATTTTGTTATTAAGGGAGATAAAGTTTTCTTGTTTTTGTAACTGATTCGAGTTTAGTTGATTGTATATTTGTTCTTATTTTTCCATTGTTTTTCATAAATACATCATTTTTTTTATTTTAACAAACAAAAAAAACGAAAGAATTTTACATAAGTACAACCCATTTTGGATGTATTGAGGGGTGTTTTTTTTGCTTAATTAACACAATTATAAAAATTTAATTACGTTTTTTATTTCAAAATTAATTAATTTAATTGTATATTAAGAATCGTAGGGAGTGATTAGTTTGTTAGTGCAATTCACTACTTCTAAAGTTCCTACTTGGTAATACCAGCTAAGGAGAAAATAAAAATGGCAACTAAAAGAAGAAAAGCGAAGAGAAAGTCTCCTGCTAAGACAGCAGTGAGATCTAGATCTCGCAGAAAAACAACTGCGAAGAGAAAAACAGCTCGCAGAACAAAAAGAAAAGTGGCTGCTAAGAAAAAAACTGTTCGCAGAAAAAAAAGAAAAACAGCTGCTAAGAAAAAAACAACTGCTAAGAGAAAAACAGCTCGCAGAACAAAAAGAAAGACAACTGCTAAGAAAAAAACATCTAAGCGCAAAGCTGCGTCTAGACCAAAAGCTAGACGACGCAAATCACGAAGAAAAGCAAAAGAACTTGTCAACGTTCTCTAAGCTTTCCTTCTATAGATCTTACCTACAAGCCCTGGAAGGCATCAGGGTAGGATCTTCAGGTCGTATCGAGCAAGTTCAGGGGCTTGCTCGATTTTTTTTTAAGAAAAAGAGAAAATTCCTTCAGCAATAAGCTCTTTTAAGGGTTTACGCTCTTTGGGATGTTCCTCTTTTTGCATAGCAGCACTTAAAGAATCTAAAGAGCCTCTTTTACCAATAGCGATCATAGCTTCTACTTCATAAACGTCGGGGATTTGCAAGGTAGAGCGCGCTTTGTCATAATCAAACCCAGCCATGCCATGGATAGCAAGACCTCTTGCAAAGCCTTCTAAGGCTAAATTTTCCCAGGCAGCACCTGTATCATAGCTGTGGGTTCGTCCTGGTTTACCATTATGCGAGAAGAGTTTTCTAGAGATCACAAGGACTAAAACAGAGGCTTGTTTTGCCCATGCCTGGTTGAGCGGTACAAGAAGGTTAAAAAGCGTCTCCCAGTGTTTGGTGGCTCTTTTGGCATAGATAAACCTCCAAGGTTGCTCATTATAGGAGGAGGGGGCCCATCTAGCTGCTTCAAAGAGAGGTATGAGCTCTTCATCTGTCAAAGGCTCTCCATTCATAGCTCGGGGAGACCATCTCTGTTTAATTAGCTGCTGGATGGTATGCGTCGTTTTTTCCATAATATATCTTCTTTTGTATAATCAAGATACGAAGGGTTTTCCACTTGGAAGTGGTAGTATAGAATCCAAGAGATGTAGAATCCAAGGAAATTGCCAACAAGGACATCACTGAGGTAATGGGCTCCTATAAACACTCTGCATAGTGAGGTGATAACGCTAAGGCAGATATAAAATAGAGAATATCTTGGATAGCGGGCTGCTAAAAAACCCATAATGACGGCAATTGTTGCTGCATGACCGGAGGGCAGAGAAGAAAACACTCTTTGAAAGGAGATGAGTTTGAGATGGTAAATGCCATTGGTTAAGAATATATCGGGTCTAGAGCGTCCTAGGATGACTTTAACAACCCTTACCAAAGCATTGGTAAGGATCAAAGAAGCTAACATAGGGTAGAGGGCAGTAGAGAGATTTCTCGCTTTTTTTAGTAAAAGGGCCCAGAGGAAAAGAGAGGTCCAGACAAGAAGATGAAGAGCTGGTGAAGTAAGAATAGAGACAATGCGAAGGGGTACATAAAAAGATTCTCTAATATCTTGGGTGCAAAAGGCTAAGTGATCATCTATGAAGAGATAGCAGCATGTCATAATCACAACAAACAGCAGAACGCTTGCTATCATTTGGAGTTTATTAGAAAGAGCTCGCATACAGCCTAAACCTTTTCCCAACTTTTTAGAAAGATAGAGGATCAGATTTTTAGAGGCAAGAATGTTTGATGGTTGAGCGCGAAATAGGTTGAATGCAAAAAGTTTTAAGGCCGGAAGAGTCTGTGTTGGAAGTAAAATAAGAATACAGTTTTTTGCCTAAGCGATGTAGCCAAGTAGGAATACAATGAAGCCAGTTTATATAATACCCTTGTTTATTATCCATAACACCATGAATATTAATGGTGTTATAGAGTTGAAATGCGGTAGAAACAAGGATAATCATAAGGCCTAGGACAGGATGAGCGAAAGCGATAAGAGATAGTAGCGTCGAAACAGCTACGATAGCAAACAATGCAATATTTACCATTTTCACCTGTTGTGAGAGCTTGCTGTTCAGAGAGAGACGATCAAGTAGAGCTTTTGCTTCTTGGAGATCTTTAGTGGATACATTGGGGCTTTCAAGATGATGAAGAATTTTCTCATGAGAGGAAATAAAGTGAAAGCCAAGCCAAGGGCGTGCGCGTTCGGCAAGCAAGGTTTTTTTCTCTCGGAACCTATGTTGTATGATGTCCAAACTCTTATGCAAGGCCTCAGAATAGGGAAGCTTGTCATAGAATGTTGTTGCTATTTGCAACTGCTCCTCTTTTTCTTTGGAAGAGAACTGTAGAAACTTATTT
>Ga0172364_10004557_pt1 | contig 11024 bp, 10 predicted proteins | sample LakKivSesite10cm_FD_114545 | JGI IMG/M metagenome (GOLD analysis project Ga0172364, IMG submission 114545) | Sediment microbial communities from Lake Kivu, Rwanda - Sediment site 10cm | ecosystem: Environmental > Aquatic > Freshwater > Lake > Sediment | place: Rwanda: Western Province, Lake... | reverse complement strand
GGCCAAGTCGAGACATCGTGGCCGTCTAGAAATACTTTGCCCTGAGATGGCGTGAGGATGCCGCATAGATGCAGAGCCAAGGTCGTCTTGCCTGAGCCGTTTGCGCCCACTAAGGCCAGGAATTCACCCTCTCTGACCTCCAGGTCGAGGCCACGTAAGGCCTGCGTGCCGCGAGGGTAGGTATACGCCAGAGAAAGGGCGCGCAGGATGACACGCTGACCAAGAGCAGAGCTATAGTCTGGCCCCTGGTTGGCTTTTTCATGCACAGGAGGCAGATGGCCACGAGGGCCTGGTCTACGTGCTCGTACCAGAGGCATTAAGAAGTCGAGGGCCTCGACGGCATCCACGGGAAATCGCGGCAAAGGTATTCCCGCTTGAGCCAGGCGGAAGGCCAGTTCAGTCACCTGGGGCAGCCAGATGCCATCGTGCAGCAGGCGGGGCGCTTCGTCACGGAAGACACTCCGTGGGTCACCATTGGCAAGGAGGTGCCCATCTGGCCCGAGCACTACAACCCGATCCACCAAACTTTGCCCTGAGCCTGCCGAAAGGGCCATCAGGTCATCCAATTTGTGCTCAATAAGCAGGATGGTATAGCGGTGTGCTTTTAACGTGGCTAGGTGAGTGAAAAAGTCTGCTGTACCCTGCGGGTCCAGGTTGGAGGTTGGTTCGTCTAGTACGAGAATGCGCGGGCCCATGGCCAGAACGGCGGCCAGGGCCAGACGTTGCTTCATGCCACCGGAGAGCCGGTCGAGCCTGGTATGCCGTTCCCTGGATAGGCCAACCAGAGCGAGAGCACTTTTGATGCGCTCGTCCATCTCCTGGTGGGGTAGGCCCAGGTTTTCCAGCCCGAAGGCCACTTCGTCTTCTACGGTTAACATGCAGAACTGCGCTTCGGGGTCTTGAAACACCAACCCCACTTTCTGCGTCAGCTCGCCAATAGTGGTTTGCCGCGTGTCAACGCCATGGATGTAGACTTGCCCCTGCATCTCACCGCTGATCAGGTGTGGAATCAGGCCGTTGAGGCAAAGGGCGAGCGTGCTTTTGCCGCAACCCGTAGGGCCTAGCAAAAGCACGCATTCCCCTTGATTGATCTCCAGATTGATGCCACGTAAAGTGGCCTGGCTTTGCCCTGGGTAGCGAAAAACCAAATCCTTGATCGTAACAGGTGCAACCACGTGACCCCTGTCCTAGGAAGTTGGCAGTTATCAGTTTTCAGTTGTCAGTGGGTAGCGCATGGCGGGGCAAAACTGCTAACTGCCAACTGAACTGTTAACCCATCCTCAGCGCTGTCTCTCCATGCCAATGGCATAGTTGTCCAGCACACCTGTCCCGGCTAGTGCGTCGCCAAGAGCTTTGGCCAGCCAGCCGCCCAGCACAGCCCCGCTAATTAACCGCACAATGAACATAGCGATTTGTATGCCCACGGCCAATTGACCAAAGCCATACAGTGGGTAGTCGTGAATGAAGCTGATCAGTGCCGCAGCCACACCAGCCAGCAATAGCGTGCTCAGGCGATAGTCCTTCCAGCGTCCAACGAAGAAGAACACTGCTTCGCAGGCCAGACCCTGCAAGAAAGCGCTGAGTAGCGTGTCAAAGGCCCATTGTGCACCCAGCAGCATAGAGATTAGCCCGGCCAGGAATTCGCCCAACAGCGCCGCACCCGGACGCCGGATGATATAGGGTACCAGGATGCCAGCGATGAACCAGAAGCCGTACATCGCTGCATCGCCCAGGATAGGGCTGATGGTCTCCAGTGGCACGTAGAGGTAGTTCCAGGCCTGATACAGTACCCCGAAGACCGCGCCCAGCACGGCAGTCAGCAAGATGTCACGCGTGTTCCAGGTTGCTAAACCGAGTCTCTCCCTTTGCTCCATTTTATCTCACCTCCATACATGGCAACAGTAGAACTTAACTCATCGCAGAAGCATGGAGACCATGAGGTCTTATTGGCCCCTCATGCTGTCTGCATTTCTGTTGTTTGATAGCTGTTCCAATTCTGCCCTCTCCTTTTCTTCCGCACCTCCTTTCACTCTTAACACCAGCAGGAGACCTTTCCGCAAGGTTATACTTGCTTTGGAGGACGTCATGACGTTGCTGACTCCTCGTGCTGGGCCAAAGCGCAGTGTGTCATCGTGCAGTGCCCACTCTAAACCCTCGCTGCTCACGCCAACAGCATCCTGACCCAGTGGCAACAGAGTCACCACGTCACCTGGATAGCCATTGATCTCCAGTTTGTCCCGCACTAACCACACCTCTGTGTTCCTGGTTATAATTCTGGCCTTAACGCTGGCAAGTTCTGGCATGCCTAGCAGGAAGATGTTAGCCAGTGCGTGATCCAGCCGATGGCCAGTAGCCCCGAGGAGCAGGAGTTCTTGCGCACCTTGCTGCAGTGCATATTGGATGGCCAACTCGGTGTCTGTCTCGTCTTTCCGCGCTGGATGATGGATGAATTGACAACCGCTTCTCTCAAGTCTGGCACGGAGTTCAGGCGACACTGAGTCCATGTCGCCGATAACTACCTGCGGTTCCAGCCCCAGGTGCTGGGCAACCATTGTTCCACCATCGGCGGCGATGACCAGGTCGCCTGGCTGAACCAGATGGTCATATCTCTCGCCTTCCTCTATGTTTCCATTGGCTACGATGATGGCGCGCATTTTTCCTCCTCACACAAAATGAAAGCCGCTGACCCGGGCAGGGCCAACGGCCACAAACTAACACGCTTCCCTACGCTAGTATTATCCAGGTCAGGTGTTTAGGGTCGATGACAATGCGCTCTGATGCACGCGGTCATCCTCTCAGCCCGGCTCTCCGAGCTCCCCTAGCAACTAGCATATCTAATTACAGTTCAATCATATCATAACATGGCAAGGAAGTCAAACACAGTTCGTCCTCGCCGCGGATTGTGACATCCTTACTCCCTTCCGTGTCGTGGTGATCAAATTGCGTTCTACACGGCAGTAATCAGGGAGGTCTCATTCCTCTGGCTCCCCTTCCCCTAGGATTGGGAGAAGGGGGTTGAGGGTCAAGCCTTTTACTTGATAGCGTAAGTGACCTGCACGTTCATGGTTACTTCCAGCTCGCCGGGCTGAATGGGTGCAGGGGCGCCCCCTGCTGGCACAGCCATCCTCTCGTAGACTGGGCCTGTGCCACTGACGACCTCGCTGACGTTCAGCACATCCCCCAGGCTGACGCCGACCAACTTGGCCAGGCTCTCGGCGCGTGACTTGGCGTCGGCAATGGCATCTGCCCGCGCCTCGGCCTCCAGCTTGCTCGTGTCATCCACGGTGAAACCAACGCCGTAGATGTTGTTGGCACCGGCAGCTACAGCCTTGTCCAGTACATCGCCCAGCTTACTGATGTCGCGCAGCGTCAACGTCACTTGGTTGCTGACGTGGTAAATCAACGGCCCTTCTTCGCCCTTGCCCTCAGCACCGAAAATTGGCTGGGACTCCGCATACACGCTGTAGTTGCTAGTGCGGATGTCTTTATCTGGAATGCCCAGCCCCTTCAGCACGTCCAAAAGCTCGCTCATCCTAGCATTGTTATCGGCCACGGCCTTCTGGACGGATTGGTCCCGCGTTTCGATGCCAACGCTCACGTTTGCCACGTCTGGTGTGCCGGACGCCTTGCCCACACCCACGACGGTGATGCCGCGCTCAACGGACCCACTGGAGGCTTGATACGCCAGGGGTTGCGTAATGCCTGATTTGCTACCCGTCAAAGCTACTGGGGCAGCAACCGCTGAACATCCAACGGCAAACACCAGCACTGCTACAAGCAAAGCCATAGTGTAAAACATCCTTTGATTGAACATGGTTGTTCCCTCCTGTAAGTTTTGGCTTCTTGCCTCTCAGACACAAGACGTCTGACTAACGCGGATTGTTCCACACTGACCCACGGCAGATCAACTGCCGCTGAACAAAAGAGTTATAAATGAGGAGTGAAACGTGAGGGGACTATGGTGTTCTATTGCTGCTTCTTGCTAACCCCGGGCATGAAACCCATGATGTCACGCCGCTTGGTTTGCGATTTGAGTTCCAGCTCCTGTGCCGCCATGTCCAGAGAGATTAGTTTCTCCAGTGCTGCGATCCAGGCCCCGGACTTGATGGGTGTATGCCGCACGCGATGCCGCCTGACCAGCAGTGCTTCCGGCACCGGACACACTTGCGTGCATGCGCCACAGAAAAGACAAAACCGCTCATCGAGAGTCAACTTTCCATTGTTCATCCACAAAGCATGGCTGGGGCAGATATCGGCACAGGCCTGACAACCTTGCGGACACAGGCTGCTCTCCAGGCGGATCAATCCTTCAAAGGGATGGGTTACGGTGAAAGCATCAGGGCAGGTTACCTCGCATTGCTTGCAATAGATGCAGTTTGTCTCGTCTACCTGAACGTTTTGCACCGCTACTGCCTTACCCGCCTTGTTGCGTTTCACCTCGATGGAGATCACATCCGTAGGACAACACTCTTTACACGCTTCTGCCATTTTAGGCGGAACCTTCGTGGCATCCACCGCGATTTGGCGGGTCAATACCGGAAACGCTTCGTATTCCAGGACCGGGATATGCGCCTGACCATCTACCATCATGCTCAAAGCATTGACCGGGCAGACCACCATACATTCCCCGCAGAAGTTACACTTCGCCGGTTCAATGTCTACGGTTGGACGTTGGATGAGTTTCCCTGCTTCCAGCACACCAGGGCGCAGCTCAATCGCCTCTTGAGGGCATACAGCAGTGCACAAGTCACAACCCACACACCTCTGCCGATCCAATTTCAGCAGATAGCTGCGGGTAATCATCTTGCGTTCTAGTTGCAAAGTTGCTGCGTCAGATTTTTTGATCGTTGTACCGCGTTTCATCTCTTCCTCGCTGCAGTACTGGTCACTTATGGAAGCCCAGCCCGTTGTCTCCCGACTCAGCCTAGTATTCCTGTGGCAACCCTGCTAGTTGTGCATAACTGAAGACTGGCCCATCCTTGCAAACGTAGTAAGGGCCAATATTACAGCGCCCGCACTTGCCTATGCCACATTTCATACGTCGCTCCAAGGACGAATAAATGCGTTCGGGTGGGAAGCCAAGAGCTGTGAGCTTGGGCATGGTGAGGCGAATCATAATCGGTGGGCCACAGATCACCGCATAGGCGTCCTTGGAACTTGGTGCAATCCTCTCGACCACATCCGGGACAAAGCCTGCGAGCTTTGTCCAACCAGGCACTTCTCGGTCAATAGTGAGGTACAGGCTGACATCTTTGCGCTGCTCCCAGGCAACCAGGTCTTCCTTGTAAAGAAACAAACCTGGTAGGCGAGCGCCATAGATGATCGTAATGTCCTGAAAACGTGAGCGATTGCTTGGATCCAACATGTATTGGATGAGCGAACGTAAAGTGGTGAAAGCAAAGCCACCACCGATGATCACGATATGCTGCCCTTCAAACGTGTCCAGGGGATAGCCATTCCCCAGAGGCCCACGCAAACCGAGGATTTCACCCTCACCCATGTTGTGCAGAGCGGTCGTGAGCACCCCAGTCTTGTTTACTGTGAACTTGAGTGGCCCAGGCTCGGTCGGGGAGGATGCCATTCCAAAGGGTGCTTCTCCTTTGCCGAATACCGAGACCTCGCAGAACTGGCCAGGACGGAAATGGAAATTGCAAGCATCCTCTTCGCGCATAAAGGTAAGCTCGAACGTTTTCAGCATATTGTCATCGGTCTCGACATGCACGTGTTCGATGCGCACAGGCAGCGGCAGATAGGGATTCGGTACAGGGCTGACCAGAACTTTGGGCGTTTGGATAGTAGACGTCATTTTGCCTCTCCCAGTTCAACCAGAATTTGGCGGATGTCCAGGTTTACTGGGCACAGTTGGACGCAACGTCCGCAACCCACACAGCCAATAACGCCCTGGTTAATGAGATAGTAATCGAATTTGTGCATCAGCCGCTGGCGCGTCCGCTCTTTTCCGCTGGGTCGTGGGTTATGCCCTGAGGCCTCCAGGGTGTAGATGCAATACTGACAGGTGTCCCAGTTGCGGACTCGCTGGCCGCAGGATGGCGTGCCCTCGTCCACAATGTCGAAGCAGTGGCAGACCGGGCAGAGGAATGTGCAGACGCCACAACCCAGACAGGTGGCTTGCATGTCATCCCAGAAGAGGCTGTTGATCATCGCATCGAGATGTTGTTTGATGCTCTGTAGGTCCATAGGGGCGGGGAGGCGCTTGAGAGCTGCTTCCTCGACTGTCTTAGCCGTTTTCAGGTCCGCCCTTGTCGCTGGGTGAAAGTAACTGCCTTTGAGCAACTCTTTGCCCTTGTCGGTCATGGCTTCCGCCAGGTAAGAGTCCCCGATGTCCGTGAGAAAGAGATCCACGCCTTCTTTCTTGAATGGCCCTCCTCCCACCGACGTGCAAAAACACGTGCTAAGCGGCCGGTTGCAGCCGATACCAATCAGAATTGTCTTCCCCCGCTTGTTGGTATAGTAGACATCACGCACATCCGGCGTATCGAACACGGCGTCTTGCACCAATGTGGCCTGCACATCGCACGGACGTACACCCCATAGGACCCGCTCCCTCTCCACGGTTTCCAAAGACTGCAGTTGAAGACCGTTTGCGGTCTTGACATATCGAAAGAGCGCTTCAGTTTGAGGAAAGAACACCTCTTTCGGTGGTTGGCGGGTCACCAGGCAGTCCCAGACCACCTCTTCTGGCGATGCGACCTCGCGAAAAGAGACATAGTCAGCGACTTTGGCTGGAGCGTAGACTGTGTAGTCCTTCAGCAGCCGCGCAAGAAAGGTGATAACGTCTTCTTTGCTGATCCTTTTCTTCATAGATACCCCGTTGTTAGGTACATGGAAAGGCTCAGGGCTGGGATCTCTATCCCTAGCGAGTAAAATCTGGCCCCTCGTCCGGTTGGAAGAGGGCCAAGGGAGGCAGCTCACCCACGACGAGTCCAGTCTCGAATCCATACAACTCTCGCACGTCCTTATTTAGCTTGCCGTTGAGATAGACCAGGTCTATTTCCATAGGGCAGGCGCGTTCACAAGCTCCACAGTCCACACAGCGACCCGTCAAGTGATAGGCGCGTCCTATTTGCCAGCCTTGCCGGCCGGCCGGTGTGATCCCAGATTCGATCCAGCGCGGCGTGGTGTGGTCAACAAAGCATTCTTCACAGTAGCACATCGGGCAAGCCTGACGGCAAGCATAGCAGCGTATGCAACGCTGTGCCTCAGAGACAAAGTAAGCGGCGCGTTCGGCAGGGGATTTCTCTTCCATTTTGCGCACGTAGGCGTATGGATCCTCGGCCCAGACCGCAACAGGTTCAGCTAGCAACACATCATATAACACTGGATTCGGGTGAATACACATAGCACAGGAGCGGTGGAGGACCTCAGTACGGGAAAGGCGAATGGAGAAATCATCTCCTTCGACAATGATCTCCGCTCCATCCTGATATGCGGCAAGCACCTCACCAGGAACTCGACGGGCCACGATTCGCCGATCTACCATGCCCTGGCAAGGCACGCCGATGATGTATATCCTGTCCCGCTCCAACTGATGCTCGGTAATCAGAGCGACAATGGAACGGCTATCACAGCCTTTTGCCACCACGGCCACTCTTTTGTCCTTGAGTCCTCGCAGGTAGCGAGCCAGGTTGTTCTCACAGAATGGGCTCCAGATGAGCCGTTCGACATCTTCTGCCTTGCGGACGAGCAGCGGAGCAGCACGCAGAGGTAGAGTCCCCTGGGTGAAGCCAATGATGACATCAACCTCACCGCTTTCCAACAATCGTCTGGCTTCCTGTCGAATTGCTTCTGTCAGTTCCTGCATTCTTGGTCTCTCTACTCCCATTAGCTTACAATGGCACACGGGACGGCCTCGCGTGTAGCCAGTTCACGAGTTGGTCCGAGTCTGCGCACATCGCCAAGTAGAGCTTCCACCAAGCCTGGCAACTTGCCTCGATCCGTCTCGCCCAGCAGCGCAAAACGCACACGTCCCTCATCCAGGCCAACGTACTCTAAAAAGCTTTTCAAAGTCGCAAACTTGCGTCGTCCCAGGTAATTGCCCTCTTTGTAGTGGCAATGCCCCGGTTCACAACCCACGACGAGAACGCCATCGGCGCCATACTGCAGCGCTGCCATGAGGAGCAGCGGGTTGATACGCCCTGTACATGGTACTTCTACTATTCGCGCACCTTGCGGGAGATCGAAGCGCTGCGTCCATTCTGAGTCAGACTTCAGTGACCATTGGCACAGAAGGACGACGATGTTGGGCTGCCATTCTTTCATACTGCCACCTCTATTGCCTGCAGTTGTTGCTGAAGGTGCTGTAACAAGGTCTCGTCGCTATAGTCCAGCAGATCAATGGAGGCCGAGCGGCAGGAAGCTGCACATACGCCACAGCTCATGCAGAGCGCCGTATTGACCTGAGCGACGGTTTTCTCATGGCCCAGAACCCGTTTCTGCACCAATTCCACGGCGTCGTACGGGCATACCTCCACACAGAGCCCACAAGCCACACACGTACGCTCATTGACACGCGCGATGGGGCCAGGAGGGGAATACCCCTGGCGCAGGGCTATAGTGCGGAAGGCCTTGAACAGGTCAGAAATGCGAATGCCCTGTGGACAGTGTTCATAGCACTCGTCACAAGCCGAACAACGCCAGATCAGGTGGCTGCCAAGCACTTGTTCCCGCAACCCCAGCATGGCCATGCGCAGGATACGCCGTGGATTGTAGTCTGGATCCTGACGGCGGATCAGGCAGGTAGCCATGCAGGTTCCGCAGGAATAACAGCGTATCAGGTTCTCCCCGCCAGGCTCAGCCATGACTTCATCTTTGAATGTTGAGTCGCATTGGTTCAGGCGTTGCACTGAGATACCCCTCACACACAAACGACAGTTTCAAGGGCTTCAGCCACACGCGGAATCTCCACCAGGCGGCGGAGCCGTCGCTCTAATTCGGGCCGCACACGTTCATTCTCTTCCTTCAGAGCTTGTGGATCGAATGATTTCAAGGTCTCATCCATCTCGCGGATCACGCGTGCATATTCAGCGCCTTCCGCCGCTGAAATCCACTCCACGCGGAATCGCTGTGGCGAGATGCCCATGTCGGCGAGGCGCTTGGTGAGTCGGTCAAAGCGTTCTGCCGCCACCCGTTGACCTGAGATGTAATGGCAGTCTTGTGGATGGCAACCGGAGACGAGGACCATACCAGCTCCCAAGCGGAACGCTTCGTAGACAAAGTCCTGGTCCATACGAGCCGAACACATGACGCGAATGCCACGCGAAGAGGCCGGGTACTCGAAGTGGCTTGTCCCGGCAGTGTCAGCACCGCCATAGCTGCACCAATGGCACATGAAGACCTGAATCTTTTTCTCCGGTTCTTTGGCCAGCAAAGCATGCAATTGGGCAAAGATTTGCGCATCGGTGAAGTGCATCTGGGTGATGGCATTGTGTGGGCATTCGGCGACACAGCCACCGCAGCCGTGGCATTTGGCCGGGGTAACCTGCGCCGCTTTGCCAGGTTCAGCAATAATGGCACTGTACGGGCATTTGGTAGCGCAAATGCCGCACTTTTTCCCCTGTGCCGCAATACAACGATCTTCCCAGACATGCGCCACGATGGGTTCGATCTCCCAGGTCTCCGCATTCAGAATGCGCGCGGCCCGTGCAGCAGCGCTGCTCCCCTGCGCCACGCTGGCGGGGATATCCTTGGGGCCCTGAGCAGCACCGGCGAGAAAGACGCCATCAGTAGGTGAGTCAACCGGCCGCAGCTTGGGGTGGTATTCCATAAAGAACCCCCCAGGGCTGCGGCTGATGTTCAGAATCGTGCTTACCTGCTCTGTGTCGGCGCGTGGCACAGCCGCCGTGGAAAGGATCACTAACTCGGCTTCCAGCTCGATCACTTGACCCAGACCAATGTCCTCAGCTTGAATGAACAAGTTGCGCGTCTCCGGGTCCTCGGTGATTAGTGAAGGACGCCCCTGGATGAAGCGTATTCCCATTTCCCGGGCCCGACGATAGAATTCCTCATAGCCCTTGGCTGGCGTGCGGATGTCCATGTAGAAGATGCTAATATCCGCATCGGGATACGTTTGCTTCCATTGCACGGCATTTTTGATCGTGTACATGCAGCAGAAGCCAGAGCAATACAGGTTAAAACGCTCATCGCGAGAGCCAACACACTGGACGAAAGCTACGCTATTTGGCATCTTGCTGTCAGAGGGGCGCGTGATCCTGCCTGCTGTTGGCCCTGCTGAGTTGTTGAGCCGCTCCAGCTCCAGAGTGGTAATAACGTTATCGTAACGGCCGTAGCCGTACTCCTCAATCGGCGATGGGTCAAAACTATCAAAGCCAGTCGCCACGACGATGCTGCCTACATCCAACCAGGTTTGCTGGGGCTGTTGACTGAAGTCAATGGCGTCAAGCTTACCGCAGGCATCCACGCACTTGTAGCATTTGATGCAGTTGTCAATGTCAATGGTGTAGACCAGAGGCACGGCCTGACTATGTGGAACATAGATGGCCTTGCGTGGGGCAATCCCTTCCTCAAACTCGTTAGGGATTTCAATGGGACATGCTGGTGCACAAAGGCCACAGCCATTGCAGCGGTTCGCCATAACATAGCGGGGCTTCTGTTCCACCAGCACCTTGAAATTGCCGATGAAGCCTTCGACTCTCTTGATCTCGCTGTAGGTCAGGAGCTTGATGTTAGGGTGACGCGCCGCGTCAACCATCTTGGGGGCCAATATTCAGATCGAACAGTCCATGGTGGGAAAGGTCTTGTTCAGTTGGGCCATCCTTCCCCCGATGCTTGGCTCTCTTTCTACCAGGTAGGTCTCGATGCCCATATCCGCCAGATCGAGAGCAGCATTGATGCCAGCAATGCCACCGCCGATAACTAAAGCGCGCTTGGTCACAGGCACCTCGATCATGTTCAGAGGCGTAAGAAAGCGGGCTTTGGCGACTGCGCTGGCCACCAATTCCTTCGCTTTCTCCAGCGCGGCCTCGGGTTCATGGGAGTGCACCCAT
>Ga0172364_10004556_pt1 | contig 11025 bp, 16 predicted proteins | sample LakKivSesite10cm_FD_114545 | JGI IMG/M metagenome (GOLD analysis project Ga0172364, IMG submission 114545) | Sediment microbial communities from Lake Kivu, Rwanda - Sediment site 10cm | ecosystem: Environmental > Aquatic > Freshwater > Lake > Sediment | place: Rwanda: Western Province, Lake... | reverse complement strand
GAACATCTCGAACGGGTCAGATTTGACGAGAATGTCGACATCCATGCCGAGGATCAGGTCGTTTTCTGCAGCGATGTTCCGGGCGCACTCTTTGACGCATTCGACCTTCGACGTGGCGATGCGGCCGACGAACTCCCTCTCCGTCAGTTCGTACATCCGCGCGTTGTGGTTGGCATTGATCAGGGCGCCCCGTTGCGCGTCCGTCATGCCGTAGTGGTAGACGATGGGGATGCAGTGGCAGCACTTGGCCAGGGACTTCAGGAACAGTTCGGCACAGTCGGCCATGCTGGCATCGCAGTGCGTGACGACGAACTCGCTCATATTCGCCTCTCCATGAGTATTGACCTGATAACCTTCTTGCCGTCGAGCGGCATCTCTGTGCACCACCGCAACAGGGTCGAGTCATCAGGGAACTTGTCGAAGATGGCTCTCGGATACTTGCCGAACGTCTGCATTGGAGTGTACCCGAGATCCGTGAACCGGCACATCTTGTCCTTGGCGTTCTCCACGTACTTGAACCGGAACCCGTTCAGCAGGAGCCAGTCCAGTTCGTCCCGCATGTTCAACTGTTCGTTGTATCTCTCTGGGTGCAGTTCCATGGCGAGTTGGATGCGCGGACTCTCCGACAGGAGTTTCCGGCCGCCCTGGATGACCGAGACTTCGCCTCCCTCGATGTCCATCTTGATGAAGTCGACAGTCCCCGGGCGATGGAGGGCATCAAGCGTCCGCACGTCGACCGTGGCGTTTGCCTCGATGTCCGTCACGCGACTCAGGTTCGCGCGCGTTGCACGCAGGAACCGCCGCGTCTCATCCTTGGCCCCAAGGGCGTAGGGCAGGGCGACGATCTTCCCGTTGCCCTGGATGTTGCGGTTGAGCGTGCGCCAACTCCGCGGGTCCGGCTCGTATGCGATGACCTTGTCGCACCTCTGCGCCATCGTGAGGGAACAGTACCCGATGTTGGCCCCGATGTCCAGAGCCAACCCGTGGGTCTCATGCCTGAGTATCCACATGAAGCCCGGTTCGCGTTCTCCGCGCGCGGTCAGTCGTTGCCCGACCGCGTGGTCGTGCGGATCCACCCACATGTCGCCGACGTGTTTCACCCGAATCTTAACCAGCGACACGGATGGCCTCCTGGAATGCCAAGTCGTAGCAATGCGCGGCCCCGCGCATCGTCGGCGGATGGATGTACTCCGGATTCTGCATGCGGCGCGTGGCGCAGTCGAGCGCCTTGCCCACCAAGGGAAACTCGAAAGATGGTACGCGCTCATCGAGCATGCGCGGACGCAACGGCTCATCGGTCGCCAGAACCATGTGTGCTATCTCAGCATGTCCGCCGTTGTTGCTGGCGATCACCGGCAAGCCGCAGGCGATGGCCTCGACTACCGAGTTGGGCATCCAGTCGTAGTAGGGCAGGTACAGCATCACGTCCGCTGCGCAGAGGTGCTGCTGTAACTCCGTATCCGGCAAGTGCCCGTAGTACCTGATCCGCTCGCTCTCGAACGGCCTATGGCTGCACCGGCCGAATATTCTGAATTCCACGTTCGGGTTGAATCCCGCATACCAGTTGCAGAACTCGGCATGTTCCGCGAGTCGCTTGTGCCGGCGGGGCTTGCCATCGGCATAGTCCCACTTGGCGCACAGGGCAACCACCTTCTCGACTGGACCATGAAGGCGTTCGTAACACTCGCTTTGCAGTTTCTCCGGGATCTCCGGAGCAGCGTTGTATATCACCACCTCGTGGTTCGGGTGAACGTGGAGAGCGCCGCCAGCAATTTTCCTGCAGAATTGCGACTGCCACACCACGATGTCTGCCTGTTTGATGCTCTTGACTACCTGTTCATTGCGCCACCTGGCTTCTGGGGAGTCTACCAAGTGCACGCCATCCACCCTCAACACCTTCGGCATGTGCTTGTCGGTCTTCTTGCCGAACTTGGTAAGCGCGAGCGTTACATCGCATCCTTTGGGCCTGTACGCGAACTCAACGCCGAGTGGTGCCATGGCGTCAATCGAACGCGCGAGGAACTTGCCCTTGCCTGTCTCGTTGGGTTCGTACTGGACGTAGACCCTCATTGGCATAGGGCTTCCTCCAACTGTTCAAGTCGGTTCTGGATCGTGTGGTTAGCCATCACGAAGTCATGCCCTTCCTGTCGTATCTTCGTCGGAATTGGCCCATTGAGGAGATCGCGCACGACCTCGACTACGGTGTCGGGTGTCGCAGGGACGTAGTGAACCCACGGGACGAATCCGGCACGCCGCATGTCCTCGCAGTCCTCGGCCACCAGCACGCTCCATGCCGCCGGCACCAGGACGTGCTTCTCCAGCAGGCACTTCGTCCAGATGCAGGACTCCACGCACGCGTGTCTGTTCAGTTCAGCCGCGAACGCATCCCCCACGACCTTCGTCGTGGCGTCCCCGTAACCGGGATGGGACAGATGCCCAGCCATATCCCCAAGGCCATCAAGGAGTCGCTGGCGGAACGGGTATCTCTCCGTGAGTTTCCCACAGACGAGGCACTTACGCACCGGGTCGGGATGCGGTTGTAGGGCGGCGTACCGCCTGACTTTCGTGACGTGTTTCGGCCAGAAGATGGCCTTGCCGCGGATACGGGTCCACTCGGAAGGGTACATGGACTTCAGGAAATCCCAGGCGTCCACCAACAGGAGGTCGGCCCGGTCAATCAGGCGGAAGAGATTCGACGCGAAACGGTCGACATCATATCGGTCCCGAGTCGTGGGGCACTCGATGTCGACGAGGTAGAGAATCAGCTTCGTGGTTCCGGGAAGGTCACACAGGAGCATCGTGTTCTCGATCACGTCACGGGCAAGGTGCTTTCTCGGAATCAGAAATACCATGTCCGATCCCCTGGCGCGGATGGTATCAATCCGGTCCGCCACGGCGATGTCGGCATCGGTCAGTTCCGCCACAGCCCGCCATGTGTTTGCGAGGTTGTCGGCCGCCCTGTCGGGTGACATAATCGACGGAATCTCGAATATCGTTCTCACTGGGACCTCCGCTTCTTTGCTTCTTCCAGCGGGTACGTCCGCCCGTGGCTTTCCCAGTAGTGTTTGTAGTCGTGTCCGCCGCCGAGCTTGCTGCATCCGTACTTGACCGCCAGTTCCTTGAGCGTGTCCATTTCAATCTCTCAGCCAGATGGTTTCCCGAACAGAGAAGGCCCCGACCGTCTCCTCCACGGCCTTCGTGACACCCTCGTAGTTCCGGTAGTCGTGGCCGCAGAGGAATGCGCCGGGTTTGAGTTTCGGCGTCCAGTTCAGGATGTCCGCCCTCACTGCGTCGTAGGAATGGTCCGCGTCGATGAAGATCATGTCGACAGAACCGTCGCGGAACTTGGACACTGCTTGGTCCGTCGACATCTGCAGCGTGACGTGAGGAATCCCGGTCATGTTGCTCTCGAACGTCACCCGTGCGTCGGTGTGGAGAAGCGTCTGGGCCATGGCGCGTTCGGCATCCGTCTTCCCATCCTCCACCTTCGCCCATACCCCGCGCCAGGTGTCCACGCAAAACAGAGTGGCCTGGTTGTCACCGGCCCGTATCCCCTTGGCGATTGCCTTGGAACTGTCCCCGAGATAGGAGCCGAGTTCGACGATGATCCCGCCCTTCGGCACCATCGACGCCAAACCAGTCAGAATCGCCCGTTCGGTTTTGCGCATCAGACCAACCTCGTCTTCAGTCGTTTGATTTCGGGGACAGAATGAACCACCCGAAGCAGTCCCGTTCCACAGACGACCACCGGATGATCATGAAGCGAGAAGACCTTACCGGGGGTACGGTTGCCGATCAGGGCATCCCCGCAGGGTTCCGCATCGAGGATGCGGTAGGTGGTTCCCTTCGTATCCGCGGTCGAGGCTCCCTTGAACGGATACCCTACGGCGTCGATGAACCGCGCTATCCACCCGGCATCCATACCCCACTCGATGACGTAGTCATCCTCATCACGCCACATGCTGTAGGACTCGCAGAATCGCTGTTCGGTCTGGCCCTGCAGGGGTTCGTGGATGGCGCGTTCCAAAACCGTTATCTGGCAGGGCGCCAGGGCCTCGTACACGTCCTTCACCTTCGCTGGATACTCGACAGCCACCGGAACCGCAGCGAGAATTTTCCCACTGTCGGGCGCCGCCGAGGGCTCAAACGCCGTCACCCCAATCTGCCTGTCCCCGTTGATCAGCGCCGTCACCACGGGGCAGTGCCCCTTGTACCGCGGGAGCAGGGAGTCATGGATGACGATCATGCCCGGTTCCGGGACAACCAACTTGGGCCAGCCCACGAAGACGTGATAGGATGCTAGGGAATCCCCGCCTTGATGCCGTTCGGCGTAGACCCTCAACGCCTGATTGACCGAGTCGTCGATGTCTTTCTCGACGATCTCGACCCTGCCGATGTCGAAGTTGCGTTCGGCCAACCGCAGGAACAGAAGCCCTTGGAATCCGCCGGCGGAGACATCAATCCTCATCGTCGCCTCCCGGTTGGTCATCGCTTCCCGCCCTCTTTGAGCGCCGCCGCAGGTCAGCCTCGCGGTCGTGGTTGTCCTCCCAGAACCCCTCGTCCCACCCGTGCTTGTACTCACGGAGTTTGCGACTCATCCGCTTTCCCATGTCGTAGGCCACTACAATCCGCGCCTGCAGTTCCTGGCGCAAGTCCTCCTCCTTCACCACGTCGATGATGTCCCATATCTCCCGCAGGACCTCGCAGAGGGTCCGCCGGAAGCTGGCACGGTGTTCGATCTGGTCTCTGTGTTCGGCAAGCAACTTGGCTAGTTCCATCAGGGTCTGTCCTCCTTGATGTTTTCTGGCGCGGTCGCCGCAACCCAGAGACACCGCGTCGGATTGTCGACCACCTTGAAGACTTCGTTGACGGCTTTGATGACGCCGGGTTCCTCATCCCAGTAATCGTGGCCGTGCATGACGGCACCCGGCTTCATCTTGGGCAACCAGACCTTCAGTTCATCGCGCACGTGTTCGTATGAGTGATCGCTGTCGATGAAGATCATGTCGACGGTTCCGTCGGCGAACTCCTTGGCCGCAGGAACGGAGTCCATCCGCATGGTCACGTGGGGATATGCCCGCATGTTGGACTCGAACATCTGCAACAGCGTCAGGTTGCCGAACCGCTTCCTCAGTCTCGGCATCTTGTCGGGCCGACGGGCATAGAAGGATTCGTCCCACAGGTCGATGCAGATGTGCCGCGCGCGGTTGCCCGCGTGCGCGAGTCCCCTCCCGATGGCGCGTGATGATCCGGCCCCATGAAGGCAACCAAGTTCCACCACTGTTCCGCCAGGGAGAACCTGTTTCGCTGCCCCTTCGAGGATTTTGGATTCTGCGTGTGTCACACAACCCTCCCCCCCCGTATTGCTGTTTCCTCCCAGACCGGCGGGACCCGTGACAGCTTTGCGGCAAACCCGCCTTTGTCCCCGCTACCAGGTGCGCGATCCCTGACCATCACCGCAGGAATAGTCTCCCAACCGAGGACGAACGCCGCCGCGCACCTTCCGCCGCCGTCCCATATCTCCATGCCCTTCACCCATTCCGGTGTACCACCGAACCGCGTCTTCCAGAATGGTTCCATCAGGATCTTCACCGGCCGGTCCTTGTAGAGATCGGACTTGAATCCGTGCTTCTTGAGGCTTTGGAGTATCCCCCGTCGCACCTTGATGTGATGGCGGATGTGGTCGTCGGTCCACTGTGACATCCCCAAGAGCCGCCGTCGCTGTCGCTCCGACCAGTACCGGGTTCCCGTCGCTGCCTGTCCATCGACAAGCATCCGCAGCATCTCCACGTGCGGGCTCGTCGGCAATGCCATGTCGTTCTCCCATATCTCCGCAGGCGTCACCACGGGGATGTACTGATAGTGCAGATCGGCCAACCTCACGTTGACCAACTTGCCGCTGACTTCCTTCACTTCGCCGTCGATGCTGCTTTTGCCCATGTCGGGAACCTTGTGTTCGTTCGTGTGATACCGTGTTCCTGCAGGTCGGCGATCCGCAGACTGAAGTCCCTTTCGCACCGCGCCGACCACTTCGGGTCAGCCACCCGACGCTTGTGTTTGGCATCCGGGTGCCGCCTGTAGATGACAACGTCCGCGTCGATGTGATGCGTCTTGATTCGCTTCTTGAGTGGTCCGTCCGGATGAATCCCCAGCCGCCACAGGAGTTCCTTGTCTTCCTTGCTGTTCAGTCCCTCGAAGTACCCCCCGAACCTTCCGAACACGTCCCGCCGCCAGAGGATGGACTGAGCATTCAGGCGCCGACCGTATCTCTCCAAGTGGTCCAGGTTCTCCAGGCATTTCTGGAATCCCCACTGCCAGTTGTCCCGGGCCACGTTGATCTTGCGGGCGTTGCCCCAGACCATCGACACGTCCGGATGGGATTCGAGGTAGTTCACCCGGGCCTCGATTCCGGCCGGCACGGCCATGTCATCGGCGTCAAGGAACCAGACGTACTTGGCGTCGACGGCCTTCTCCAGCCCTTCGTTGCGCGCGTGCGAGACGCCAAGGTTCTTCGCGCCGAAGATGAAAATCTCCTGATACCCGTCCTCCATGCCCTCGATGTGCATCTGTTCGGCGGTTGTCGTCGTCAGCCAGTCCCGGCAACCGTCGTGCGAGATAATCACCGTGATAGGGCGGTATAACTGGAACCGCAGAGAAGTGACACACTCAATCAGCCACCGCTCGTATCGGTAGCACGGAATGATGACGGCCACGCGCGGGTTCGTGGTCATGGTCCCCCCAGAACGCCTATCGTCGATTTGAACCCAAAGACCGGAGGCCGCAGGAGTCGAAGCCCGGGCCGAATCGCCAGGAAGCGTGCGGCGTTGTGCTTGCCCTTCTGGTTGCCGGGGCCGGAGTAGTCATGGAATGCCATCAGGATCGGCGATGCCATCAGACGCAGGACGGACTGGACATCCCCACGCCGCAGGTTGGCGTCCACGAAAGCAAACTCCGGCTTCACGCCTTTTTCCTCCATCTCCGCAAGCATCTCCGTGCTGATACAGTTGCGGTAATGGAGCCGAGCGGCGAATCCCTCGCCGCGCACAAGAACCCTGTGCCAGTCACACGTCCAGATCTCCGGGTCCCATCCCAGTTCTCGGCAGATGGCAGCCATGCCGTATGCGGACGTTCCGAACCAGGTCCCGATTTCCAGGATCACCTTCGGTTTTCGTTCCTCCAACAACCGGGCGAGTATGCGCCAGTCGTTCAACTCTGTGGCACCGCTGTCGGTGACATCGTTCACGTTCCAGTATTTCGCCCGCGTGTGATGCGGGTCTTTTTCCACGGCGAGCTGCCGGAAGTCGTGGCCGCGTTTGCCGGCCAGAACGATCCGGTCCCGCAACCCTTCCATGGCGTTCCAGTCTATTCTGGGCACTTTGCCCTCCCACGGAAGAACATCTCTGTTTTCGTTGGGCGGATTCCGATTGAGTCGGACATCCCGAACTCCACAGACACGATACCGGCGGCGCGCGCTGCTGCAAGCAGGTCCCCGGGGCTCGCACAACAGCACAGGTGTCCTGCGTGCAAGGTAGGTTCCTTCTCTATCGGAAGGGTGGCGAAAACCCACCCGCAGTCGACCAGCACCTTGGCGCAGTTTCTGAAGAAGCATTCCAGACTCGGAAGGTGTTCCGCGACGTGGCGGGCGTAGACAACGTCAAACTGTCTGGACAACTTCGTGTCCGAGAAGTCATCCTGTGTGACGTTCACACCCCACAGGGCATAGGCCATCTCGATGAATCTGTCTTCGATGTCCGAGGCCGTCACGGACAGATAACCGTGATGGCGCAAGAGATGAGTGGCAAATCCATCCCTTGCCCCGACATCGAGAATCCTCAGAGACTTGTCAGGAAATCGCGTCTGGAAGGCCGCTACGGTTGTGCGGATGCACGCGTAGGTCCGGGCCCTTGGCAGGTTCGCGGACAGTCCAGTCATCTTGCGATTGCCTCCAAAGCCCGTCGGTATTCCCTTGCGACGTTTCCTATGTCGACAGCCGGATTCATCAGGAACTCGGGTTGGTCATCAAAGTACCGTCGGATGGCCTGAACGTAGGCTGGAATGTCCGCCTCCAGAATAACACCACGGACAAGGTCCTCCGGTTCTACGTCCCGTTCGCCGCGGACCACGGTCCCGTAGCCGTCGGCAATTTCTCCCTGTCCGCCGTTGGGGCTGCATATCAAGTGGCACCTTGCGCACATCGCTTCTACTGCGGCGTTGGGACACCAATCGAACCACGGGGCGTACACGAACACATGGGCGCGGTCCATGTAGTGCATCAGGGACCTGTTGTCCAGCCAACCCAAGTATTCGACGCGCGGCAGAATCGGCATGTCGCGGCGCGGCACCCCAGCCACCCAGACCAGCGCCATTGGATCCTGCCTCGCGTATTCGTGGGCGATGGAGAGGTGCGAGGACAGGCGCTTCCACTTCCGCGGCTGGTCGGGGGCATCGAACCACTTCGCGGCCATGAGGACGCGGTGTTCCTCGCGGTCGACAACCTCGGCTCGCGCCGTGCGCATATCGGAACCGTTGTAGATGACGAAGTTCCTGGCCGGGTTCTCATGGACTCCGACTATCGAACCGATGAGTCTACGACAGAACATGGATTGCCAGACCACGCCATCGGCCTCACGGATGGCACTAGCCAAGACCGTGTCGCGGCCCTTCTGGATGCGATCCCGAACCATGTGAAGACCGTCAACTCGCAGTAGTTTCGGCAGAGAACAGTTGGGGTCGCGGAAGTACGTGTAGGACACCGTGACATCACAGCCCGTCGGACTGTCGTACTGGACATGGACTCCCATGTGTTCGAGTTCGTTCACCAGCCGAGCCGTGAACCAACCCTTGCCCGTGTCGTTCGGACGATACTGCCAGTAGACTCTCATCGCGTTCCTATCGTGACGAAGAAGATGCCCCGAGCGTCAGATGCCGTCGAGACCGTCAGGCCGGCCGAACCGAGGTAGTCTTCGACGTTCTTCTGCTTCCACATCTCCATCCCATTGCTCACGTCCTTCTTCGTGCGGTCTTCCGCGCGCGTGTAGACGACCACGGTTTCGCACACTGGGAGGACAACCGTGCGAAGGGCGTCCAACTCCGGCTCCAACAGGTGATACAGGACGTAGGAACAGAAGAACGCGTTCGGTTTGTCGGCCTCGAAATGCCGCTGTATCCACATCCAGCAGGTTTCGTGGTACACGGTCCAGTTGTCCTTGGGCAACTCTTTCATCGTAAGCAGCAGTTGCCTATAGGGCGTGATCTTCCGCTCTGCTCCGAAGTAGTGTTCGGCCACGTCGGCAATCTGGATGGCGTGCAGGCCCGCGTTCGGCCCGATCTCCAGGACCCGCTTCCCCCTGAACAGTTCCACGCGGGAATGCAGGTCGTCTATCTTGCGCCACTCCTTCTCCCAGGACTGGTAGACTTCCCCCCGCCACTTCTTACGCATCTTCTTGACGAACCGTTCGTCGACTTTCATGCCAGCAACTCCTGGAAAAATTGTAGGTACTGGACAGCCACATCGGCGATTTCCACTCGCCGACCATCGTACTGCGGTGGGTGTCGCATCGCGTCGGCGAAAGCCTCCAGATTCAGTGCCGGAGGCTCGCGTCGGTTTCTCGGGCGGAAGTTCCACGGCGGATCGATGTTAAGAACGTGGTCGGCAATTTCCGTCTGCCCCCCGACGTTGGTCGCTATCACCGGACAGCCGGCGCACGCAGCCTCCGCCAGCGCGTTCGGGCAAGCGTCGATGTAGACCGCGTGCAGCAGGCATGTGGCCATCCGGAGGAATCGACCGATGGTGACATCGTCCTGCGGTCCCATGAACCTGATGTTCTCGGCATTCTCTCGTTTCTCGATTCCCTTCTGAAACGGCGGGAACCGCTTGGGTGCCTCCCACGTCTGCCCCAGTATCCACAGGCACGAATCGGGAATCGCGGCCGTTCTGAATGCTGCCAGGATGTCCATCAGTCGCTTCTCCCATACCCACTCGCGCGTGGATGCCAGGAAGTTGACCTTGAACGGTGACGGCCACGGTTCAAGGGAGGAATAGAAGTCGGGATCGGCCCCATTCCGAATCACCTTCGTCGGCCTGTTGCAGTTCCAGACCATCGCCCTTTGGGCCTTCTCGGCAAACGCACTCTGGTAAATGACACCGTCTGAGGCCATCTGTGCCTCTGCCATGGCCGCATTCTTCGCCTTGTACTCCACGTTGATGTCATACTCGACCGGGCCGGAACGGATGACAACGCACCGTGCGTGCTTGGGCTTGTAGTTGAATCGCTGCATCTGCAGGTCCACGTCGACTTTCGTATCCGTGTCGGTCAGGACTTCGTGCCCGAGCTTCTCCCACTCGGCGATGATTCGCCTGGCGAACTTTCCCTTGCCACTCCTGGCGTGGCCCCAGCAGCCGTATTTGTTGGTGAAACGGATCTTCATCGTCTGGTCCCTATGTCCACGAGCATCCAGCGTTGGAGTCGGGTGTTGTAGAGAACGTTGCCCAGTTTGCACTCAACCCGCCCCAGGGTCTTGCGAATCTTCCTCACAAAGCGCCTGAACCCTTTCAGGTTATGGTCGGGCAAATCATCGAACTGGTACGGATGGCCGCGCAGGTAGTCGTCGAACGTCGACGGCCAATGCACGTGTTCCATGACGAGTGCCAGTGCGGTCGTCCGTATCCGCTTCCCCCGGTACGTCAGATCCAGATCCGCCCCGATGATCTCATGTACCCGCGGGCAGAACTCGCGTCCGGCCCTTTCCATCGCCTCCGCGATTTTCTGCACAGTGCGGAGGTTCGCCTTGAATCCCGAACCCAACCCATAGAAGACCTTGTAACCCTTGTTGGGGTTAGTCTTTGGCCTGACGTAGAAGGCCGTGCCGCCCTTGGGGATTACGGTGTTCCCCAGAGTGACAGCGTGGACGCCCCGTATGTAACCGTGACCACCGACGACATGAAACCCGTCTTCGGGACAGGGAATCGGATCGCGTTCGAGTTCCTTCAGTTCGCCCTTAATCCGCACTCAGCACCTCCACCAT
>Ga0172364_10004555_pt1 | contig 11025 bp, 9 predicted proteins | sample LakKivSesite10cm_FD_114545 | JGI IMG/M metagenome (GOLD analysis project Ga0172364, IMG submission 114545) | Sediment microbial communities from Lake Kivu, Rwanda - Sediment site 10cm | ecosystem: Environmental > Aquatic > Freshwater > Lake > Sediment | place: Rwanda: Western Province, Lake Kivu... | reverse complement strand
CCTTTGCTGCGGCTCTTTGAAGGCTTCATCCATATCCTTTCTTGTCTGCTGTTGGGCAGCAATTGTTATGTCCGGGGGAAATCCGCTCAGGCCGTTGACGTGGTCTCCGTCGCTGTGGGTGAGAAGGACGTATTTTATAGGCTTTGGAGTCAATTTTTTAATTTCTGCGATCATCTGCTTGGCTGATTCTTCATCCATTTTGGCATCAATGACCATGACTTCCTTTTCACCGATGAAGAATCCGCAGTTTGCACCGCTTCCGCCTTTGACTTCATAGATGTCAGCTCTGACCTGGCTGATTGCAATCGGCGGAGGCGCAGGTTTGGCTTGAGGCGGCTGTTGCTGTTGGGCATTAAGATTTACGAAAAGATAGAGAACAACGATGGCTAAAAAGAAAAGCTTGCAATTATTCTTCATAACAAGCCTCCTTTAGTGCTTTATATTTTTTTAATACGGCAAAAATTATCCTTTTTAAAGATTATGATGTCAACATTAAGAAAATATAGAGACATGTGCTGGATTTGAAATTGGGAAATATTATACTTCTAAGGGATTGATTTGAATTAGCTAATGTCTCCCCTTATTTCTTTCTTTGCTTGGCCAGTGCTTCTTTGACTTTTGACCCGATTTCAGCCGGGCTCTTAACGACAAAGGCACCAGCCTTCTCCAAGGCTTCCATCTTTTCCTTGGCCGTTCCTTTTCCGCCGGCGATGATGGCACCGGCATGGCCCATCCTTCTTCCTGGAGGAGCAGTCTGGCCGGCGATGAAGCTCACCACAGGTTTTGTGAATTCCTTGCTGATGTATTCAGCCGCTTCTTCCTCTGCCGTCCCTCCGATTTCACCGATGAGAATGACTGCCTCGGTGCCTTTATCCTCATTGAAGAGCTTTAAAAGTTCGACGAATTTGAGGCCCACGATCGGGTCGCCGCCTATTCCGACTGCTGTCGATTGCCCGTATCCCAGCTTTGTCACCTGGTCGACAGCTTCATAGGTCAGTGTGCCCGAGCGGGAGATAATGCCGATCGACCCAGGTTTATGGATGTGGCCAGGCATGATGCCGATCTTGCATTTTCCGGGTGAGATTATCCCTGGAGTGTTTGGCCCGATAAGCTGACAGTCTTTCCCTTTGAGGAATGATTTGACCTTGAGCATATCAAAAGTGGGGATTCCTTCGGTGATGCAGACTGTGCACCGGATCCCAGATGCGGCTGCTTCCATAATGGCATCAGCCGCAGCGAAAGCTGGAACAAAGATAGCAGAGGCGTTAGCGCCTTCCTTTTCCACGGCATCGGCCACAGTGTTGAAAACCGGGATTCCCAGGTGGATTGTTCCTCCTTTTCCAGGAGTGACTCCAGCCACGACCTTTGTTCCGTACTCCTGCATCTTCTGGGTATGGAATGTTCCTTCCCCTCCTGTAATTCCCTGGATGACGACTCTTGTCTTCTCATCGATAATTATGCTCATCTTCCGCTCCTTTCATCGCTTCTTGGCCAGAGGAACAACTTTCTCTGCCGCTTCTTTCATCGTCTCTGCGGTGTAAAAAGAAAGTCCTGATTCTGAGAGTATCTTTTTTCCAAGATCGACATTTGTTCCTTCCAGTCGGACGACCATCGGAACTTTAAGCCCGATCTCCTTTGCAGCCTTAACTATGCCGCTGGCCACCAGGTCGCAGCGGACAATTCCTCCAAAGATATTGATCAGAGCTGCTTTAACGTCTTTATCCGAGACAAGAATCTTAAAGGCATTTTTGACCGCTTCTTCCGACACGCCGCCGCCGACATCGAGGAAGTTTGCCGGCATTCCTCCGGAGTGCATGATGATGTCCATGGTGGCCATGGCCAAACCGGCTCCGTTGACCATGCAGCCCACGTTTCCGTCGAGCTTGATGTAATTCAGGTTGTATTTGGAAGCCTCGACTTCTAGGGGAGATTCCTCGTTAAGATCCCTCATCTCCTGAATTTCAGGATGACGGGCGAGGGCGTTGTCGTCGAAGTTCATCTTGGCGTCCAAGGCGAGAACCTTGCCCTGTTTGGTGACGAGCAGGGGATTTATTTCTGCCAGCGAGGCGTCCGTAGCTTCAAAGGTCTTATAGAGGCTGGTGATGAATCGAACGCCCTGTTTAAGGGTTTCTCCCTCAAGCCCGAGCTTAAAAGCCAAATTTCTTGACTGGAAAGATAGAAATCCAGTGCCCGGATTGATGTATTCTTTGAAGATAAGCTCGGGAGTCTCGGCAGCAACCTTTTCAATCTCAACTCCTCCTTGTGGAGAAGCCATGACAACCGCAGCTTCTCTGGCCCGGTCGATAACGATTCCCAGATAGAGCTCTCGGGCAATATCCAGAGCCTCTTCAACCAGAATTTTTTTTACCAATTTTCCCTCTGGCCCGGTTTGATGAGTGACGAGAGTCATGCCGATCATTTCCCGGGCAACCTTTTCCGCTTCTTGAGGAGAATTTGCCAGCCGAATTCCTCCACCCTTTCCTCTTCCCCCGGCATGGACTTGAGCTTTGAGCACAACCTTGGGTCCAACCTTTCCGGCAATCTCTCGAGCTTGGCAAGGATTGTCCGTCACATCTCCTCGGGGGATCTGAACGCCAAACTTGTCAAGAATTTTTTTGGCTTGATACTCATGAATTTTCATTTTTTTGATCCTTAGCTAAAATTATTTTTTTGTTTTTGGACAAAATAGTCTTTAAATGAATTGTCTCAGCATAAGCCAAATCAAGGGAGATGGATTTTCTGTTCTTTGCTTCAGGCTTTTTGGTACTTCTTTTTCCCTTCTTCGTAGAGGTCGCCGCCGTAGACATCGTTGATGACGATACAGGGAAAGTCCTTGACCTTGACTCTTCGAATAGCTTCAGGCCCAAGTTCTGGATAGGCAATGACTTCAGAGCCTTCGATGCTCTTGGAGATCAAAGCTCCTGCTCCTCCGACTGCAGCGAGATAGACAGCTTTGTATTTCTTCAGCGCTTCTTTAACTTCTTCGCTTCTCGAGCCTTTTCCGATCGTTCCCTTGAGGCCGAGAGAGTGGAGAGTTGGCGCGTAGGAATCCATCCTGTAGCTTGTGGTTGGGCCTGCAGAGCCGATAGGCTTTCCAGGACGAGAAGGAGTGGGGCCGACATAATAGATGAACTGGCCTTTGAGCTCGATGGGAAGGGCTTTGCCTTCTTTGACAAGGTCAGCGAGTTTTTTGTGGGCCGAATCCCTGCCGGTCAAAAGGTATCCGCTGATATAAACTCTATCTCCCGCCCGAAGTTTGGCTATAGCTTCATCAGAAACAGGTGTTGTAATTCTGTGTTCGGCCATTTTAGAATTTCAGCAGGTTAACGACAACCCGGACCGCAGCCTCTGACTTCTTGATCATCTCTTTTTCTTCCTTGGTCAAATCGATTTCGATGATTTGTTCCACTCCGCCAGCGCCCAGCTTGACAGGAACACCGAAATAGAGGTTTTTAATTCCGTATTCGCCCTCAAGGTAGGCTGCGCAGGGCAGAATCTTTTTCTTGTCTTTGACAATGGATTCGACCATTTCGGTTATGGCCAGAGAAGGAGCGTAGTAGGCGCTTCCTGTTTTCAGGTATTTGACGATTTCTCCGCCTCCATCCCTTGTCCTCTGAACGATGGCCTCGATCTTTTCCTTTGGCAGGAAGTGGGAGAGGGGAATGCCGGAGATGGTTGTGTATCTGGCAATCGGAACCATGGTGTCTCCATGCCCTCCCAGGACCAAGGCCTGGATGCTTTCCACAGAGACTTTGAGCTCCATGGCGATAAAAGTCCTGAAACGGGTCGTATCCAGAATTCCTGCCATACCAAAGACTCTGTTCTTGGGGAATTTGCTGATCTTGTAAGCGGTGTAGACCATGGCATCGAGAGGGTTGGAGACGACAAGAAGCATAGCCTTAGGAGAGTGCTTGACGACCTGTTCTGTTACGGATTTTATAATTCCAAAATTGGTTCCGACCAGCTCATCCCGGCTCATTCCAGGCTTGCGGGGAATGCCGGCAGTGATGACGACAATGTCAGAATTGGCGGTGTCTTTATAAGAGTTTGTGCCGACAATTTTTGTATCATATTTTCCTACAGGGCCGCCCTCTCGAATATCCAGCCCCTTTCCAATAGGCATGTCTTCGATGACATCCAGCAGCACAACATCGCCCAATTCTTTTTCAGCAATGGCAAAAGCGGCGACTTCTCCAACATGACCGGCGCCGATAACAGATATTTTTTTGCTCATAATTAAACCTCCTTATTGCGAGTGAGTTAATTGTATAAGATATTTTTAATTTTTGCCTCAGCTCTTAACCTATCCATTTCCTCAATTTGATTGCTCAATCAGGCTTGTATGTATTTTTCCCACCTTTCTTTCAGCTTCGAGTCCTGAAGAGTGGCCATGAGATAATCGGCAAAGGCCTCGCCTGTTGCACCGCTGTCTCTGCCGGTGACAACCAGCTTTTTTTCGTATTGGCCGCAGATGTCCAGAGCCATTTCCAGGTTTTTCCCTCTCTCATTATAGCCGATGTGATTGAGCAACATGGCTGCTGCCCGGATCATGCTCGCCGGGTCAGCATAGATGGCCCTGCCCTCTTTGACCATGCGCGGCCCAGAACCATGGATGGCCTCGAACATGGCGTAGCGTTTCCCGATATTCGCGCTTCCGGCTGTTCCCACTCCTCCCTGAAATTCAGCCGCCTCATCGGTGAGGATGTCGCCGTAGAGGTTGGGGAGGGCAAAGACTTTGAACTCAGTCCGTCGCTTGGGGTCGACGAGTTTAGCGGTGGTGATGTCGATATACCAGTCGTCACAGACAATCTCCGGATATTCTTTGGCGATGCGATAGCCTATCTCCAAGAATTTCCCGTCAGTGGTCTTGATGACGTTTGCTTTTGTCACCAGAGTGACCCTGTTGATCTTGTTTCTCCTGGCATGCTCGAATGCCAGCCGAATAATCCGCTCCGCTCCCTGGCTTGTCGTTACAGCGAAGTCTATGGCCAAATCTTCTGTAACATTGAATCCTTTGCTTCCAAGGACATAGGATCCTTCGGTGTTTTCTCGGAAAAAGATCCAATCGATTCCTTGCTTGGGGACTTTAACTGGCCTGACATTGGCAAAAAGGTCGAGATAACGCCTCATGGCCACGTTGCAGCTCTCGATGTTCGGCCAGGGGTCTCCCTTTCTGGGAGTCGTTGTTGGACCTTTAAGGATGACATGGCATTTCTTTATCTCTTCCAGGACATCATCCGGGATGGATTTGTTGCATGCCGACCGATTTTCTATGGTCAATCCTTCTATATTCCTGAGTTCGATTTTTCCTTTCTTGACCTCGTCCTTGAGCATGAACTCGAGGACCCGCCGAGCGTCCTTGGCGATATAAGGCCCGATACCGTCTCCGCCGATGATGCCGATGATAATCGGCCGCAGCTTTGAATAGTCAATCCAATCAGCGCCTTTTTTCATCTCCTCGACGCGTTTGAGCTGCTCTTTGAGGATCTGGGCTAAATGTTCTTTTGCTTTTTCGATTGCAGAAATATCCATCATGAGTCCTCCATGAAATATAATAATATTTGATTCAAAATAGACAAAGCATATTATAATTTTTTTTAACGAAAATCAACACAGACCATGAAAAATTTTTAGGGATAGGCTTCGCAAATTTGCCATAAATTCTTGCTGCGGTCGAGATTGAGAATTTGGAGCGAGGCTATTTCCCAAATTCTCTCATCATGGACTTGGAAATGCTATTTTAAGGCATTGTTTGAACTTTTTCTTTCACTATTATATATTAACAGCCCGTCGTCGCTTTGGAAGAAAAGCTTTATAATTTCAAAGACGGAGTCAGTGAAATGTTAGAATCTTATTTTAAACAAGAGTCTGAACGTAAGTTGCTGGGAATCCCATCCCTGCCTCTCAATCCCGAACAAACAGCAGAGGTCTGTCAGCTTCTTGAGAAGCCGCTAAAAGGTCAAGAAGAACTCTTTTTGAGCCTTATAGTGAATAGAGTTTCGCCGGGAGTCGACCCCGCGGCAAAGGTTAAGGCCGAATTCTTGACAAGGATTGCCCGGGGAGAAGCCTCTTCGCCCCTTATCTCCAGGAAAAAGGCAGTCGCTCTGTTAAGCACGATGCTTGGAGGCTACAACGTTGAGCCTCTTATTTCTTTTCTGGAAGACAAGAAGCTTGCCGAAGAAGCAGCAAGTGCTTTGAAGCAGATTATCCTTGTTTATGGCGCCTTTGATAGAGTTGTTGAGATGTCGAAGAAGAATCCCTATGCCAAAGATGTTCTGAATTCCTGGGCTAAGGGCGAGTGGTTTCTTTCCCGGCCCGAGCTTCCGGAAAAAATTCATTTGAAAATTTACAAGGTCGAGGGCGAAGTTAACACCGACGACCTCAGCCCGGCTAAGCATGCCTGGAGCAGGCCTGATATTCCCTTCCATGCTCTCTCCATGGGGGAGATGAGATTTCCAGATGGAATCGAAATTATCAAGAAATTCCGTGAAGAAGGAAAAAGAGTAGCCTTTGTTGCGGATGTTGTCGGCACCGGTTCTTCAAGAAAGTCTGCCACAAATTCTATGATGTGGCATATCGGCGAGGATATTCCCTCTGTTCCTAACAAACGCAGGGGAGGTGTTGTCCTGGGCGGTTTGATCGCACCGATTTTCTTTAATACAGTAGAGGACTCGGGAGGATTGCCTCTCATCTGTAATGTGGCAGGGATGAAGACTGGCAATACGGTCATCATCGATACAAATCAGGGTGCTATTCTCGATGAGCAGGGAAAGAAGCTTTCCTCCTTCCAGTTTCATCCGGCAACAATCAAGGATGAATACCGGGCAGGAGGACGCCTGTCATTGATCATCGGGCGTTCCTTAACCGCAAGGGCACGGAAGGTGCTTGGAATGCCAGCAGCCGATTTCTTCACCACCCTCAAAAGTCCTTCGCCAAAAAAAGGCCAGGGCTTTACTCTGGCCCAGAAGATTGTCGGTAAGGCCTGCGGCAAAGAAGGTGTCCTTCCTGGAACAGCCTGCGAGCCGAAAATGACAACTGTTGGCTCTCAGGATACAACAGGCCCGATGACAGCCGACGAACTGAAAGAGCTGGCCTGCATCGAATTCCAGTCGGATTTCTTCATGCAGTCTTTCTGCCATACGGCGGCCTACCCGAAAGTGGCTGATGTCAACATGCACAAGACCCTTGCCCAGTTTATTGTCGAACGAAAAGGAGTCGCGCTGAAGCCTGGTGACGGCGTCATCCATTCCTGGATAAACCGCTTTTTGATTCCTGATGCCATGGGAACAGCCGGCGACTCTCATACCCGGTTTCCCATCGGCCTTAGCTTTCCTGCTGGCTCAGGACTAGTGGCCTTTGCTGGAGCCTTGGGTTTCATGCCCCTGGACATGCCGCAGTCGGTCCTGGTGAAGTTCAGCGGCGAGATGAATCCTGGGATAACTCTCAGGGATGTAGTCAACGCCATTCCCTATTTTGCCATAAAAGGGGGGCTTTTGACGGTTGCTAAAGAAGGTAAGAAGAACGTCTTCAACGGCAGAATCGTCGAAATGGAGGGGCTTCCCAATTTGGCGGCGGAGCAAGCTTTCGAGCTCACCAACGCCACTGCCGAAAGGTCGGCAGCCGGCGGAACCATTGCCCTCAGCGAAGAGAGCGTGGCCCGCTATCTCAGAAGCAATGTGGCCCTGATGGAAAAAATGATAGAGGATGGCTACCAAGATGTTGACGCTTTACGGAGGAGGGTAGAGGCTTGCAAGATTTGGCTTGATAAGCCTGTTCTTCTCCGCGCAGATAAAAACGCCGAGTATGCCGCAGTCCTGGAGATAGACCTATCTGCCATCAAAGAGCCGATTCTCGCCTGTCCCAATGACCCTGATGATGTCAAGCCTCTTTCTGAGGTTGCGGGTGACAGGATCGATGAAATCTTCATTGGCTCATGTATGACAAATATCGGCCATTTCAGGGCAGCAGGCAGGATTTTCGAAGGCGCAGGTCAGCTGAATACCCGTATCTGGTTGACGCCGCCGACAAAAATGGACAGAGCCCAGCTGATAAGAGAAGGTTATTATGCCATTTATGCCGGTGTCGGGGCGAGGACAGAAATCCCGGGATGTTCACTCTGCATGGGAAATCAGGCCAGGGTTCAGCCTGGCGCAACAATCATCTCGACATCCACCCGTAACTTCGACAACCGGATGGGAGATAGGGCTCGCGTCTACCTCGGCTCAGCCGAGCTGGCAGCCATTGCTGCTCTTTCTGGACGCCTACCCAGACCCGAAGAATATTTTGCAATCTTCAGAGAAAAGATTATTCCTCATCAAGATAAGATTTACAGATACCTCCAGTTCAATGAGATGAAGGGCTTGTCACTTGAATATTAATGAAAAGCGCCCTAAATTCTGTGATAGGAATAAAATTGTGGCTCTAGCAGCTAAATTTAAACGGCCTGAGTTAAAAGAGTTTTGCTTGCTGACTTAGAGACCAAGAAAACTTAAGGGTACGAACCCATTTCTGCCTGATTAATGTTTTAACCGGAGGAAGCATGATTCATTTGGAAGGGAAAAAAACCTTAATCACAGGCGGCTCGAGGGGAATCGGCCGTGCAGCTTCGATTCTCTTTGCCAGAGCTGGAAGCGATGTGGCCCTAAGTTTTGTGAAGCATCGGGAGGAGGCGGAGAAAGTCAGAGATGAAATTGTAAGGATGGGAAGAGAATGTTTGGTTGTCCAAGCCGATATCTCAAAAAAGGAAGATGTCGATTCTTTGGTTAGCAAGGTTATAGCCAGATGGGGCAGAATAGATATCCTGGTCAACAATGCCGGGATATGGACCTATGGAGAGATGGGGAAGATGAATGAAGAGGTATGGGCGGAGACGATGAAAATCAACCTGGATGGTGTTTTTTTTACCTCGAACGCAGTCGTTTCTTTTATGAAGAAGGAGAAAAAAGGTTGGATTGTAAACATAGCCTCGACTGCCGCCATAAGGGGCGAGGCTTTTCATTCCCACTATGCAGCCAGCAAAGGGGCCATTGTTTCCTTGACCAAATCTCTTGCTGTGGAGCTCGCGCCCTACAACATCCGTGTCAACTGCGTCGCACCGGGATGGGTTGATACAGACATGTGCTCTGAAGTTTTCAGCGATCCAGATTTTCGAAAAGAAGTTCAAGACTCTATTCCTCTTAAAAGAATCCCTTCGGCGGAGGATATTGCCGGGCCGATTTTATTTTTGGCCTCTGACCTTGCCCGGCACATCACAGGCGAAGTTTTGAATGTCAACGGCGGCTCTGTGCTCTGTTCCTGAAAGAGATGAAAACATCTTGCGGAATTGAGCTGATTTTGATAACTTTTTAGAATAGATTCAAGGAAGGAGGTCATGATGGAGGAAGAAATCGGAAAAATAACTCACTATTTCTCCAAAATAAACGTGGGAGTCCTTGAGCTTTCCAAAGGAAAGCTCCAGGTTGGAGATACAATCCATATCAAAGGGCATACCACAGATTTCTATCAAAAAGTTGAATCCATCCAGGTGGAGCACGCCTCTGTGGAGACAGCCAAGCCGGGCCAGCCGGTGGGAATTAAAGTTGAAGGACCTGTCAGAGAGAATGACCTTGTCTTTAAAGTGACAGAGGATTGAGGCCTTGCTGTTTGTTTTCTCTTCTTGAAGCCGATAATATGGCTTCTGCTGATTCAAATTACTCTTTTAAGGTGAGGAGATTAAGATGAAAAATCACCCCCAGAATCATCCTCTTCAGCTATTGACTGGAGCAGGGAGCTCTGACAAGATAAAAAAAAGCCGAAAAATATTTCTTGAAGTTTATCTAAGAGAGGAGATGTATTCTTGAAGAAGAATATTCCCTCTGAAAAAGATCTGCAGAAATCTCTGCGCGACTGGAAAGGGGAGAATTACGAAAACAATAGAGATGAGCCTTATCCACATAAGAAAGATTTCACTACGGTCTCAGGAAGACCAATCAAGGAGCTTTACACCCCTCTTGACCTTGATGGCTTTGACTACCAAAAGGAATTGGGTTTTCCTGGTGAATATCCATTTACGAGAGGAATCCATCCAACCATGTACCGTGGCCGTCTCTGGACAATGCGCCAGTTTTCAGGCTTCGGTACTGCCGAAGATACGAACAAAAGGTACAAATACCTTCTCTCTCAAGGTCAAACGGGGCTGAGTGTCGCCTTTCATCTGCCGACTTTAATGGGAATTGATTCTGATCATCCTCTGGCTCAAGGAGAGATAGGGAAATGCGGTGTGGCAGTGGATTCTCTTGCGGATATGGAAGTTCTTTTTGACGGCATTCCTTTGGATAAAATATCAACTTCGATGACCATAAATCCGCCTGCTGCTGTTTTATGGGCGATGTACATCGCTGTTGCCGAGAAACAGGGTGTCTCTCCCAAGGTTATTTCAGGGACAATTCAAAACGATATCCTGAAGGAGTATATCGCCCAGAAGACTTTCGTCTTTCCTCCAAGGCCCTCGATGAAACTGATTGTTGATACCTTTGAATACGGAACAAATGAGGTTCCCAGATGGAACACTATTTCCATTTCCGGATATCATATAAGGGAGGCCGGCTCAACAGCTGCCCAGGAACTGGCTTTCACTTTAAGGGATGGGATAGAGTATGTTGAATGGGCTCTGAAGAGAGGTCTGGATGTGGACGATTTTGTCCCCCGCCTTTCTTTCTTCTTCAACGCTCACAATGATTTTTTTGAGGAGATTGCCAAGTTCAGAGCAGCCAGAAAGATCTGGGCAGAGGTGATGAAGGAACGGTTTAAAGCGAAAAATCCAAGGAGTCTCTGGCTTAGGTTTCATACCCAGACTTCAGGAGTTTCTTTGATGGCTCAACAGCCGTACGTCAATGTGATCAGAGTGGCTGTTCAAGCTTTGGCAGCCGTCTTGGGTGGGACTCAGTCTCTTCACACCAATTCCCTTGACGAAACTTATGCTCTTCCATCTGAAGAGGCGGTGACGATTGCCCTTAGAACCCAGCAGGTCATAGCTTATGAAAGCGG
>Ga0172364_10004550_pt1 | contig 11030 bp, 9 predicted proteins | sample LakKivSesite10cm_FD_114545 | JGI IMG/M metagenome (GOLD analysis project Ga0172364, IMG submission 114545) | Sediment microbial communities from Lake Kivu, Rwanda - Sediment site 10cm | ecosystem: Environmental > Aquatic > Freshwater > Lake > Sediment | place: Rwanda: Western Province, Lake Kivu... | reverse complement strand
GTGAACCGCAGGCCGCGGGGCGTGAAGAAGGTCGAAAATAGCCCGATTCGCCCTAAAAAGGCGCCTGCAGCGATCGTGTCTGCTCGGGCGGTACGGTGAGAAGGAGAAGAACCGCGCCGAGGAGGGGCGCGCTACCAATACCCGATCCACGGTGGTGGCAAAATGGACGTGAAGCCTGATGGGAGCGGCTTTGGAGTGCCTGTACCGCTGCTGCTGGTCGCAATCGCGGGAATCGCCGTGGCTGATCCCTACGTCGGTGGGGTGCCGCTGAGAACCGTCTGCGAAGACCTGTGGCTCGGTCATGCCCCTCCATTGGTTACGGATATGACGTATGAGTACTGCTATACCTCCCACGTACTCGGAACCCGAATGGGCACGGTTGTACGTAACCATCCTTGGTGGGCATGTGCTGAATAAATACCCCCCCGGGCCGGGCCTCCTTTAACGACGTCCTGCTCGGCGGCACCCCGGGCGCCTTCATCAGGCGGGAAAAAAAAGAGGGGATACCGTAGAGGATGCGTGTTACTGCCCGCAGGATCGGGCGAAATGCTCTTAGCTCCCGATAGAAACGTCCTGTATTCAGAGAGAGGGATAACCTTCACAAAGATCAACAGGTCATCCAAGGCCTCTTCGAATTCACGGGCTGACACTTTGGACTTCGCACAGATAAGCCGTTCTTTACCATTCTGCCGAGCTCAATGCACTCCTCTTCCGTCAATTCACTCTCCTTAAGCAGCGAGAGATACATTTAAGTATGGAAAGTATACTCTGAATATAATTAGCTACTATGAATCTCACTTGCGCTACTCGACGGCGACGGCGCGGGGAAGGGGGAAGGTGGGTGGGTGGAAGGGAGACGCACCTGCGAAGGAGCTGGCTAACCGCAGCTCTTTTCATACCGCTCATCATCATCCCGCTCTGCAGCGCGCTCGCAGGGTCGAGTGATTACCGCGATGCGTCTGCTTCGGGTGTCGTGATCAACGAGTTCGTGGCCAATCCCGCCACGGGGGACGATTGGATCGAGCTCTACAATCCCACGGCCAGCACCGTGTCGCTCGACCTGTGGACGATACGGGATGGCGCGAACAACTCACTTGATCTAACGGGCAAGAGTCTCACGGCTGGCGGCTATCTCGTGCTCGAGTTCAGCAACAAATTGAATAAGGACGGGGACATCATCTACCTGGAGAACGGCACTGCGTCCATCGATCGCGTCGCCTACGGTACTTGGCCCGATGGGAACATCGCAGATAACGCGCCAGCGCCCGGCACGGGTCAATCTGCGGGGCGATACCCGGACGGGCAGGATACCGATAATGACAACACCGATTTTCTGCTCTTCGAGACACCAACACCCGGTGCACCGAATCTCCTACCTCCTCCTGCTGCAACCGTGCAGATCGACGATACGCGCGCGAACACCGGTGAGACCGCCGTTATACCCCTGCGGATCTCCAATGCGAGTAACCTGGGCTCGATCGATCTTGAGCTCCGCTACAATCACACGGTAGTGAGAGTAACCAATGCAACACCGGGCGATTTCGAGGTGATGATCCCGAATCTCGAGCAGAATGCCACGGGCTTCGTGAAGCTCGTCGCCTTCCAGGCGGAGAACCCGGGCTTGAACGGCATGGTCGTGCTCGCCTACCTTGGGCTGACTGCGGTAGGTGCACCGGGCGAGACCAGCACCTTAAACCTCACCGTGGTGAAGCTGACGGATGTCGAACCGGAATGCCGCGACATCCCGCATGAGGCGAGGAACGGGACCTTTGCCATCAACCGTCCGCCCGTGGCCGATGCGGGCCCTGATCTCGTGGCCTCACGGAATGAAACGGTAAGCTTCAATGCGTCCGGCTCGTTCGACCCCGATGGCGTGATCACCACGTACGTCTGGGATTTCGGCGACGGCGTGAACGCAACAGGCTGCACGGTGACGCACACCTATACCACTGCCGGGACCTTTATCGTTACCCTGACCGTCACCGATGATACGGGCGCCGCAGCTAACGACACCTGTGCGGTAACCGTGAACTGCCCGCCGGTTGCTGATGCCGGCGCGGATCGCACAGTGCTGCCGAATGAGCCGGTGGAGTTCAACGGCTCGGGCTCCTACGACCCGGATGGCGAGATCGTCGGGTACCTCTGGGACTTCGGCGATGGGAGCAACGCCACCGGCTCGTCCGTCACGCACCAGTACGCACTCGGCGGTACGTACCTCGTGACCTTGACGGTTACTGACAATCACAACGCGACCGGCGCGGACACCTGCACGATCACCGTCTGCCTGAACGGCGATGTGAATCGTAACGGCGTGGTGGAAATCTCGGACGCGATGTACCTTGCCCGGCACATCTCGGGGATCAGCGGGTTCGAAGTGATCGAAGAGAGCATCTGTGATGTCAACGGTAATGATGAGGTGGAAATCTCGGACGCGATGTACCTCGCCAAGCACATCGCGGGTATTACCGGCTTCGAAGTGCTCCACTGAAGGCCTGAGGCGAGTGAGGGAGAAGATGCGCTGCCCGTACGCGAGCGGGGGCAGAGTGCGCAGCCGGGGGTGGGACGTGCATCGGTTGCCGTCTGCGCTCCTCGGTCTGCTGACGATCGCGCTGGCACTTGGCGTGCCGCAGGCGGGGGCGAGCGAGGTGAGCTTGGGAGCCGCGCAGATAGAGCGCGATGCCTCAGTGGTGCTGCCCCTCATGATCGGTAATGTCACGAATCTCGGCTCGTTCGACCTTGAGCTGGTCTACAATCCCGCGGTGCTCAGCGTCACGGCCGTATCCGAGAGCTATTTCGACGTGATGATACCGAACCTGGAAGCGGCTGCCGACGGGCACGTGAGGATCGTCGCGTTCCAGACCGCGAGCCCGGGGATCAGTGGCACCGCAGTGCTCGCCTGGCTCACGCTGGCCGCGGTGGGTGAGGCGGGCAGCACCAGCGCGCTGACGATCAGGGTGAAGAAGCTCACGGATGCCACGCCGCAGTGCCGCGATCTTCCGTATACCGTAACCAACGGGTCGTTCAGGATCAATCCGGGTGCGGGACCCACGTCCGTGCCCGTCTCTGGCTTTAGTGGCGCATACGTGCTCCGTACCGCGAGCCCTTCACCGAGCAAGAGGCCTGAACCGGTCAGCGCCAAGCCCGCGCCTTCCGCGACCGCAACGCCTCGGATCAGCCGATCACCCGCGCCTTCCGTTACATCAGCAGTACTTCCGACCGCAAAACCGCTCCCCTTACAGGCAGTCCCCCTGCCTCGCTGGCCCGTGGTGCTGATCGCGATCAGTATCGCCACCTCAGCGATCCTCGCAGGATTACTCGGGCGGCGCAGAGCGCAGTAGCGCGAAGAATCTAGCGCTTTGCACGCCGCGCGGTTGCCACAGCTAGCAACGCGGTGAGGAGCGCTATGAGCCCCGCTATCACCTCGAACCCGGGCACCGGCAGCAGGGGCGAGGATTGCTGCTCGGTAGGCACGGGCTCTGCCGTCGGGGTTGGTTCAAATTCCTCGGGCAGTGTAGATGCGCTGGGCGTGCTGCTCGGCTCGGGTGTCCCCGACGGCTCTTCCCGTATTCGAACTGGCGGAATAATCGTAACTGTTGCAGTGTCCGTATGCCCTTCACCGTCACTCGCCTCCACGGTATACTCGCCGGTTAGCGCTTCAATCGTGCTGTAGGTTGCTTCAAATTGCCCCTCGAGCACGGTAACGAACTTTGGGCCGAGGTCGAGCGGGCCCTTCACTTTGAGGATGATCGTGTGCCCTTCCCGGTTCGAGCTTCCTGCGATCGTCAGATTCTCGCCGATAACGATCTCAGCGGGCACGTAGATCGCCACTTCCGGCCGCCGCACGCTCAGTTTCAGGACCTTCAACTGGTCGTCGCTGCCCGCAGCTCCGGTCGTCACCTCGGTGAGCATCGCCCTGATCTGCTCTTGGGTCTTCGCGCCGAACATGCCCAGATCACCCGCGAAATACGTAGTCGCTAAGCCAGCCAGCAATGAAGCGTTCTGAAGGCCGTCGTAGTCCTGATTCTTGCCCGGCGTGAGGAGAAAGATAAGGTACGTGCCGGTCGTCGCATCCTCATCAACCTTGAGCTCAAGGGACCACCGAGCGGTGCTGCTGCTGACCGCGGCAGTCTCATAGCTCATGCCACGGGGCAGGCCATTCTCTGCTGCGCTCGTCGGATTCATGCCACGGCCGCCCCCACCATTCGGCGACACGGTGAGGATATCCACCACCTTTGCCCCAGGCGCCGTGCCGCTGAGCGTGAAGGCATCGCCCGGGGCGACGACTGCGACGGATGTCTCCGCGGTCAGGCCGCCAACCGTCATCAGGACGAGTATAGAGCCATCGTAATTTGCACCTGCCACGTTCTGATCCCGCGTGAAATTGCCATCGATGAACCCTTTGATTTTTATCGCGTCCTCCACCGACGTCCCGGGCGTATCGGGTGTGGGCAGCTTCACCTCAAACTTGCCCGCGGTATCAATTGCGACACCGACCTCCACGATGCGATCGTTAATCGCTATATCAACCGTCTTCCCGGTGTTCGCTGTACCGTTGATCACGAGGTCCGCGCCGATCGAGCAGGTCTGCGGGGTCGTAAAGGTCACGCGCTTCTTCGTGACTGAGACGGTCAGGTAATCAATGCCGCCCCCGCTTGTGTCGTTCACCCGCAGGGTATATGAGCCGGTGCGGTTGAAGTAGACTACATATTCACGTTTGCCATCAGCATCGATCTTATCCTCGAATGAGCCGATCTTATCTACTGCGGGATTGTCATTGATGCTCCTCGGGAAGATGGCATGCTGCGCATTTCGGTCCACCGTGATCGTGATACTGTGATCAGGAGCACCGGTGACGGTGAGCTTGAGATTCTCGTACTCGACCACCTCGGTCTTCTTCGCCTCGATCTTCGGCTCGCTGCTCACGATCTCCAGCTTGACCTCAGCACTCTCCTTCTCCAGCCCGCGCGCATATTGCTCTTCCATTCTCACCCGAAAGGTGTAGATGCCCAATTGGAACCCCGAGGTGTCTATTCCCAGATCGGTGATATGCGCGATGTTGACCGTATCGTAGACCGTGCCGTCTATGCGGTTCACCTTCAGCACGTTCCCGTCCGGATCCTTCACCTCGAGGCTCGCACCATCGTGAGGGTCCAGAGAGCTGGTGAACGATACGTTGATCACCGTCCCTTTCGGGATTGAGGTGATCGTCTTGGTGCCCTTCTTCAGTTTCAGATCCATCGAGGTCTCCCCAATGCTGATCTGCGTCTCAATACAGCCCACCGCTTCGCCGGTGACGATGTAATCGCCTGTCTTTATCCCCGAAAGGTCAATCCGTCCCGAAAGATCGGAGAACTTGATCTCGCCGGCGTTATTATCGCTGATGCCGCTGAGGGTAACTTTCCCCGAAGGCCCGCCCGTGGCGTTGAAGAACTGGATCTCCTGCCCCATAATCGCCGAGGAGGAGTTGCCATCCAGCCAGACCGTGAGGTTATCGTAGTTGACGATGAACTCCTCGCCATAGCTCGTGATGGTTTGCGTCGCCGGCACGGTGGATGCCATTGCGGGAAAGACTGCGTATACCATGGCAACGATGGTCACCGCGGCGATCATCAGCAGTGCTCCCGCAATCTCTTCAACCGGGACGGCTTTCCGCTTCACAACGCTCATCGTCCTCCGCGCTCCGTGTCTGCTCTTCACGCCGCTGGGGTAAGATGCATACGTTACCTTAGTACAGTTCTTCTTTTATTAAAAACCCACTTAATTATATGACGTTTGAAATAAAAGAAAGGGGGAAATATGCGGCGGCTACCGGGTGGCACAGCGAACCTAAGGAATAGCGGACTGCGGTGCCGAGCTGCGGTGCTCATGGTGCTCTTCTTCACGCTCTTCATAGTGAACGGACCCCTAACCACGGTGCAGGGCGCGGGAATAGAAGCGGTTAATCGAGTTGCTCCTGCCAGTCCGGAGCCGGGCGCTGAGTTCGTGGTGACGCTGCAGCTCGGTGGTGAACTCCCCCTTGTTGTTGGTATCACAGAGAACCTCCCAGCGGGCTTCAAGTTCCTCAGCACCAGCTGTGAGCACTTCGAGGTCTCAGGTCAGCGGCTGCTCCTGGCGGTGATTAACGAGACGGAGGTGCGGTACACGGTGAAGGCGCCCTCCTCAGGAGCAGGCACGTTCTCCGGGACGTGGGCCGACATGCTGAGCGAGCGCGAAGGAAGCATCGCTCCTACAGCTGTAAACGTGGGAGGAACGGCTACCGGCCCGGTATCGCCAGCGTCTTCGGGCACCGCAGCAGCGCCTTCAGCTGCTCCTGAGGTACCGGGGTTCGAAGCGGTTTTCACGACACTATCGCTCCTCGTGGTTACTCTTCTGGCGGTCGTGGCGCTGAAAGGAGGCCGCGATACATGAGTAAACGAGCCTCCTGCGTGATTATCGTGCTGCTCCTCGCGCTGGCGATGCCAGCGGTCGTTATGCCTTCCGCAGCAGCAGGATTGCCAGGAGACGAGGACGGCAACAATCGCCTTACGGAGACTGAGCTCGCCAGGAGCATACTCAGCGCTCTGAAAAGCGGGCCTCAGCTCGATCTGGCTGATGCACGTAATGCCGCGCACATCTACGTCTACTGGCACGGCGCGCCACGGAGCATCGTGGATACTACGGGCAGGCCCGTGACGATCTACCGGCCCGTGAAGAGGATCGTCGTCCTCAGTTCGGATGGCGCACGAGCGATACAGATCCTGGGTGCCGAGGATAAGGTCGTCGGCATCACCGATACGGTCCAGAAGTTCCCCTTTTACTTCCCCACCATCTCACAGCAATCGGTCGTGGGCACCTGGCGAGAAGTCAATTGGGAAGCGGTGGTGGCACTGGATCCTGACTTGTTAATTGCACCGCCAGCCGGGACGATTAATGCTGATCTAGCGGCAGGGAAGCTCGAGGGGTTTAATATCACCGTGGTGGGCTTGTATCTGTACGTAACTGATGATTATGACCGGATCTTCGAGGAGCTGGAGGAGCTTGCCCTACTCCTGGAGAAGGAGGAGGCGGCGGCGCGGTACATCGCCTGGGATGATGACTATGAGGCACAGGTGCATGACTTCGTTGCGGGCAGGGAAAAGCCCGATGTCTTTCTGACCTACACCTCCGGCGCGATCGGTAAGACCTCGGATATCAGTAGCTACGGGCCGGGCTCAACGCTCTACCTGCTCTGTGAGAAGGCTGGAGGACGGCCGATCACCGAGCATGCCACGTCGAGCTATCCTAAAGTGAACGCTGAATGGGTATTAGCTGAGAATCCGGATACGATGGTTATGCTCTGTGGCAATGTCTTTGGCTGGTGGGATATCGAATCCGAGCCAGCGGATCTCCTTCAGCAGCTCATGGCGGGGAAATCGTGGGGAACACTCAACGCGACAGTGAACAACCAGATCTTCGCGGTCCCTTGGTCTGTCACGAACGGGTTTGAGCACACCTATGGCATCGTTCTCCTCGCCAAGATCCTCCACCCTGAGCTCGATATCGATCCCGCGGAGGTCTCTAAGGAATTCCTCGAGGAGTTCTTGCGGGTAGACTATCCGGAGGGAGAGAAGAAGGTGCTCGCGTACTCCGGTTTGGCCACCTTCAAGACGTAGGGGCGGGACGATAAAGGACGGCGTAGCAGCTCCCTGTAACGGTGAGTGAACACGTATGAGCATGGAAGAATTCAAGGAGTGCAGATTGTGTGCATGGGATTGTGGGGTCAACAGAGCCGTGGAGCGCGGCGTCTGTAACGTCAACCTGCCTGAGGTCGCGTATACCTGCCTGGCGGAATCCCTGGAGAGCTTCTCCATCACGCTCCTCGGCTGCAATTTCCGCTGCCTTTACTGCAACGCGTACCGCATCTCGCAGTATCCCGCGACCAACTGGTTCTATCGCGGGTACGTGGAGCCGCGTGCACTGGCTCGCGAGGCGGTGGAGAAGATGAGGGATGCGGGCCTCGTGAAGCTCGGCTTTACTGGCGGTGAACCGACCATCCATCTCCCGTACATCGAAGAGGTGGTGAGCGAGGCGAGGCGGCTCATGCCCGAACTCCTCGTGGGGTTTACCACCAACGGCTTTGCCTCGAAAGCGAGCATGCAGCGGATCGTCGAGATGTCCTCATACATCACGCTCGAGATAAACGCCTTCACGAACGAGACGCACGTAGCAATCTGCGGTGCGCCGGTAGAACCGGTGCTGCGTAATGCCGAGTATCTCATGAACCACAAGTGTAAGGTACGGGCTTTTAAAACCGTGGTGATACCGCAGATCAATGATATGGAGATCGAAGCGATCGCTGAATTCATCGCCGCTCGTGATCCTTCTATACCCTATCACCTCGTGGGATTTCGACCGAGTTTTATGCTCTATTATCATCCGGGGCCGTTGGCGAGCGAGCTGGACGCGCTAGGAACCGCCTGTAAGAAGCATCTGGAAACTGTCGCCTGGGGTGGAGGCTACCCGATGGAGAGCGCCTTTAATAGATCGGGAGCGGAACTCGCGCTAAAATACGCGGAACTGGCGGGATGCGTACGAAGAGATCGAACCTGTGGGCTCTGCAGCTTGAAGAACCGCTGCCCGGCGATACTCCGCGAGCCGTGGTTATGCAGCCCGGGAGAGCGGAAAAAAGGAGAAACCAGGAGTGCCACCGAGTGAGTCACGTTCCGGGGAGAGCGGGAAGAGCGAGGAGATAAAGGCGCAATATAAGAAATTCATCGGACGCAAGCTCCTCTTCATCTTCTCCTCACTCCTCCTCATCGTGCTCATTGCGGGCTTTGCCGCGACGCTCGGCTCCTATCAGATCTCGGTCACTGAGGTGTACGCGATCATACTCCACGGCATCCTTCACGACCCGGCAACGACCGCAGAACTGGTCGTCTGGAACCTGAGACTCCCGCCGATCTTAATGGGCATTCTCGCAGGCATTGGGCTCGCCATTGCAGGCACGACGATGCAGGCAGTGGTCCGTAACCCTTTAGCGAGCCCGTACACCTTAGGCATCGCCTCTGCCGCGGGCTTCGGCGCCGCGCTCGCCATTATACTCGGGAAGGGGTTGGCTACGGGCCAGTACCTGATCATCGCAAACGCATTTGTCTTCGCGGTTCTCTCCGCCTTCGTGATCTACGGCCTCTCGCGCCATAGAGGCGCCACGCCGGAGACGATGATCCTCGCGGGCATCGCGCTGATGTACCTCTTCTCCGCGATGACCGGTATCCTGCAATATTTCGGTGAGCAGCAAGCGGTGGCGGAGGTGGTCTTCTGGATGTTCGGGAGTCTCGGTCGAGCCTCGTGGGATAAGCTCCCCTTCGTGGCTGCTATCCTCGCTCTCTGTGTTCCGCTGCTCATGCTCAAGGCATGGGATCTGAACACGCTGGGCGCGGGCGACGAGAGCGCGAAGAGCCTGGGCGTCAATGTCGATCAAACACGGGCACTCTGTTTTGTGCTCGCTTCGTTCATGACCGCGGGCGTGATCTGCTTCACAGGCACGATCGGGTTCATCGGGCTGGTTAGCCCGCACATCTGCCGCATGGTCATTGGTGGCGATAACCGGTATTTACTGCCCGCTTCGGGCCTCTTCGGCGCGGTGATCCTGCTGAGCGCGGATACTATTGCGCGCAGGATCATTGCGCCCACCGTCATCCCCGTCGGGCTGGTCACGGCGTTCATGGGCGTGCCGTTATTCCTTTTCTTAATTCTGAAGCGAAAGAGGGAGTACTGGTAAGGAGCTGCATGAAACGAGATGGTCACCCTGAAAGTAAAAGACGTTGCGTTTAGCTATGCCAGTGTGCCGGTACTCGCGAGGGTGAGTATGGAGGTGGGCCCCCAGGAGATGGTAGCAGTCCTCGGCCCCAATGGCGCGGGCAAATCCACGCTCCTGAAGTGCATTGACCGGATTCTCACACCTCACCTCGGCTCCATCCTGCTTGACGGCGAGGATCTAGTTAAGCTGAGCAGGCTCGAGCTCGCGAAACGGATCGGGTACATTCCGCAGAGCCTCTCACACACCTTCTCCGTAACCGTCTTTGATGCCGTGCTCATGGGCAGGCGCCCGTACATCAGCTGGCATACGAGCGAAGAGGACACGGAGAAGGTTTTAGCCACCTTGAATATGCTCCACATCGAGGACCTCGCCATGCGCGATATCAATGAGATGAGCGGTGGCCAAATGCAGCAGGTCTTCATTGCCCGGGCGCTCGTGCAGGAGCCTGATGTGCTCTTACTCGACGAGCCTACCTCTAATCTTGACATCCGACACCAGCTCGAGGTGATGCACACCATCAAGAGCATCGTGCGGAAGAAGGGTATCTCCACGATCATGGCGATCCACGATCTCAACTTAGCCGCGCGCTTCGCGGACAAAATTGTGCTGATGAACGGCGGGGAGATTGTAGCGGTCGGCGACCCGAGCGCAGTCATCACCCCCGCGACCATTCGTGAGGTCTTTAAGGTGGAGGCCGACGTGTATGAGAAGGAGGGGAAGCTGCACGTCGTACCCTTGAGGGCCGTGCGAACAAAATAACGTGATCTTTTGCCGGTTCTTCTCGGCTAAGCTGAGTTTAACACTGACGAATTGAGATAATGACATGGCGGGATAGGGCCGAAGGCGAGCAATCTACCCGGGGATACGCGACATAAGATATACGCCGTTGGTGTCTGCTATATCGGGGTTGGAATCGAGCGTGAGAGAACCTGCGGGACGTTATTCGGTATTGGCTGCGATCATGCTGGGCAGCATCATGGGGCCGATTGATGCGAGTATCGTCAATGTGGTGCTTCCCACGATCACGCAGGCTTTCAGTGTCAGCATAGCCACGGCGCAGTGGGTCCCGATGATCTACCTCCTCACCATCAGTAGCCTGCTTCTCTTCTACGGCCGCCTGGGCGATATCCTGGGCTATAAGCGAATATATCTCGCGGGCCTTGCGGGCTTCGTCATGGCTTCCGGTCTCTGCGGTCTTGCCCCCGGCGTCCAATGGCTCATCGCGTTCCGCGCTATCCAGGGACTCGCGGCT
>Ga0172364_10004547_pt1 | contig 11032 bp, 9 predicted proteins | sample LakKivSesite10cm_FD_114545 | JGI IMG/M metagenome (GOLD analysis project Ga0172364, IMG submission 114545) | Sediment microbial communities from Lake Kivu, Rwanda - Sediment site 10cm | ecosystem: Environmental > Aquatic > Freshwater > Lake > Sediment | place: Rwanda: Western Province, Lake Kivu... | reverse complement strand
GGTTTGTTCGGATGTCGGAAATATAAATTTCCGAGCACTCTCAAGAATCTTTGATTCTTGAAGCTTCTGGATGCTCAGAAAAGGACAGTTGTTAAACAACTGTCTACATCCTAAAGGATGTAGTTTACTTTTCTGACATTATTAATTAATCAAACAATCCACAAAGATATTCCACAGTTTCTGAATCAATTTCTTTGTCTCTTCCCTGTCCAGAATCCCTCATTGCTTGGATTTCTTCAAATAATGCCCTAACATGTCCTTCAAAGTCCACTTCTTTTGGCTCGCCTACTTTTGTTCGGGATCTTATCCCAGAACATTCCTTAAAACCAAATGGTTGAATAGCAACTCTTTTCTTTGCCCCCGGCTCATCAAGTGTCCAAGTCTCCACACCTTGTAAAACAGCATACAGTCTTAAGTTAAAGCCATGTATCTCCTCGCCTGTTTTAGTGCGAATTAAAGGTATAAATCTCCCAAGAGCAAGGTCTCTGATTATAACTCTTTCAAAACCTTGTTCTACTCCCCCATAACTTTCAATCCTTACACTCTCATAATTTACCATGCAATCATGTAGAAAGATTCTTTATAAATCTTTTCATTTGTAACTACTAATGAGTTATCTTTTTTAAGAAAATAAGCAATTAAAATACATCCCAAAATTCAATTTATCGACGATAAAGAGGGGTAAAGCTTTTTAAAGCTACTTTTCGTTTTCTTTATGAAAGAGGTAAAATATAATGGCCACAGAAAAACCAAGATACACTGCAGAAGACATCAAGGCCTTGTCAGATTTGCAGCATGTAAGGCAAAGGCCGGCAATGTATATAGGCAGTACAGGCAAGGAAGGCCTGCACCATCTTGTATACGAAGTAGTGGATAATTCTGTAGACGAAGCCATGGCTGGTTATTGTAACAAGATTATTGTAATAATCAACAAAGATACGTCTGTTTCTGTTGAAGACAACGGAAGAGGAATTCCTGTTGACATTCATCCTATTTTCAAAAAGCCTGCTGTTGAAATTGTCCTTACAAAGCTTCATGCAGGAGGCAAGTTTGACAACAAAGCTTATGCTGTTTCGGGCGGCTTACACGGTGTCGGTTTAAGGGTTGTGACAGCACTATCAAAAAAGATAATTGCAGAAGTGAAAAGAGATGGAAAAGTTCATGTGCAGGAGATAAAAGTAAAGGATTACCTTGAAGGCAAGCCAAATCCGAAACTTGAAGTCGCAGGCAAAGTTCCTGAAACTGAAACAGGGACAAAAATAATTTTCTGGCCTGACAAAGAAATCTTTTCAACAACAGACTATGATTTCCATATTCTTGCAACAAGACTTCGTGAAATTGCTTTCCTAAATGCCGGCCTCGAAATTAACCTGATAGATGAAAGAAATGGTAAAAAAGAGAAGTTTCAGTATACTGGCGGTTTAATAGAATTTGTAAAATGGCTTAATCGAAGCAAAGAAGCCATTCATGCAAAGCCTATTTATTTCAAAAAAGAGACAGATCATACCATAATCGAGACATCAATTCAATACAATTCTTCTTATCAGGAAAATATTTTCGGATTTGTCAATACAATAAACACTGTAGAGGGCGGAACACATATTGTAGGTTTTAAAACAGCCCTGACAAGGGTGATTAATGACTATGCCAAAAAACAGAACATGCTCAAAGAAAAAGAAAGTTCTTTAACAGGAGATGACGTACGAGAAGGGCTTACAGCTATTGTCAGTTTAAGGCTTCCAAAACCCCAGTTCGAAGGGCAGACAAAAACCAAGCTTGGAAATTCAGAAGTAAAAGGCCAAGTTGATTCTATAGTCACTTCATTCTTGTCAGAATTTTTTGAGGAAAATCCTGCGATAGCAAAAAGAATTGTGGCAAAAGTCCTTGAAGCAGTAAAAGCAAGGCTCGCAGCAAAAAAGGCAAAAGAATTAGTAAGAAGAAAAGGCGCTTTTGGCCTTGGCGGCCTGCCTGGCAAGCTTGCAGACTGCTCAAGTAAGGAGCTTGAAGATACAGAACTTTACATTGTTGAAGGCGAGTCGGCCGGAGGCTGTTTTGCAGGAAATACGAAGGTTGCGCTGGCAGACGGAAGAAATCTCTCTTTTAAAGAAATTGCAAAAGAACATAAGGAAGGTAAAGAAAACTTTTGCTACACTATAAAAGAAGATGGAAGCATAGGTATAGAAAAAATAGAAAATCCAAGAGTAACAAAAAAGGAGGCAGAAGTCATCAAAGTTATATTGGACAATAATGAAGGAATGGTGTGTACACCAGACCACAAATTCATGCTAAGAAGTGGTGAGTATAAAGAAGCAAAAAGCCTCACAAAAGAAGATTCATTAATGCCTTTGCATAAAATGGCATCAAAGGTTAAGGGTATAAAATCTTTGAAAGAAAACATTGATGTTTATGATATAGAAGTGCCAAATACTCATAATTTTGCTCTGGCTTCTGGAATATTTGTGCATAACAGCGCAAAACAAGCCCGTAATAAAGAATACCAGGCAATACTTCCATTAAAAGGCAAGATATTAAATGTAGAAAAAGCCGCTCCTACAAAGGTTCTTTCAAATGAAGAGATTTCTAATTTGATTACTGCAATAGGAACAGGCATAATTCAGGACTTTAAGCTTGAAAATTTGAGATATGGAAAGGTTATAATTATGGCAGATGCAGATGTAGATGGCCAGCATATCAAAACTTTGTTGCTTACATTTTTTTATCGATTTATGCCGCAGCTTATAGAAAATGGCAAGGTGTATGTTGCAGTAGCGCCTTTGTACAAGGCAAGAAAAAAAGAAGACTATTATGTATACTCTGATGAAGAACTCAAAGCATTATTGAAAAAAATAGGCGAGAATGCCGATGTTCAGAGGTTTAAAGGTCTTGGAGAAATGAATCCCCAGCAGCTTTGGGATACAACAATGAATCCAAGGACAAGAATCTTGAAGCGAGTAACAATACAAGATGCTGTTGAAGCAGACACAATCTTTTCAATATTGATGGGAGAAGAAGTCGCTCCAAGAAAAAAATTCATAATCGAGCATGCCCATGAGGCATTCCTTGATGTCTGAAAAATACAGATTTTTCAGGCCACAAAAATCCACAAGGATTTTTGATGTATAAAATGTATATAGATAAAATGCCAGAAGAAAAATCAAAAGACGAAAAAGAAAAAAAAGTTGAAGAGCTGAAAGAAGATCTTGAAAAAGAAAAGATTAAAGAGCTAGAGAAAAATATTGTAGAGAATCACAGCAAGAAAATAGTCAGGGCAGAAATAACAGAGGAGATGGAAAAAGCTTACATTGACTATGCCATGTCTGTCATTGTTGCCAGGGCCTTGCCAAGTGTTGAAGATGGGCTTAAGCCAGTACAAAGAAGAATACTTTTTGCTATGCATGAAATGGGACTTCAGCCAAACAAGCCAACAAGAAAATCAGCAAGAATTGTCGGGGATGTTCTTGGTAAGTTTCACCCACACGGCGATTTGGCAGTGTATGATGCTTTAGTAAGGCTTGCACAAGACTTTTCATTAAGATATCCTTTAATAACAGGTCAAGGCAATTTTGGTTCAATAGATGGAGACCCTCCTGCAGCAATGCGTTATTCTGAAGCAAAGCTGGCTCCCATATCAACAGAGCTACTTGAAGACATAGAAAAAGAAACAGTGGGATTTTTGCCCAACTTTGACAACACAATGAAAGAACCCTTAATCTTGCCAGCCAAACTTCCCAATTTATTGATTAACGGAGCAACAGGGATAGCAGTAGGAATGGCAACAAATATTCCTCCTCACAACATAACAGAAGTCTGTGATGCTATAACTTCTTACATAAATAAGCCAGAAATATCCGTAGAACAACTCACAGAAATTGTAACAGGCCCAGACTTTCCCACAGGCGGCTCAATTTCAGGCAATATAAAGCAAATTTATTCAACAGGCAATGGAAGAATAACAATAAGAGGAAAGACAACAACAGAGGAAGAAAGAGGCAGGCAAAAAATAATAATAACTGAGATTCCTTACATGGTGAACAAGTCTGACTTCATTACCCAAATTGCCAAGCTAGCCCAGGAAAAAAGGCTTCCAGATGTTTCTGACATCCGTGACGAAAGCGCAAAAGGCAGAATTAGGATTGTAATAGAATTAAGAAGAGGGGCAGACAGCAAGTTTAGTCTTAACAGGCTTTACAAGTTCACAAGACTTCAGGACAATTTTGATGTAAATCTTCTCGCTCTTGTAAGCGGCAAGCCCCAAGTGCTAAACCTAAAGCAGGTGATAGAGAACTATGTCAAATACAGGAAGACTGTAATAACAAAAAGAATAAAATTTGAACTCAAGAAAGCAGAAGAAAGGCTCGAGGTTGTTCTCGGTTTGCTTAAGGCAGTAAAAAATCTTGACGAAGTTATAAAGACTATCAAAACTGCAAGCAATCATTCAGAAGCAACTCAGAATTTAATGAAAAAATTTGAACTGACAACAAGGCAAGTGAATGCTATACTTGACATGAGGCTTGCAAGCCTTACTGCTTTAGAGCAGAAAAAGCTTAATGAAGAAGAAAAGCAGCTTGAAGAAAACATCAAGCTTTTCAAGAGAATACTTGGAGATGAAAAAGAGGTTCTTGCAATAATAAAGAAAGACCTTTCTGACTTAAAACGGAAATATGGAGATGACAGAAAGACGCACGTGCTAGCAAGGGAATTGCAGGAAATAAGCGAGGTAGAGCTTGTGCAGAAAAAGGAAGTTGTTGTAACAATAACAGAAAAAGGTTACGCAAAAAGGATGGACCTCAAAACATACAAGGAGCAAAAAAGAGGCGGTAAAGGAGTTATTGGCTCTGATCTTTCAACAGGTGACTTTGTAAAGCAACTTATAGTATGTTCTACTCATGATTATCTTTTGTTTTTCACAGAAAAAGGCAAAGTCTACTGGCTCAAGGCTTATCAAGTTCCAGAAACAGAAAGATATGCAAAAGGCAAGGCATTGATAAATCTATTGAACATCAAAGACGAGAAGATACAAAGCGTCTTGCCTGTCCGCGAGTTTAAGGATTTTGTAATTATGGCAACAGAAAAGGGTATAACAAAAAAAATGTCGCTCTCACTTTTAAGCAAGCCAAGAGCAAGTGGAGTTAGGGTTATTAATTTGCCGCCCGAAGGCGATGTTGTTGTTGAAGTAAATCCTGTAAGAGAAAAACAAGAAGTCCTGCTTGTAACAAAAAAAGGGCAGGCAATCAGATTTAACAGCAATGAATTAAGGCCGATGGGTCGGGCAAGTTATGGAGTTACAGGGATAAAGCCAGAAAAAGACGATAAAGTAGTGAGTGTTGAAGTTCTCCCATTGGAAAAAGATAAAACAACAATGTTAACAATAACAGAGAAAGGCTATGGCAAAAGAAGCGAGATAGAAGACTACAGGCTGACCGGCAGGGCAGGCAAAGGAGTTATAAATCTAAAGGTGAATGAAAAGGTAGGAGATGTAATTGCCACAATCTCTGTAAAAGAACAAGACAGTGCCATAGCAACAACAGCAAAAGGCATGGTAATAAGGACCCCTGTAAAAGATATAAGAGTAATGGGCCGTGCAACACAAGGCGTAAGAATTGTAAAGCTTCACCCAGAAGACAAGGTTGTAGACCTTGTAAAGATCGAAGAAGCTGAGTAAAATCAGCCTAAAACACTTCTTGCTCTTTGCTCATCAAAAAGCCTGGAAAGAGAAAGCATAGAAGCTATAACTCTGTCATCTCTATGCAAGTCGCAGATTGCACTAAGCAGCGGCCAGGCGTCCAGGTTCTCAGCTTTATACTGCCTTGTCTCAGACCCTTGTCCTTCAGAAAGAGAGGGGCATATCATGTATAGATTTTTAATACCAAGTTTATAATCTTTTATATAATTTAGAATACTTTCAAAAGTCCACAAAATTGATTTTATCTTTCACTCCTTCATAATTACAACAAACATAAGTTTTAAAAACATTATATATCTGTGAGTACTATGGGGAAAGTTAACGCAGACTTGCATACTCATCTGAGAACAAGAGCAGATATTTCTAATTTAGACTTTAATCAAGTCATAGACCTTGCCAGAGAAAGGCTAGGGCCTGGCGGAATTCTTGGAGTAGTTAATTTTGCAGACAGGCATTATGAACAGTTTGTGGGAAAAAGAGGCTATGAAAGACATGATTTGTCTAACGGAGTTTATGTTCCTGAAAAAAAGGTGCTTGTTGTTAAAGGAGAAGAAGTTGCCACAAAGCAAGGTCATTTGCTTGTCTTAGGCATAAGAAAAAACCGCCATCTCGCACATGACAGAACGCTTGACGATACGATAAGAGAAGCAAAGCAAGGAAACGGAATAATGATTGCAGACCATCCATTCACATATTTTGGAATTGGAAAACAGCTTGAAAGAGTGTACAACATTGGGGGCAAAATACTTTCTTCAGAATATCTCGAAAAACTAGACGCCATAGAAGTTCATAACGGAGAAGCCAGTCTCTCGCCCCGTAATCCTAACAAAAAAGCACAAGAATTTTTTAGAAGAATGAGGTACTTCAACCCAAAACTTGGAGCACTGATTGTTTCTGATGGCCACTCTCTCAAAGAAGTAGGAATAAGCTACACAACATTAGAAATGCCGGACTATGAAACTATAACTTCTCCATATTTGCTTGTCGACCACTTGAGGAAAGCCATACAAAATCACAGGGATTTTAGCGGAAAAATGACTGGCGCAAGGTTTATGGCAATATTACATTTGCTCGCTATAATGGGAGACAAAGCAAGTTCAAAAGCCAGGCAAACAGTTCAATATGTAGCTAGAAAGTTTAAAAAATAGAAAAAGTATAAAGATTAAAGTATATAATCAAAATCACAGACTAAAATGTTAATCTTGCCAGAACATGTTGCAGAGCAAAGAAAAGAAGAATTAGAGCAAAAAGCAGAAAGATTAGAAAGAGAAGCCATTGAAAAAGAGCCGGATTTAATGTCCAAAGTAGGAAAAAAAGCAGAGTTTTTAGAAAGAGCATTTCAAGGCCCAGAAGACGGCAGGCATGTCAGAGTTTGTTCTTCATTGGATGAATTTTTTGAGGGTATTAAAGAAGAAGGCTCAAAACACAGCCAGCTCATGTTTTCTCGAACATTAAATGTTGCATTAAAAATGGGGTTTAGCTTAGAAGAGGCTATGGAAATTGCGCTTGCTTCTATTTTGCATGACATAGGCAAAGCAGTTCTGCCAGAATCGTTAAAAGAAAAGATGCGTGCGGGGAATTATTTTGACGAAGAGGAATACAGAGAAATTAAATCTCATGTATTAAGAGGCAAGATGATAGCAGAAAGAATCCCCACATTAATGGAAATATACCCCAAAGCGCCTTCAATAATTCTTCTTCACCATGAACGCTCTGATGCTAGAGGTTATTTGCTTCGCTTAATAGGGCATAATTTAGAGTTTTACAAACCAGAGTCTTATAGAGGAGAAATTCCGATCGAAAGCATGATTATTTCTGTCTGTGATGCATACTTGGCAATCGCCAGAAAAAGAGGATATAATGAGCCAGATTCTCCCGGCAATGAAGGGCTCCAAGAAATAGTTCATGAATTACTAAGATGTTCAGAAGAAGAATTTGATGGTTCTTGTTTAAGAAGAAAGAGTATTTCAAAAGTAAACCGGTGGAAGATGGAATGGAAAGACCCAACAAAAGACTTTGGAAGAATGATAAGAGAAAGGGTTGCAAGAAACATGTTGTTTGGTGAATTACCAAGCAGAGGATTAAGCATATCTTTTGCAGAAGTTTTTACAGCACCAATTGAATTAGTAGAAGAAAACTATTTTATTTTAAGAAGCCAGGGCGAAGCACAGTTTTATAAAGCAGTAGTCAAAGCATTGGCTGGCACATTAACTAAGTGCGAAAGCAGATTGTAATCTTGGGCAAATTACTTTTAATCAACCTTTCTCTTCTACTTCTTTTTTCCCTTCTTGCAGTTCCTTTGCTTGTTGTTTGTCAAACTTTAAAAGCAGTGCCTGAAACTCGCCCATATGCGTTTTTTCTTCTTTGGCAATGTCAAGCAAAGTTTCCTTCAAGCTCTTATCGCTTGCCATTGCAGCCATCTGTTCATATAGTGTTGTTGCATCTAATTCTGCAATCATTCCTGCCCTCGCAATCTCTGCATCAATCTCTTCTTTTTTTCCAGAAAGTTTTTTTGGTATGTCTGATAACATTAGTTTGCCTCCTTTTGTTTATATTATACTTCAGTATAACAACCATTATAAATTTTATCTTTTTTGCTGTCGTATGGCCGTCAAAGTATACGCCAGTCTTGCGCAAGCTTTTGATGATATAAGATGGGATGGGAAAGGTAAAAGAGCAGATTTTAGAGTTGTTCACAGAGCAAACCAGCGCGATGTTAGGGAAAGAAGAGTTAAAGAGTTCTTTGAGCAAGAGTTTGAATTGTGGATTAAGGGAGAATCCAGGCTAGCATATACCCAAGGAGAAAAATATGCAAAAAGTGTTGGTAGTATATTGTGGGAATTGATTAAAAACGCAGAATATGCAACAAAAATAAGAAAAACATTTACAGCCGAATTATATGTTGGCAGTAGAGGAAGCTTAATGGGTACAAGGCAAAAAGCAAGTTTTTTAGAAGATGCTGAAATTGAGTTGCTAACTGTATGGCAAGAGCCTGTTTTTTCAACCAAAGATGAATATGAAATAGGCAGTCAGCCTCTTGGAAGAGGCACAACCCTTTTTCTCGAAGAAGGCAGTGGCATACTTGCCTTGCCACATCAAAAAGAAAAAGCAATTTATGTTTCGAAATACTTTCCAGGGATTAAAAATGGTTAAAATATATCAAACTTTAGATGAAGCACTTCAAGAGATTGATTTTGCTGGAATGTCTCTTGGTTTTGGCCATGGAAAATTCAAGGACAAGAAACATGAAGAATATACTTTCATAAGATGGCTTTCTATGTCTGCAGAATTGCTTGGGATATCCATGGAAAAAAGCCCTGAGCAAAACGAAAAAGAATGCCCTTTTTATAAGCATAAGACTGAAGCATGTTATGTATTTCTCGAATTAGTTAGAAATGCCTATCGTCTTGGTGTCGATGGACAAGAAGGCAGAAGATTCCATGCAGGAGTATATTCTGGCAGTAGAGGAATAGTAGTAGGAACAGAGCAGGAAGCGAACTTCCTGACAAGAGAGCATATTGAGCTTTTAAAACAAGGAAGGCCTGTTCCAAGCACAAACACAGAAAATCCTGGCGGGCTTGGAACTCAAATAATAACAAATGTCGCAGATGGCTTGTTCATTTCAGAAGAAAAGAGGGCGATATATGTTTTAAGATTATTCAGCAGTCCTGCAAGAGAAAGTATTCTGTAATTATATTATACAAATATTAGATAAGTTCTCCCCAGCCAATCAGCCTCCAGTGCCCTTGTATGTTCCTTGCAATTCCCAAAGTCTCGGCTTTGAAAGGAACTACGGGAATCTTAAGATTAAGCTCTGCTTCATTTCCAGCCACTTTTGTCACAAACCCAACTGTAATAGAAGTATTTGCACTTAACAGCAAGTTCTCAGCATTTTTGATGTTTTCTACTTTCTTTTCTTCTTTTGCCCCATAAATCTTATCAAATAGCTTAAATTTTAATTTTATCTTGTTTGTTATTTCAGGCAATTCATTGGCAAGGCTTGCAACACATCCAGAAAGATTATCAGCCTTTGTCAAGATAGGATCAAGTTCTGTTTCTATGGCAAGAGAACATCCAGGGGTGGCTTCTTTTATTGGATATTTTCCTTTGTATAACGCAAGAATTCTTGTTTTTACAGTTTTATACACTGTTTGATTTTCTTTTTTCAGTATCAAGCCCGGTTTTATCTCAATCTCGTCTCCAATTTTAAGCCTGCCTTTTTTCAAAGCCCCCCCCAAAACTCCGCCTTTCAATTTTTCAATTTGCGTTCCCGGCCTGTTTATATCGAAACTTCTTGCAATGATAAATAACGGCTTGCTTTCCAAGTCCCTCTTTGGAATTTTCAGGCTGTAAATTGCCTCTATAATCTTGTCAATATTAACATTTTGTTGCGCAGAGCATGGAATTATAGGAGAGTTCTCAGCCAAAGTTCCTTTAACAAACTCTTTTATCTCCCTGTAATTCTTTAATGCCTGCTCCTTAGTCACAAGGTCTATTTTATTCTGGATAATTACAATCTGGCTTATGTTTTTTGCTTGCAAGGCAGTAAGATGCTCTCTTGTCTGCGGCTTTATGCCTTCATTTGCGGCTATTACAAGTATTGCAGCATCAATCAAAGCCGCTCCTGACAACATTGTAGCCATAAGCATTTTATGTCCTGGATTGTCAATAAAACTAACATACCTTAAAGGCTTGCCTTCTTTTACTCCAAGCTTTCCGTCTTTCTCATGAATAATAAAATCTGCATAGCCTAGTTTAATTGTCATGCCTCTTTTTAATTCCTCTGAATGCATCGTCGTTAGCTTGCCTGTCAGCCTTTGCAAAATTGTAGTCTTGCCATGTTCCACATGCCCTACTATTCCTATATTAATGCTTTCCAAATCTTGCATATTCTCCATTAAACTCCAAAACAAAAGAGTTTTTTAAATGTTCTCAAAGATCCTTAAGAATAAACTGCTCTTAATCTCTTAAGAGTTTCTTCTTCGACATAATCAACTAATCCTGCCGGCACATAACTATCCATAATATCCCCTTCCAACCCTTGTGACCTTGTTATTGTAATAATGCTTGGTTTTTTCAATCCGCTCAACAAACCAGCAGTTTCTGCAATTTTTTGTCTCCAGTTTCTTGTATTATATTGGCTTCTTACAGCATTGTCCGGATTCGGACAGCAAAAAGCATCCAGGTCAATATCGAGTATTAAATTTCCAGAAATAATTATTTCCCATGGCATGATTACTCTGCCACATCCTCCAGATATCTCACATTTTTCCTCTTCCCACCATATTCTCTCCCCCACAACATAGGGGGCAAGTTTTCTTCTCTGCCCGCCAAGTCTAGAGCCAAGAT
>Ga0172364_10004546_pt1 | contig 11033 bp, 9 predicted proteins | sample LakKivSesite10cm_FD_114545 | JGI IMG/M metagenome (GOLD analysis project Ga0172364, IMG submission 114545) | Sediment microbial communities from Lake Kivu, Rwanda - Sediment site 10cm | ecosystem: Environmental > Aquatic > Freshwater > Lake > Sediment | place: Rwanda: Western Province, Lake Kivu... | reverse complement strand
GTAATATGTGCAAATGATGCGTTATCACTAAACTGAACGTTTTTTGGTATGTATGAGAATTTCTCGTCTTCTGAGGATGCGACAATTTTTACGTCACCATAAAATTTTGCTTCTTTTATTGCTTTTTTTGCCCAGGAACCAGTATTAACATATTCCATTGGTTTACCAGGTATCTGAAGGTTTAGTGGTGCCATGAAAAACTGACTTGAGGCACCTCCCTGTAACCACAGTACTTTGTAGTTACTTGGAATGTCCATGATTTCTTTTAAAAGCTCTGATGCTTTTTTATGTACCTCATCATATTCTTTTGCTCTATGGGATATCTCTAAAACTGACATTCCTGTCCCATGAAAATCCAGTAGTTCTTCTTGTACTTTTTTTAATACAGGTAGTGGTAATGTTGCTGGTCCTGCATAAAAATTATAAACTCTTTTTGTCATAAATTCTACCCCCATAATTCTATTTTTGAAGCAGTGTATAAAAAAGCGGGATTTAAAGCATTCGGATAACTGTTGTAAGGAAGCATGATAAGAGTTGTACAACAACACCTTTTAAACAAAACAGACAAAACAAGTTATAGTGAGGCGAAAAAACATATGAAAAGACTTCTAGCAAAAGCACTGAAAAACAAATTTGAAATGGAAAATGATGATGCAATAGCTCTTGCAAAAACAGTTGAAAAAATATTCAAGGGTAGAAAAGAACTAAACGACATGACTATAGATAAATACTCAAGAGCTTTATTCTATGAGCTTCAAAGAGAAAGGCTACTTAAGATTAGGAGAGAAGAAGTAAAAGAACAAGGAAAATATATCAGGAAATATTACTGGTCATTTAACAATGATATCATAGAACAAGCAGCATATGAAAAAATAAAAGAAGACCCGTATATAATATATAAGAAAATCCCAAAAAACGCTTGGTTAACACACTCTTATTGTAACTAAAAAGATTAATTATCTATAAAAGGTGGATTTAAAAACTGGAAATAATGATAACAATCTTTAACGTCTTTTTCTCTTCCTTTTTTATCTTCTACATCATATTTTATCTCATTTATTAGACGTCTAAGGAAGATAAATCCCATAAAGAAACTTAACAAGGAGATTATTAGTATTATTTGATAAATAATATCTAAAAATATCTTATTTATGTTAAAAATAATGAAAAGCAATGATAAGCTTGCTATGAATAGTGAAAAAATAAATGTTAATGTCATTGTTTTTTTTTCTTTCATTAAAAAGCCTTTATAGTTTGGTTGTTTTACGAGTACTTAAATCTTTTTCTTTAGCTCTTTTTGTAATTTAGCTAGTTTAAAATTTGATTTTTTTATCACATCATTAGATATATCTATAAGGAGGGTTAGATGCTCATCATTACAAAAAAGTGTAGCATTTTTGCCAATAGGTGCATCTAGTCGCTCAGTACTACATATTTCCAGTACAGTTTTTTTACCTATTGATTTTAGATTAGAGTTTTTGAACCCGCAGGATATCGCTGTTTTGAGCATTTTTTCAGCATCAAGACTTGTTTTAGCAGTGATATGGATTATTGGTGATTGTGCAAGAAGCCATAGTTGACCTTTTTTTGCTTTTTTAACAGCAGATAATAACTCAGGGGATTCAATGGTCCTATGCCATTTACCCAGGAACATTGCATTTTTTTTATCACCAATCTCAGGGATTTGAAGAAGAACGATTCTGCCGGCACAACTACTAGAGGTATAAAACTCATCAGATTGATTTATTATATCAAGCAGTGAAATAATTTTTTCATCAACCATATCTTGAGTTAGGGCTTTTTTTAGTTTTTTCATGGCAGTTTCTTTGCCATCAAAAAAACATTTTTCTTGCTGGTTTTTCATTTTATTTCCTTATTTACTATTATAACTTAGAAGCCTATGGTAATAAAGAGAGGTCATTTGAACAGTAAAAAGTAACTATTTTCTCTTTACAATACTCCACAATAGTATACATATTACTAATCCTATGAGAATTGCAACGAAATTAGAAAGATCAGATTTGAATAAAATTGGGAAAATAACTGGTAGAACTGCTGCTCCAATATTACTAATAGAAATATAGAGACTTGCTGCAATTCCAACATTTGCATCTGTTACACCTTCTTCGGTTTCTTGACTGTAGAGTGCTAGTGGCCATGATGCTTGGAAACAAACTCCGAAAATAAATGCAATTGGGACAATAACCAGCCATTTTGCATCATAGTAGTTATTCAAGTAAAACACAATAAGCCAGAATATTACTGCACCAACAATAACAGAAAGAGCTATCTTTTTTAGGCCTATTTTTTTTGCGATGAACGGGGCTGCAAAAGCACCAATTGCACATCCATAAAGCAAAAGACCAGCGATGTATCCTCCCTCTTTTCCTGGATAAAGTTGATGTAGAAATGCAGAAATAACTAGTGTTATACCTACGATGAAAAACCCGACTAATGGATAAACATAGGCATTTTTTGAGCTGAACACTTTTTTCATTCCTTCTGCAAATTTCATTTTTTCTACTTTAGTTCTTTCTTCAGGTGGTGTCTGAGGATGATCTTTTGCAACCAAGATCCATATGAGAAATGCGATAATTGCTATGACCCCAAAAACTAGAAAACCAGTAGATTTATCATATACATCAACAAGAATGGGCATAGCAAGTGAACCTGTTCCAAAGCCTATAAATAATCCTGATGCAGCGATTCCAACTGGTAGAGAAGCCTGTTTATGCGGGAACCATCTAAGCATCTGCGGTGCCATAGCAACAAGGATCCAAGCAAGACCAATACCAGCAATGACGCTGCTCAGTAGTAATTCATAAAAACTGTCAAGAAGCCATGGTCGTATACCAAAACCTACGGCCATAAACAAAGCTCCAATAGACGCTGATATTTTTGGTCCTCTTTTATCTATTAAAGTACCTGCTGGCCAGGCAAAGAATATGACAAACATTCCTATCAAGGAGATTAAGAGATGTGATTCCCAACTAGGGATGTTAAAATCAGCTTCAAATGTTTTCAACATCGGAGACAATGCAAACCAGTTTGCTCCATACGCAAATATTAATACCCAAAACGCTACCACTATTGTCCATCTATATCCATATAGTTTGTATTCCATAAAGGAACCTCCTCCACGACGATGAATCCAACTATGCTATTAAAGGTTAACTAAATTTTCCTGTTATTTTTAAATCTTCTTTAAAATTATCTTAGCAAAATTTTTATAATATTTTTTTTAAAAAAAACAATAAATTGTTATAAAAAATGATAATAAAAACACAATGACTTACACTGTGTCAAATTTTTGTAATTATAATAACAAATTGTATCGTAATGTTTAAATATAATTTAATATGCAAATATATATTATAATAAAAAAATTAAATTGGTGATTGAAAAATGTTGAAAGATATATTTAATAAAAGCTTAGTAACAATAGTAACAATATTTCTGATTGGATCAATAATTATACCAATTGTTAATGCTCAATCAATAGAAATAAAGGAATCTAAAAGCGATGAATACTCAGAAACATCAGATAAAGATTTAGAAGAATTACTATATACAAACCCTAGCAAGAATCTATTTGTACCAGGAGAGATTATTGTTAAATTCAAAGAAAAAACAGAAATAACACAATTATCTGTTAATAATCAAATGAGCATTGGTATAAATTCAGTTGATAAATTAAATGTTAAATATGGTGTATTATCTGCTGAAAGGATATCAAAAGAATCAAATTCACTTTTATCAAATGTTTATAAATTTACCGTTCCTAAGGATAGTGATATTCGTTCAATAATTAATGAATATAGTAATGATCCGAACGTGGAGTATGTTGAGCCAAATTATATTGTTTTTTTAAATAGTATCCCAAATGATCCTTTATTTAATAAACAATGGGGTCTTCATAACACAGGTCAAACTGGGGGAGTAGTTGATGCTGATATTGATGCACCAGAGGCATGGGATATTGCTACTGGTAGTTCTGATGTTACTATTGCTGTTATTGATAGCGGTATTGATTACAATCACCCAGATCTAAAAGGTAATATTTGGAGAAATAATGATGAGATTGCTGGTAATGGTTTTGATGATGATTTCAATGGTTTTATTGATGATGTTATTGGCTGGGATTTCATAAGAAATACTAATGATCCAAAAGATGATTTTGGTCATGGAACACATTGTTCTGGAATTATTGGTGCAGTAGGAAACAACGGTATTGGTGTTTCAGGTGTTTGCTGGGATTGTAGTATAATGCCTGTAAAAGTATTTAGTGAAAATGGTCAATCATCAATCGGCGTTTTATACAGAGGCATCAATTACGCAGTAGATAATGGTGCTAAAATTATTAGTATGAGTTGGGGCTATAGTGGTGATTCAAAGTTAATAGAAGATGCTTTACAAAATGCCTATTCTAAAGGTGTTGTTCTTGTTGCTTCTGCGGGTAACTCTAATTCGCAGATACCCTCAGCCCCCGCTAAGTTTGATTATGTTATTGGGGTTGCTGCAACAGATAAAAATAATACAAGAGCAATTTTTTCAAATTATGGTAACTGGGTTGATGTAGCTGCACCTGGTGTTGATGTTTACTCTACAATGCCTACGTATCATGTTCTTCTCAATGACTATGATTGTACACCAAATTATAGTAACATGAGTGGAACATCTATGTCTGCTCCTTGTGTTGCTGGTGTAGTAGGTCTTATATTATCTAAAAACCCTGGTATGAAACAAGATGAAATAAAAACATTAATCCAATCTGGTGTTTCTAAAGTAAATTCTAATAAATATATTGGAACTGGTAATACTAATTTATTTTATTGTGCGCAAAATGATACTGTTCCGATTGTTAATTTAGATTTTTTACTTGATCAGATTCAAGTTGAAGGATTTTTTGTAGTAAAAGGAAGTGCTTATGGTGATACATTCCAGGAATATTCAATATCTGTTGGCTCAGGTATCTATCCAGATTCATGGGATCTAAAATGGACATCAAATATTCCAGTAAAAAACAATAATTTATATTCATTAGATACAAAGAGCTTAAAAGATGGTCTATATACATTAAAATTAGAAGTTAAGGATATACATGGGAAAAATTTCAAAGATATGCTTGGTTTACTAGTTAACAATGATAAAACCATTGTTTACGTAGATGACGATAACAATAATGCAGATTATAAAACTATAAGTGAAGCAGCTAACATTAGTGGAAATGGGGATACTATCTATGTTTATAGTGGGACATATCCTGAAAACGTATTTATCGATAAATCAATAAACCTTATCGGTGAAAACAAGGAAAATACAGTAATATCAGGCGTAGTAGTTTATTACGATACAATCAATGTAAAAGTTACTGGTTTTACCTTTACAGGATTAAAAGTGGTGCATCAATCTTATGACCCCGCAAATTATGATCTACAATTTATATATACAGGACCAGAAACAGACGCAGTAGCACTTCTTTACACATTTTACAGATTATCTGCTATTTACTGTGGTAATATAACAATTTCAGATAATATTTTTGAAAAATTCACAGCTCCACCATTAACATCTGAGCAGTATATACCGGGTGTTGATGCATATTTGTTCGAAGGGATAGGTATATATTTAGGGGGTTGCTCTGCAAGTCAAGTTACAAACAATTTAATCATTGGAAATCAATTTGATCCATCTAAAACCGAGAAAGGAAACTCCCCAACTGTTGGTATAGATATTTCAGGTTCTGATTCAACTATCATTGAAAACAATATAATACTCAACAATAGTGTTTTAGAAAAATCTGATAAAAAAAGTAAAGCCACAGGAGGTTCATTATTCGATTTTACAAACGAAAGTCTACCTTCTGGAATCAGTGAAAATGGTGCATTTAATGTTATTAAAAATAATATTTTTAATAATAACCTAAAAGGAATATATACAATGATGTCTCAATATACAAACATAAATAATAACATATTAAGTAACAACAAATATGCGATATATACTGATTTTTTAGGATGTATGTTTGCAAACATTCACCATAATACTATAGAAAATAATGAAAACGGAATTGGATTAGGAATTGGAATAACTTACAATAATATATACGATAATATTATTGAAAATAACAGTATTGGTATACAAACAATCAATAATTTACCATCATTATTCTCATCATTCGCTAGCTTAATTCCCACTATTGAAAACAAAATTTATCATAATTCAATAAAAAATAATGATAAAGGGATAGACATAAATGGATGGACCAATAGTACTATTTCAGATAACAACATTGAAAACAACACAAAATATGGTCTAAAATTGATTAACTCAAAAAACAATGAAATATATAGAAATAACTTTATCAAAAATGGTATATTAAACCTTAAAAGAAAAGACGCAATTTGTACAAAAGGAAGAAACAAATGGGATAACGGAACAGCTGGTAACTACTGGGACAACTACAAAGGACGATTTTTCAAAAAACTGGTTGACCTTGATGGTGATGGATTTGGAAACATACCATATATTGTTCCAAATAGATTACAGTTTGACAAGCATCCTAAGCTAGAACCCTACAATATAATAATATACAAAAAGCTTCAGAGTTTTTTTAATATAAGCTCTGCTGCTTTTTTACCAGACAAAAGCATTCCACCAAAAATAGGTCCCATACGCTGACTACCATAAACAGCATTGGCACACATACCAGCAACAAAAAGACCAGGATAAGCCTCTTTTGTGTTTTCAACAACAGTCTTCTCACCGATGGCTGCATTCATTGATTTTTCTTTTTCAAGATCACCACTTGGGGTATTAAGAGGCCCACATTTATTTCTCACAATTTTACAAACCTCAGCAGCATGACCTGTTGCATCTATACAATATTTAGCACGAATACTAAGTGGATCAACATGTAAACCAGCTATTTCAACAGCACTCCAGTTGATAACAAAACCATTCACCTTTTTTTTATCTAGTAAAACATCTTCTACTGATATAGCATTAAAAATCTTAACACCATCATCAATTGCTGAACTACAAAGTTTACTAACACACTCAATTGAATCAGCACTATAATATCCAGATCCTTCATCCTTAACTTTTATATCTGCTTCTTCAAGAAGAAACTTAGATTCTTTTTGAACAACAATCACTGGGAATGTCATACCACCACCCCACATACCACCACCAACAGATAGTTTACGCTCAAAAAGAACAACTTTTTTACCAGCACGAGCAAGATATTTAGCGGCAATAAGACCAGCAGGGCCACCACCAGCAATAGCAACATTAACATCAAAACAGTTTTTGAACTCTTTATAGAATCTATCAAATATAGTCCTTGTCACAACAACATCATCGATATCCATTAAACAAAGCCCCCTTTTAGGCAACCAAGAATTAAACCAGGCTTATTAAACATAACGTATCAATTTATACAATAAAATCACAATACCCCGTGTTTGTGATAAAAATAAGAAAATTCCAACCAAATGACATGTTCCCAGTAATAAAACTAGCATCAGAAACACTAACTGAAAACTACAACCCAAGTATTTTTAACTATTTCTATGAAACATTCCCGCAAGGATTTATTGTAGCAGAAAAACATCATAAAATAATAGGATTTATAGTAGGAGTACCAATAAATAATAAAACATCAAAAATACTAATGCTCTCAATACTTGAATCACAAAGAAGACAAAACATAGGATCAGAATTACTAAAAGAATTCATAATAGAAACTACACTTAATAATTTAAAAAAAATAGAACTAGAAGTAAGAATCGATAACAACAAGGCTATAAAATTTTACCAAAAAAATGGTTTTAAAATTATTGAAAAAATAAAAAATTTTTATCAAAACCAAGAAGATGCCTATACTATGAGAAAAACAATTTAATCTTTTACTAGCTCTTTTTCTTTCTCAGTCATAAAACGCCCAGACATCTGATCAAGCCTACCTGATATCTTTTCTAAACCAGGGCAGTTATTATTTGAAAGAAGATCAGCAATACCCTTACTAAGCGTGAACACAGCAAGCTTATGCTCTCGTTTAGATTTATAAACCTGATAAGGAGTTACATCAAGTTTTACATATGGTTGGAACTCAGCTCCACCATTATTTTCAACAATGTCCTCCAAATGTGTTTTTAGTTGTAATAAAAACGTATGTAGCTGTATAAGTTCATCTTTCTGCATTATAATCTTCCGCCGTTAAAACTTAACAGTTCCAAATAATATATGTGCTTTTTATTCTTTTCTATCAATCATTTAAATACCGTGACAATAAATAAAATAGAAAAAATAGAAGAAATAAAAAAAAGTTAGATTATTGTAGATCTTTTTTTGTTAAAACCTCAACAGATGCAGGTTTTTTAACAACATTACCTATTTTAATACCAATAATCTCTTTTACGTTTTTGTTATTAGCAATATCTAAGAGACGCTGAGTGATAATACCATCAAAAACAACTGAGTAAATATCACTTTTTTTCTTTAATGTATCAGTCAATTGTCTAACTGGGATTTTATCAATCTCTTTGCCTTTTTCATCAAATAACACTGCTTTTAAAGAACCAGAAATATCATCTAATATCTTACCATATCTTTTCTGTTTATCAGAGGGGACCTTCTTTTTTTCCTCTTTAGGTTTTTCTTGAACTTGAACATCAGCCTCAACATCAACATCTATTTCTTCTTCAACTACTTCAGGTTCTGGTTCAGGTTCTTCTTCTATTTCTTTTTTAGATTCTTGATGCTCAAATTTTTTACTAAAAGCTTCTTTATCCTTTTTTTCAACTTTTATATCATACATCTCAGCATATTGCTCAGCAGGAATCTTATTTTTCAAAGCCTTCATGATAAGTTTTTGTGGGATTTCCTCAACCTCACGTGTTTGAGGCGCTCGAGCAACAAAATCAATATCAGCGCATTGTAAAAGTTCTTTTAAAATAAGTTCGCCACCTCGATCACCATCAACAAAAGCAGTGGTAATTCTCTCATGGGTAAGTTCTATTACAGTTTTTGGAACATTTGTTCCACCAACTGCTATAACGTTTTTAATACCATATTTTAACAAATTTAATACATCGCGTCTGCCTTCAACAATAATTATTGCGTCACTGTTCTCAATATTTGGACCAGCGGGACAATGATCATGACCATAACTGATAATTTCTTCAATCTGAACAGATTGTCTAACATTATCAGATATGCTTTCGCCTTCAACTTTACCTTCTTCCATAATTTTGTTAAGTAGCTCTTTTGCACGTTCAATAACACGTTTTCGACGAACGACTCTTACATCTTCAACATGATCAGCAACGATAGTTGCTTTACATGGGCCTACACGGTCAATACTTTCAAAAGCAGCGGCAAGGATAACCGTTTCAACTTTATCAAGAGATGTTGGTAGGGTTATAGTGCCTTCGCTTTTCCCATTTTTTGATGTTAAATCAACTTCTATTCTTCCGACTCTTGCTGAACGTTGTAGTTCTCTTAAATCAAGTTCGTCACCAAGAAGACCCTCGGTTTGACCAAAAATTGCACCTACAACATCAGATTTTTCTATGATACCATCAGCCTTAATATGAGCTTTAATTAAATATTTCGTTGTTGCTGGATCAATTACCATAATTCATCACCTTATAGTTTTAGTTCTTTTTGAAAAATAGCACCTTTATCCGCTTTCTAGCAAATAATAGGTGGTGAAACCTCCACTTAAATTGCTTATACCTTTTTTAGATATTGAATATTGAAATGCGGTTAATTATTAATTAATCTTAATTTTTACTAAAGCACCTTAAAAGTGCTATTTTTCATATCACAATTTTTTTTAATTGTACAGTATTCATTAGGCTAGCATCATATTTAAATGTTATGCTAGTATTCAGCTTTTAAGATTTCATATGGTGGAAAGGATATATGTTGGTGTAGCCTGGCCTTATGCAAATGGTTCGCTTCATCTTGGTCATATAGCAGGGTGCTACTTACCCGCAGATATATTTGCTAGATACAACAGAATGAAAGGAAAACAGGTTTTAATGGTTTCAGGTAGTGATGAGCATGGTACGCCTATTACTATTACTGCTGACAAAGAGAAAACAACACCTAAGGTAATTGTGGATAGATACAACAAAGAACATACAGAAAACATGAAACAATTTGGTATATCCTTTGATCTTTTTACCAGGACAACAACAGAGAATCATAAGCAGGTTGTACAGGATCTTTTTTTAAAATTGTATAATAAGAAATATGTTTATAAAAAAAGTATTGAAGGTTTTTATTGTAAAAAATGTAATCGTTTCCTACCTGATAGGTACATAGAAGGAGTATGTCCATATTGTAAAAATGCTAATGCAAGAGGAGACCAGTGTGATGAATGTGGTAAAATACTTGATCCTCAGGAACTTGGGAATGTTAAATGTAAAATCTGTGGAAACACCCCTGAAATACGTAAAACAGATCATCTGTTTCTTGCTTTAAGTAAATTTGAACCAAGATTAATTGATTGGATGGCTGATAAAAAACATTGGAAACCAAGTGTTATGCGTTTTACTCAGAACTGGATCAAGGATGGTCTTCATGATAGAGCAATCACAAGAGATATGAGCTGGGGGATAGAAGTCCCAGTTAGGGGTTTTGAGGATAAAAGAATCTATGTCTGGTTTGATGCAGTAACAGGTTATCTATCTGCTAGTAAGGAATGGGCTAAAAAAATAGGGAAACCTTCTAAATGGGAGGAATATTGGAAGGATCCTGATGTTAAACATTATTATTTCCTTGCAAAAGATAACATTCCATTTCATAGTCTTATCTGGCCTTCCATGCTAATGGGCTATGATGAAAAACTCAATCTACCATATGATATCCCTGCTAACGAATATTTACGTTTAAAAGGCGAGCAGTTTTCTAAAAGTCGTGGGCTTGCTATATGGGTGCCTGATGCTTTAGATAAATTTGATGCTGATTCTCTGCGTTATTATCTTTCTATTAACATGCCTGAGAACAAGGATACTAACTGG
>Ga0172364_10004545_pt1 | contig 11034 bp, 11 predicted proteins | sample LakKivSesite10cm_FD_114545 | JGI IMG/M metagenome (GOLD analysis project Ga0172364, IMG submission 114545) | Sediment microbial communities from Lake Kivu, Rwanda - Sediment site 10cm | ecosystem: Environmental > Aquatic > Freshwater > Lake > Sediment | place: Rwanda: Western Province, Lake... | reverse complement strand
GATGCCCCGATGAATCGGGGCAGAGTTTTTGAAATTTAGTGAAGCGAGCAATAGATTTTGTTAGCAAGAAATTCCAGCGACGAGCAAACTATTTTTCAAGTCCCAGACCGAGCGACTCCGAAAACTATCCCCGCCTCTTAATACCTGGAGATGAAGGGATAGTTACAGGAGCTTCAAATCCACCACATTTCACCCCAGCGCTGGCGGATTTAGAGCGAGGTTTTACTGACCGAGCGACTCCGAAAACTATCCCTTCATCTTCTCTAAATCCCTCCAGTTCTTTCCCACTTTTATATCGACCACCACCGGAACATCCAAAGAAACCGCCCCTTCCATCTCTTCCTTTGCCAATCGACTCAGCTCATCCACTTCCTCCTCAGGCACCTCGAAAAGCAACTCATCGTGTATTTGGAGAGTCATTTTCGCCCTTAAGCCCTTAGCCTTTAACCTCTCTGTTATTCGGATCATCGCCACTTTTATGATATCTGCAGAACTACCCTGAATCGGCGTATTTATGGCAGTCCTTTCAGCAAAACCACGAATACTGCCATTTTTACTATTTATCTCCGGCAAGTACCTCCTACGATTCAAAAGCGTACTTACGAAGCCATCCTTTCTTGCTTGAACAACTATTTTTTCAATATAATCTTTTACTCCTTTGTATTTTTTAAAATAGCTATCAATGTACTTCTTAGCTTCAGTTTGGGAAACTCCCAGGTCCTTAGAGAGCCCGTATGGACTCATTCCGTAAGAAAGTCCAAAATTAACCGTCTTAGCAATGCGGCGTAATTCAGGAGTCACCTCTTCTTGAGAAACTCCAAAAATCTCCGATGCTGTTCGACGATGGATATCCTCGTTATGCAAGAAAGCATCCCTGAGACTCTCATCTCCCGAGATGTGAGCAAGAACTCTTAGGTCAATTTGTGAGTAATCAGCAGAAACGAAAAGACAACCTTTCTCAGGAATGAAAGCACGCCTTATCTTTCTACCCTCTTCTGTGCGAATAGGAATATTCTGGAGATTTGGCTCAGATGAAGAAAGCCTGCCAGTAGCGGTAACCGTTTGGTTAAAGGAAGTATGGAGACGTCCTGTTTGAGGGTTAACCATTACTGGAAGAGCATCTAAATATGTTGATTTCAACTTCTGTAGTCCTCTATATTCTATGATAAGGTAGGGCAGTTTATGTTTTTCTGCTAACTGGAGGAGAACTTCTTCGGAAGTGGATGGTCCTGTTTTTGTTCTACTCACTACTGGTAACTTCAACTTCTCAAAAAGAATAAAAGAGAGTTGTTTAGGTGAATTTATATTAAACTCCTGCCCAGCAGATTTATAGATTTCCTTTTCGAGTTCTTTTAATCTTCCAAAAAAATCCTTAGAAACTTGAGCCAGATAATCCATATCAATAATGACCCCATTCATCTCCATCTCCGCCAGAACTTCTAAAAGGGGCATCTCTACTTCATAGAAGAGGCTATCCAATCCTTTATCTTTCAGTTCTCTTTCCATAATCTGGGCTAACCTAAGAACAATATCGGCATCACAGCAGGCATAAGGGATAACTCTTTCCACTTCCACCTTGTCCATGGTGATTGCCTTTTTCCCTTTGCCAATCAATTCACTCGTGGGCGTCATTTTATAATCTAAGCATTCAAGGGCAATATCGTTCAGATTATGATTCATCTTCGAAGGATTCAGAACATAGGAAGCAATCATAGAATCGAAATAGACTCCTCGAAGGTTTATTCCTTCACGTTTCAACACAATCAGCTCATATTTTATATTCTGCCCATACTTTTTAATCTTGCTATTTTCCAGAATAGGTTTCAACTTATCCAGTACATACTTTTTCTCTAACTGTTGAGGAGCACCCAAATAACTATGTGCTAAAGGTATATAGCAGGCAGTGTAAGGTTCTAATGCAAAAGAGATACCCACAATTGCGGCACGCATGGGATCAGGACTTGTGGTCTCCAAATCCAAGGAGACCAGTGGCGCCTTCTCCAGCTCCTCAAGCAATACCTCAAATTCCTTCCGGTTAAAGATACCCTTATAGTCTATCTTATGTTTCTCTTCTTGAGGAATTAATTCCATAATCAGAGTCTTAAACTCCAGTTCCTGAAGAAGCTTCAGCAGCTCTTCCCGATTGAACTCACCAACACGACAATCCCGAATGTCAACTTCCATCGGCACATCCCTTACAAGAGTTACCAACCGCTTGGAGAGAAAAGCTTTTTCCCTCCCCTTCTCCAATTTTTCTCTCAATTTACCCCTCACCTTAGAGAGATTCTGGTACAGATTTTCCAAACTGCCAAACTCCCGAATCAATTCCGTGCCTGTCTTGGGACCAACCCCCCAGACGCCAGGAACATTATCCGAAACATCACCGGTTAATCCCATAAGGTCGGTAACCTGTCCAGGAGAAACTCCTATTTTTTCTTTGATTATTTCTTCTGTATAAAGGGTGCTTTTAGGCTCGTTTAAAACTTTCACAGAATCATCCACTAATTGCAGGGCATCCTTATCACCGGTAACGATAACTGTTTCGATACCTTCTTTCGATGCTTTCCTCGTCAATGTGCCAATTAGGTCATCGGCTTCATAGCCTTCCTTTTCAAAAACCGGAATATTTAAGGCCTTAACTATCTTATGGGAAAGTGGAATCTGTTGCTTCAACTCGTCAGGAGTCTCTTTTCTTGTAGCTTTATATTCAGCAAATTCCTTATGACGAAAAGTAGGTGCTGGAAAGTCGAAACAGACGGCCAGGTAGTCTGGTTTTTCCTGCCGGAGAATCTTCAAAAGCATCCGAGTGAAACCATAGACCGCATTTACCATCTGTCCTGAAGAGTTGGTTAAAGGTGGGAGTGCATGGAAGGCTCGATGGATGTACGCATTACCGTCTATAAGGCAAAGCTTCTCTTTGGACATATTTATTTCTTTATTCTATTTTCTTCATCTAAAAAGACTATCTTGGGTTTGTAAACCTTTACTTTTTCCTCCTGGATAAATGCGTAGGAGATAATAATTAGTTTATCTCCCACTTCTCCCAGTCTTGCTGCTCCTCCTTGCAATCCGATCACTCCCGAATTCCTGCCAGCAGGAATGGCATAGGTCTCAAACCTGGCTCCTGTATTCAAGTTGACTATAAGAACCATCTCGTAGGGAAGGATATCTGCCTTAACCATTATATTTCTATCAATAGCGATACTTCCTTCGTACTCCAAGTTTGTCTCAGTGACGGTTGCTTTCTGAATCTTCGATTTACACATCATTCGTAACATTTCTACTCTCCCTGGCAGGTAACTTTTCGGTACTTCTTTATGCCTTCATCAAAAAGGTCATTACCATAGACATCATTAGCCACAATTAATGGAAAATCTTCCACATCCAGCCGATAGATGGCTTCGGGACCCAGGTCCTTATAAGCTATTACTTCTGCTCTCTTAATCTTTTTGGAAATTAGTACTGCGGCACCACCCACAGCAACAAAATAGACTGCCTTGTACTTCTTCATTGCTTCGATTACATCCTTACCGCGCCTACCCTTTCCAATTGTTCCCTTTAATCCCCTCTCTAATAGAATGGGAGTGTAGGGGTCCATTCGGCAGCTGGTAGTAGGTCCAGCCGGGCCGATTACCATTCCTGGTCTGGACGGAGCAGGACCAACATAATATATTACTTGCCCCTCCAGAGGGAATGGTAAAAGAGGCTTTCGATTTTCTCTCCTCGCACTTTCCAATTCATCAACCAAGCGCTTATGAGCCTGGTCTCTGGCAGTATAGACTATTCCGTTTAATAGAACCCTTTCTCCTATCTTTAGTTTACTTATCGTTTCTTCATCCAGTGGTGTTTCGATTCTAAGGACATTGTTCATAAATTTGAATTGGTTGCATTAGTTGTATTGGTTGAATTGGTTGTATTGGCTACTACTCCAATGTGCTGGATACGAACTATGAACTATGAACTACGGACTACGAACTACGAACTACGAACTATGAACTACGAACTACGAACTTCTATAGGACTATTGTACCATGCCGGGCAGCGTGGCACTGAAGATTTATAGCTAAAGGTAGACTGGCTATATGGCAGGGATAAGTCTCAATGTGAACCGCTAAAGCAGTAGTAGAGCCGCCTATCCCCTGGGGACCGAGGCCCAGATTGTTTATTTCTTTAAGGAGCTCTTCTTCTATTTCAGCATAGAAAGGTTCGGGATTCTTTGAACCTATTGGACGCAAGAGCGCTTTCTTGGCCAGCTTTGCCACCCCTTCGAAAGTACCACCAATTCCAACTCCCACTACAAGAGGTGGACAGGCATTCGCTCCTCTCTCCCTCACCCAATCCAACACAAATTTCTTCACCCCTTGAACTCCTTCAGCTGGAGAGAGCATCTTTATTGTCGACATATTTTCGCTACCGGCTCCCTTAGGCATAACTGAAATCTTAAGTCTATCTCCAGGAACAATATCTATATGCACCCAGGCAGGACTGTTATCCCCTGTATTCTTACGCCGGAGTGGGTCTCCTATTACTGACTTCCTCAAGTATCCCTTCCTATAACCATTGCCTACTCCTCTGTTAATTGCTTCGTAAAAATCTCCTCCAGTAATTCTAACCTCTTGACCCATTTCCACAAAAACCACAGTGAAACCCGTATCCTGGCACATGGGAAGTTTCTCTTCTTCAGCCATCCGGTCGTTCTCCAGAATCTCTTCCAGCACTTCTTTACCAACAGGAGATTCCTCGTTTTCTAACTTCCCACTAAGGGCTTTCCAGACATCCTCACTCAACTTACAATTTGAGGAGATACAGAGACTTTCTACTACCTTGGTAACCTCTTCTGAAGCGATCTCTCTCATTTTACCTTCTTATTTCTCCGGGGGCAAAGAAATAAATCCTTCCTTCATCAAAAATTTCGTTTCTTCTCTGGCAATACGGATGGTATCCGACGCCTTTCTGTATAGTTCTTCTCTACTCAACTTAACCCGGGCTATTCCTTGAGCAATAGCTTCCATTCCCACTGCTACTGCCTCACGAGGATAGACCTCCCACTCCTCCATGGTAGGAATCACATACTCTTCATCTAGTCCCCTCTCTTCAGCACATTTTGCCAGTTCTTTCGCCGCAGCAATGCACATCTCATCAGTTATGGTTTCTGCTTGCACATCCAGAGTACCTCGAAAAATTCCAGGAAAGCCAAGAGAATTATTTACCTGATTGGGGAAGTCTGAACGCCCAGTGGCAACTATTCTTGCCCCTGCTTCTTTTGCTTCCCAGGGCCAGATTTCAGGGATGGGATTCGCACATGCAAAAACTATAGGGTCCTTAGCCATTCTTGCAACCCACTCCTTCTTAACCACACCCGGGCCAGGTTTAGATAGGGCGATTAAAACGTCCATCCCTTCCATAACCTCAGGAATATAACCAGTCCTTCCCTCAACATTTGTCTTTTCGCAAATTTCCCACTTCTCTTTATGGGTGTCTTTGAGTTCCTTTCTCTTCTTATGGAGTGCTCCTTTACTGTCACACATAATAATATTCTCTGGGTTAGCTCCATAAGCCATTATAAGCCGAGCAATACTTATATTAGCTGCCCCTGCTCCCACCATTGAAATTTTCGCTTCTTCTATTTTTTTACCCACGATTTTAAGGCTATTAATTAGAGCAGCTAAAGTTACAGCAGCTGTTCCCTGCTGGTCGTCATGCCAGACAGGAATTTCGCATTCTTCCCTGAGGCGACACAGTATCTCAAAACATTTTGGCTGAGCAATATCCTCAAGGTTTACACCGCCAAATGCCGGTTGTAGTAACTTTACAGTGTGAATGAACTCTTCAGGGTCTTTAGTATCCAGACAGAGAGGGAAAGCATCTACACCTCCCAAGTACTTAAACAGGAGTGCCTTCCCTTCCATAACAGGCAAAGCCGCTTCCGGACCAATGTCCCCCAGACCCAAGACCCTCGTTCCATCAGAAATAACCGCCACCGTATTCCATTTGTTGGTGTACTTGTAGACTAAATTTTTGTCTTCATAAATAGCCTTACAAGGCGCTGCTACTCCGGGAGTATACCAGACTGCGAAATCATCAAAATTTCTAACACAACACTTCGCTATTATCTTAATTTTCCCCCGGTAAAAGGGATGTAATCTCATCGCTTCTTTTGCCGGTTGGCTGGCTTTAGCCAAAAGTTCCTTTTCATCTACCATAGCACCACTCCAGCTCAAAATAGAGTAGCGAAGCAAAGCTTCGCGATTATGACGCAGAGCTGTGGCTCCGCTACTCCTTTATATTTATAACGCAGAGCTTCGCTCTGCCGCTACATTTAGTTCTTGAGATTTTTGGCGGTGGTGATTAGAACTGTTTCAAAAACCTAAGGTCATTTTCGAAGAATAAGCGCATGTCGTCTATACCATATCTCAACATGGCAATCCTCTCCACACCCATGCCAAAAGCAAAGCCAGTATACTTCTTCGTATCGTAATTAACAAACTCGAAGACTTTAGGATTGACCATGCCGGCACCCAGAATTTCCAGCCATCCACTCTGTTTACAGACAGAACAGCCTCTACCCTCACAAATAACACATTGAATGTCAATCTCTACACTCGGTTCTGTAAAGGGGAAAAAACTAGGTCGAAAGCGAACCTTAGTCTCAGTACCGAACATTCGACGAGAAAAGTGAGTAAGAACTCCTTTCAAATTGGCAAAGCTGATCCCTTCATCAACCAGAAGTCCTTCCACCTGGTGAAACATTGGCGAATGAGAAGCATCAATTGCATCTCGGCGGTAGCATTTACCGGGAGCGATAATAGCCAGAGGAGGAGACTGTTTCTCCATGACCCTAATTTGAACAGGAGAAGTATGAGTGCGCAAAAGTACACCTTCCCCTATGTAAAGTGTGCTCCACATATCTCTTGCTGGATGGTCTAAATCCATGTTGAGAGCTTCAAAATTGTAATATTCTGTCTCTACTTCCGGGCCATCCACAATGCGAAATCCTAAAGAAACAAATATATTTTTAATCTCACCCAGAGTCAAAGTAATCGGATGCTTCCTGCCTAAACTGAATTTTTTACCTGGCAAAGTAACATCAATTACTTCTTTTTCCCTTTCTCCCTTTTCTCTTTTAAGTTCTATCTCCTTTTTCTTCTTATTCCATTCAGAAAACGCACCATTTCTAACTTGGTTGGCGAGTTCACCAACTTTCGGTCTCTCTTCGGGCGGGAGACTTCTAATGGCTTCAAAAATTTCCATAAATAGACCTTTTCTTCCCAAATACTTAATCCTCAATTTCTCTAATTCTTCTGGAGTAGATATCTGGGCAATTTCTTGCCTAAATAATTTTTCTAACTCTTCTATTCTATCTACCATTTCTATCTTCCACATCACTTACCTACTATTTTCTCCAAATGTTTGCTCGCCAATTTATGACCGGGATTGAGTTCCAGCGTCTTCGTATACATCTGGCTGGCTTCCTCAGGCAAATTCTTACTTTCGTATACAATACCTAAGTTATAATAGATTTCTGCATTATTTTCATCAATTTTGACCGCTTCTTTAAATTTACTAATTGCTTCATCGTATTTCTCATTCAGGAAATAGAACTTACCCAATTCAATAAGTTTTTCTACTTTTTCTTTTCGGTCTCTTATTTTGGCAATCTTTGCCTCAATCTTCTTAAAATCTCTCTTTTCCTCTTGAAACATCTCAGATTACCCTCCTCCCGAAGATTCCGGAAATCTAACTGTTTTCTATAAATTTCTCAGATTATCTATTTTATCGGTAGGCCCGAGAACTACCAGAATATCGCCATCGGCAACTTCTTCATCTGCTCCTGGGGTAATCAGAATCTCTTCTTTAAAATCGGACTCCCCTGTCTCGGTCAAATAAGGGAGTTTCTTCTTAATAGCAATTATATTCACTCCATGTTTTGCCCGCACATTGATCTCTCTTAAGGTCCTCCCGATAAAACTTTTCGGGGCATGAACTTCGAGGATACTATATTCTGGAGATAATGCTATATGCTCCAGAATGGTGGGAGTAGCGAGGCTCTCTGCAAGTCTAACTCCCATATCTCTCTCAGGGAAGACTACACGAGTTGCGCCAATCTTACGTAGCACAATTCCATGAGAATCAGAGAGAGCTTTAGCCACAATAGTTTTGACCCCTAACTCTTTCAACAGGAGAGTTACTAGAATGCTTGCCTCCATATTTTCACCAGTAGAGATAATTGCCACATCCATTTTGTCCACACCGAGAGAGCGTAAAGTCTTCTCATCAGTTGCATCGGCCTGCACTGCCTGGGTAACAATTTCAGATATTTCTTTAACTTTCTCCTCATCTTCGTCAATCGCCAGAACCTCACAACCTTTCTCTATAAGAGTCTTAGCTACAGAGGCGCCGAAAGTTCCTAGACCGACTACGACACATTGTCTCATCTTGTTTTAACCTCCTTCACCCCACCAGGACCTTTCTTTCTGGATAGCGGAATCTCAGGTCTTCCACTTCCCGCATCATCGCCACCCCAATGGTAAGTGGTCCCAACCTTCCTACAAACATAGTAAGAATTAACAATATCTTGCCCAGACTGGAAAGTCCACTGGTAATTCCTGTTGACAACCCCACTGTGCCAAAAGCGGACATAGTCTCAAAGAAGACCCTGACGAAGTCATAACTTTCACTACTCGTAATAAACAAAGTGATAATAACAATGAAGAATATTGATAAGAAGCCAACCACAAAAGACTTACTAATAACCTCCCCTGGAATACGATGTTTGAAAAGCGTAACATCGCTCCTCCCTTTCAAAGTAGCCCATACTGTAACCAACATAACTCCAAAAGTAGTGGTCTTAATTCCTCCGCCAGTGCCTCCAGGTGAAGCACCGATGAACATTAAAATAATAGTAATAAATAGGCTTCCCCTCATCATCCCACCGACATCCACCACACTAAACCCCGCTGTGCGCGGTGTCACTGCTTGAAATAGAGAGGCCATAACTTTCTCTTTTCCTGGCAATCTCGCCAGTGTCGAAGGATTTTTAGATTCGAGCAGATAGAAGGCAACTCCTCCCAAAACAATCAAAGTCAATGTAATTGATAAGACCATTTTAGTGTGAATCGAAAGTTGAGGGAACTTGCGATGCCTAAAATAATAGAGGTCGCTGACCACGACATACCCCAGTCCTCCCACGATGACCAAAAACAGAACAGTCAGGCAAATAACCATATCTCCCCGAAACCCTCCGAAACTGTCGCTAAATAAGGCAAAACCTGCATTGCAAAATGCTGAAACAGCATGAAATATTCCCAGGTATATCGCCTTGGGAACCGAATAGTCTCCCATCCAGCGTAAACTCAAAATCGTTGCCCCAATCACCTCCAGAATAAGGGTTACCTTTAGAACATACTTTGTAAACTGAACCACACCTCCCAGGCTAAATTGAGGCATCGATTCTTGCATTATTAATCTCTCTTTAAGGGTTATTGTCTTGCCAATAAGCAAAAGCAGAAAAGTAGCCATAGTCATGTATCCCAGACCGCCTATCTGTATTAGCAAGAGAATAACAATCTGGCCAAACAAGGAAAAATAGGTGCCTGTGTCATGAACTACTAGACCTGTAACACAGACAGCCGAAGTTGCAGTAAAGAGAGCATCGACAAGTCGTTGTCTCTCTCCGTTAGCAGTGGTCTGAGGCAAAGAGAGAAGAATCGTGCCAACAAGGATAACGACTAAAAATCCAAGGACGACTACTTGAGGAGGGGAAAGAGACTGCTTTTTAGCCATAAATTCTCCATTTTGGCCAAGCACCATTTATGGTGCCATCTGGTCGGGCACTCTTTGTAGCGGCAAAGCGTAAGCTTTGCTTCACTTAATATACTGGAGTCCTTGCGAATCGCGTAGGGGCGATCCCGATGCATCGGGACGGTCGCCCATTGGTCTAAAGGGCAACCAACCAATTAATTAAGAATCTTCCACTCCCGGGGCTTCTCTTTTATTCGCCTCAAGGGCAATAGCCACCAACTGAGAAAAGGCGTTTGTGTCGTTCACCGCCAAATCGGCTAAAATTTTTCGGTTAATTTGAACTTTCGCCTTCCTCAGTCCACTTATAAATTGACTATAAGACATACCATTTAGGCGAGAAGCAGCGTTTATTCTCGTAATCCAGAGAGAACGAAATTCTCTCTTTCTCCTTCGGCGATCCCTGTAGGCATACTGTAGGCTTTTGTCCAGTTGTTCTGTTGCGTGCCGATAAAGATGCTTCTTGCCTAGACGATACCCTTTAGTTAATCGAAAGAGCTTCTTTTTTCTCCTTCTGGTAGTTACACCGCCTTTTATCCTTGTCATTGTCCTAACCTTAAAACCTACATAATTTGACCTTTAAAAGATAGTTTGTGAAGAGCTATTGGAATTTTAGCAAAAAAACGAAGACGACTCTTTTTCTTCCCAGCAAAAATTTGTTCGACTCCAATTTATTGGAGGAGTTTATTTTTGCGCCCTGCAGAGTCTGAAGTTTTTTAGCGTTAAGAAATTCCCAAGCGATAAACAAACTATCTTTTTAAACCACCCTTATATATAAGGCAAAAGTTTCTTTACCAACCTCTTATCTCTGTGAACCGATGTGCTTGACTTTCTCAGTTTTCTTAATCTTTTAGGACTTTTTCTCGTTAATCTGTGCCGGGCACCTACTCTCTTGTGTTTAATTTTGCCTTTAGACGTAAATCTAAACCTTTTTTTAGCCCCACTATGACTCTTTAGCTTAGGCACAATCGCCTCCTCTTATCCAAAAAGCACGCAACATTAAATTTCATAGTTTTTCAACTCACAAGTTTTACTCTTTCTTTCGCTCAGGCTGCGCCTTTTTTTTGGAAACAAGCAACATCGTCATTCGATATCCTTCCAAACGAGGTTCTTGGTCACAGCTGGCTATTGAGGAAAAATTTTCCTTAATTGTTTCCAGAACTTTTCTCCCTAAATCAGTATGACTGGTTTCCCTTCCTTTGAAATTAACTGTAATTTTTACCTTGCGTCCTGTCT
>Ga0172364_10004544_pt1 | contig 11038 bp, 9 predicted proteins | sample LakKivSesite10cm_FD_114545 | JGI IMG/M metagenome (GOLD analysis project Ga0172364, IMG submission 114545) | Sediment microbial communities from Lake Kivu, Rwanda - Sediment site 10cm | ecosystem: Environmental > Aquatic > Freshwater > Lake > Sediment | place: Rwanda: Western Province, Lake Kivu... | reverse complement strand
TAAGGGCTACCATCAGACTTCAATTTCTTATATAAATCTATACCAGGTTGACCCGCGGGGCAACCGGTAAAAACAAGGGAGAGCAAGATGAGAAATCCTGCGTGGACAGAAGAATTTCCCGGAGCCATAACGGTCTGCGACGCGGAGGGGATAATTCTCTATATGAACCGCCAGGCTGCCCTGTCCTTTGAAAAGGAGGGCGGGTTGTCGCTTATCGGTCGGAGTATCTTCGACTGCCATAAGCCTGAGTCCCGGGGCAAAATCCGGGAAATTCTCCGGACCGGCCAGCCGAATGTCTATACCATAGAAAAGCAGGGCCGGAAGAAATTAATTTATCAATCTGTCTGGACAGAAAAGGGCGCGGTCCGCGGGCTGGTGGAGCTGAGCCTGGAAATTCCCGCTGAGCTTCCGCATTTCATAAGAGATTGAAGCCAACTGACCTTATTCCGGCTTTTTTAGAAAGAGGCTGAAAGAGTTTCTGCGGCTGAGGAGCCCGATTATTGATAAAGTTAAGAACCGGGCGATTATAATTGCCCGGAAAATCTGGCTGCAATTTTACTGCCTTATTCCTTCTATAAGATATCGGCTGAAAATACGGGAAGACACTTCTGCCCTGAGAACGCGGGCAGCCTGGGCGGGATAATGAACCTCTAAAAACTCATAGGTCTTTGGAAGCTGAAGAAGATAAAAATGTTGATTGCCGGCAGCACAGACCGTTAACAGATTGCTGGATTCAGGATCTGCTCCCGAGGAATTCCTGCAGTCTCCTGAACTCTGTTTTCAGCGAACCCAGAGCTTCCCCGGCAGCCTTGAGGTCACTGCTGGCTCCTGCCTGTTCCATTTTCCAGGCGGCTTCCCTCAGAGCCGGCAGGCTCAGGTTGGCTGAAGCACCCTTCAAGTAATGTCCGGCCTCTCTGATTGTCTTAAAATCCTTCTCTGCGACGGCTTTTTCCAGCTCGGCATATTTTTTTTCAAATTCTTCGCGGTATATAGCCAGCAGTTCTTGCAGGAAGGATTCATCTCCGCCAATTCTTTCGAGCACCTCTTGCCTGTTTATAGGGTGCCCTGATTTCTCACTGGCAGCCATTAATTACCTCCTCTTTATTTTTTATTTGCCTGTTTTTCACCTGGCTCATAATCAATTACCACCGCCCGGCCCCGGCCGGCCTTTTTAGCCTGATACAGGGCCCGGTCGGCGGTTCTGACGGCGCTCTTGGGGTCGAGGTCTCTGGCGGAACCTGTCGCCGTCCCTCCGATGGACAGGTTAAGGGCGGTTGTCATTCCCGTTCCAGTGCGAAATTTTTTCTGACGGACTAAATGCAGCAGCCGGTCAGCCACCGTTTGAGTGCCGCGGTTGTCGCTTCCGGGAAGCAGGAGGATAAATTCATCCCCGCCATAGCGGGCTATCCGGTCATAATTTCTCAGGCTATGCCGTATGAGTTGGGCCAGCTGCCTGAGCAACAGATCTCCCGCCGGATGACCATAGCGGTCATTTATTTCCTTGAAATTATCCATATCCACCATCAGCACACCCAGGGAGCGGCCTTCTCTCTGAGCGCGGTTGAATTCTTCTTTCAGATAACGCATAAACTTCCGACGGTTCCAGACTCCAGTCAGGCTGTCAGTTGAAGCCAGGCGGGACAGCATTTTTCTGACTTTGATCAGATTGTCTTCAAGCTCGATTATCCGCTGGGCGGTTTTTAACCTGGCTCTCAGCTCCATCAGGTTTATGGGCTTGGTCATGTAATCATCAGCCCCGGCCTCCAGTCCCTGGATCAGGTCGCTGGAAGAATCCCTGGAGGTCAACAGAATAAGATAAGTGTAGCGGGGTTTGCTCAGTTGTCTTAGCTGGTGACAGAGTTCCGGACCTTCCAGACCAGGCATCATCCAGTCGAGAATGGCGATTTGCAGGTTTGGTCTTTTTAGAAGCTTCCAGGCCTGCTGGCCGTTTTCCGCAGTCAGGACTTCATAACCCCAGCTTCTCAGATTTTTTGCCAGCAGATTGAGGGTTACCCGGTCGTCCTCGGCTACCAGGATTGAACTGGCTGGCTTCGGCAAGCGATTTGTGATTTTGCTCCTCGAATCTTCCTTCTTACTATGGTCCATTAATGATCAATCCTTAAGTCTCACCGCAGCCAGTCTTCCTTTTGACTATCGACCTTTCGATTACCCGGTATAGTTCTTCGGGGTAAAGGGGCTTGGCCACGTAATCATCCATCCCGGCTTCCAGGCATTTTTCCCGGTCACCCTTCATGGCGTGGGCGGTCATGGCCACCACCGGCAGATGCTCCCCGGTTGATTGCTCGCGCTGGCGGATTTGTCTGGTGGCTTCAAAACCGTCCATCTCCGGCATCTGGACATCCATCAGCACCAGGTCAAATTCCCCCTTTTCCAGCATTTCGAGTGCCTGCCGGCCGTTTTCGACCACCGTTACCTGATGCCCTTTTTTCTGCAGGAGAAGGATGGCCACCTTCTGGTTGACCGGATTGTCCTCGGCCAGGAGAATGCTGTACTTGCGACGGAATTCGGGCAGGGTATGTTCGGTTATCGGGACCTCCAGCCGGTGCTCGCCCTGGGCCGAACCCTTTATGGCCATGATGGTGTCCAGCAGGTCGGAAGGCCTGACCGGCTTGACCAGATAGCCAGCGGCTCCCAGTTCCCTGGCCTGCTGCAGGTCGCCCACCCGGTCGGCTGAAGTCAGAATGATGATGGGTGCTTCTCCGGCTCCTTCAATTTCTTTGATTTTCTTGATGAGGGTGAATCCGTCCATCTCGGGCATCGACAGGTCCAGAAGAAAAAGCCCGAAGCCTTCCTTCCTGTCTACCGCCGTCTTTATAAGCTCAATAGCCTGGGGCCCTGAAGAGGCCACCTCGGGCTTCATCCTCCAGCTCTGGAGCATTTCTTTCAGAATGACCCGGTTGGTATGGTTGTCATCCACGACCAGGACCCGGAGCCCATGAACTGCGGCCAGGGTGGCCGGGATGGCCCGGCGTATTGGTTCCGGAGTCAGGCCCAGCTTTACGGTAAAATGAAAGGTGCTGCCCTGGCCCGGTTCACTCTCGGCCCAGATCCGGCCTCCCATCAGGCTGACCAGCTGGGAGGTAATGGCCAGCCCCAGTCCGGTGCCCCCGTACTTGCGGCTGAAGGAAGCGTCAGCCTGGACAAACGGCTGGAAAATGCTTTCCAGCTTATCCCGGGGGATGCCGATTCCGGTGTCGCTTACCTTGAAATGGAGAATGATCTCTTTTGCCGTTCGGGCTTCTTCTTCCACCTCCACCATCACCTCACCCTGTGGCGTGAATTTGATGGCGTTGCTGACCAGGTTCAGCAGCACCTGGCGCAGGCGGCTGGTGTCGCCCACGACCGCTTCCGGCAGGGACGGCGGCACATGACAGAGAAGCTCCAGCCCTTTCTGGTGGGCCGGCAGAGCCAGGGTGGAAACAATTTCGGTTATGGAGTTATGCAGGTTAAACTCAACCGGAACCAGTTCTATCATCCGGGCTTCGATTTTGGAGAAGTCCAGAATGTCGTTGAGGATGGTCAGCAGGGATTCAGCCGAGGACCTGGCAGCCTTGAGAAATTGCAGCTGTTCCTCGTTCAATTCCGTCTGCAGCGCCAGTTCGATCATGCCGATTATTCCGTTCATCGGGGTCCTGATTTCGTGGCTCATGTTGGCCAGGAATTCACTCTTGGCTTTGCTGGCCGAGAGGGCTTCTTCTCTGGAGATTCTCAGGTCTTCCTCGATTTTTTTCAGGTTGGAGATATCGGTAATGGCCGAGACCACCCCGCTGAATTTTTTCCGGTCAAAGATGGAATGGGCATGAATCAGCACCGGGATCACCTGGACGTCTCTGGCCTTCAGTCTGGTTTCGTAGCGTTCTTGAGTCTTTGAATGCCGGGCTCGCGATTTGCGTTTAACCAGCTCTAACTGATCTTCGGGAATGAAGACGCTCCAGTGTTTTCCCAGCAGTTCACCCGGATTATAACCGAGCATTTTCTCCAGGGCGGGATTGGCATAGGTTATGTGTCCGCTGGCGTTCTCCACCACCACCCCTTCGGCCAGGCTGGTCAATATTTTTTCCTGAAACTGCTGCAGGTTCTTGAGCTCGGCTTCCACCCTTTGTTTTTCCCGGTCCTTTTTTATCGAATACAGGGCAAACCCCAGGTCGCCGGCGATTTCTTCCAGGAGTTTGGTCTCGGCTGCCTGGCTGAAGATATCACTGGCATAGCCGACCTGCATGGCTCCTAATATTTCCCGGTTGTGCTCCAGCAGGAAGCAGGCCGCCCAGCCTCCCTTTTTCTGCCGGGAACATTTTTTACAGAGAGGGCTCTTCCCGACCTCCGGGATGAACAGGGAGCGTTTGTTCCGCAGGACTTTTTCCAGACAGGGAGTTAAGCGACGGAGAATCTTTTGGTCTCCCTGGCCTATGAATTTTACGGGGTTTAAGTGCTCGTCTACCAGAACCATTCTTACCAGCCTGTATTTCCCGTTCTCCATCAGACTGCGGGCCGCCCGGTCCAGCAGTTCCGATGGCTCTTTGACCTGAATAATCATCTGGTTGATGTCGCTGATGGCTCGAAGCAGCCTGTTGGTATGGGCCAGCAGCCTGTCCTTCTGGACAAGTTCGCTTATATCTTTGTAGACGGCTACTCCTCCGATCGGGAGATCCTTGTAAACAACAGGAGAAGCAGAAATGCTGACGTTAACCGGTTTTCCGTCCTTCCTGTAGCGCGTGGCGACAAAATTGGAAACCCGCCGATTCAGGATGTTTCGGGTGATTTTCCTGGCTTCTTTTTCTTGCGGGCCACCGATCAACTCATCGATGGCCCGGCCGATGGCTTCCTTCCTTCTATAGCCGAACATCTGCTCGGCCCCGGGATTCCAGATGATGACCTTGCCCGACGAGTCAACTGCCACCACGGCGTCGCTGATGCTGTCAATCAGGGTCTGAAGATGCAACTCCATCGCCTGCCTCCTCGTAAGGGGTAATTTAATAATTTTATCCGGGAAAAATCAATCACCATTCGGGGTGATTTAAAGCTCAGCGGAGGATGATTATTCACACGGAAAGAGTGATGAGAAGCAGACCTGAATAGAAGGTTGAAAGTATGGCTATCTGGGCACCCCGGAAAGGACGCCAGAACCGGTCGAGAGCCAGAAGAGTGTCGGAAACCAGGAAAAGCAGGCTTCCGGCCGCGGCCAGCCAGGGTCCGGTCCCGGCCAGCTGATGGGGCTGCTCCAGGCCCACCCGGACCATGGTCAGTAGAGCCAGCAGGTAGAACAGGACCGGCACCCGCTGGCGTTTGGTCCCCGGCCAGGTCAGAAAAAGCACCACCGCCGCCAGAAGGACCAGGGGAATGACCGGCCAGCTCAGGAATTCCCGGGTAACCCGGCTGTAGAAGGCAACCGTGAACACGGCCAGGGCTCCGAGGAAGAATGCCAGCCCGGTCAGGAAACGCTTCTTTTTTAACATCATCATGGCCTCGCCCAGCAGGCAGAGACCCAGGCCGACGGCGATGGCGTTCCGGTAGAAAGAAGAAGGCCGGGTTTCGATGAGCAGACCGATCATCAGCATTATGGTGAAGGGCCGGAAGAAGTAGGCAAGAAATTTCTGGTTCCGGGAATCGGTGATGATGGCCACCACGGCTGAAACCACTATCGACAGGATAAAGGCGCTGGTCCCGAGGTTCATGTTCTCTCCTGCCTCCTTGAGCGGGATGGGCGGAAGCATCCGCTCCGCCACAATCTATTGGTAAGCATCTCTTTTTCCGCCATTGCTGTCAATGATTTCAGCAGGGTAATCCAGCTTCAGCCCTGCCCTGTGCCCAGCCTGAGGACTCCACGCCGTGAGTCCGGGCGGAGGAAGGTCGATTGGGAAAAGTTACGGTCAGAACCCTTCTTCCAGTCTGATCCATCGAGAAAACGGAGTCCCCACCATTCTATTTTGATAATTTTACCCAAGATGTGCAATAATAGGAGGGAGATTTCATTGCGCAAATCGTTTAACTTAAATTAATCATTAATCAATAGGAGCAAAAAATGATTGAAAGTTTTACCGACGAAAAGAGCCGCAAGATAGCCCTGCTGATAGATGGCGACAATGCCCAGCCTTCTCTGATAGGGGATATCCTGGCTGAGGTCGGCAAGTACGGTCTGATCACCATCAGGCGGATTTACGGCGACTGGACAACAGTCAACATGGCCGGCTGGAAAAAAGCCCTGCACGAAAATGCCATTCAACCCGTCCAGCAATTCCGCTACACAGTGGGCAAAAACGCCACCGACAGCGCCCTGATAATTGACGCCATGGACATCCTTCACAGCGGCCTGGTCGAGGGCTTCTGCATCGTTTCCAGCGATTCTGACTATACCAGACTGGCCACCAGGGTAAGAGAAGCCGGTTTCTTTGTGATGGGTATCGGCCAGAGGTCGACTCCCAAGGCCTTCGTCAATGCCTGTAACGTGTTCATCTACACCGAAAACCTCGGCCCGCGGGAAAAGGAAAGAGAGAAAAAGCGAAAGGGAACGACCGAAAAAGCCGCCGAAGAACAAAAACCGCGCGGCTACGACCCCCTGCCGCTGTTGAAGGCGGCGGTGGATATGGCCACCGATGAGGACGGCTGGGCGAAGCTCAGCACCATCGGCTTCTATCTCCGGCAGCTTGACCCCGGTTTTGACCCCAGAACTTACGGTTTCCGGCAGCTGTCGCAGCTTTTCAAGGCCTTTCCGGATGTGTTTGAATTGCGTTTTGAGAACGAGCGGGGTCTGGCCAGAATCTGGGTGAGGATCAAGGAATAACAGAACTGCCGGGAAGGGCCAGATGGAACTATATTACCATTCTCCGATAGGAATAATAGTGATTGAGGGAGAAGGCCGGGGAGTCAGGAGCTGTTCATTTTTTAAGGGAAAAGCCCTGAAGACGGAAGAACGGACGGGGCAGAATTCTCTCCCCGACTCTGCACCCCCGGCCCTTAAAGAAGCCTGGCGTCAGCTGGACGAGTACTTCAAAGGTTTGAGAACCGCGTTTTCGGTGCCCCTCGACCTTCGGGGAACAGAATTCCAGAAACGGGTCTGGGCTGAACTGCGGAGGATACCTTTCGGGGAGACCAGAAGCTATGGCTGGATAGCCCGGGCCTGCGGCCGTCCCGGGGCCGCCCGGGCGGTCGGCGGAGCCAACAATAAAAATCCGGTCGTCATTTTTGTCCCCTGTCATCGGGTGGTCGGCGCCGACGGCAGCCTGACCGGGTTCGGCGGCGGGCTGTGGCGCAAGCGATGGCTTCTGGAGCACGAAAAAAAAGTGCTGGCAGATGCCGGCCAGGATGTGTATAAAAATATAAGAAAACCTTAAAGATAAAAATTTAACTGCCGCCGTCAAGAAAGCAAGGCGAGAAAGGAGAGGAAAATGATTGACACCCTGGCCAGAGTTTTTCTGAACACCGAAAAAACTTACCGCAAGGAAGCCCTGATGCTGGTCAAGCGCGAGGGAAAATACTGTCCCATCTCCACGGAAGAATTTTCCCGTCGTGTCCGGAACATCTCTGCCGGTCTGAGGGCTTTCGGGCTCAAGAGCGGGGATAAGCTGGTCATTCTTTCCGAGAACCGCCCCGAATGGGTGATGGTCGACCTGGCCGCCATCTGCCTGGGAGCAGTAACCGTGCCCATTTACACCTCGCTGACCCCGCCACAGATTAAATACATTGTTAATGATTCCGAGGCCAGATTTGTGGTTTGCTCCAGCCCGGACCTGTGGTCCAGGCTGGAGGTGATCCGCCAGGAATTGCCCCTGGTTTCCAGGTTCATAATGATTGAGGACCGGGCTCCCTCCGGAGTGTTGCCCCTGACCGAAGTTGAGAAAGAAGGAGAGAAGCTCAATCAACAAAACCCGGAAGAGTTTGATAGAATCGCCCAGTCCATAGGGCCCGACGACCTGGCTACGATCATCTACACTTCGGGCACAACCGGCGTGCCCAAGGGAGCCATGCTCAGTCATTATAATCTGGTGAGCAATGTTCAGGCTCTCCGCTCGGTTATTGACTTTAACGAGAAGGATACCGCTCTGTCCTTCCTGCCTCTGTCCCACGTGCTCGAAAGAATGTGCACCTTTGCCTGGATTTACGTGGGGGCGACCATTGCCTATGCCGAGAGCGTTGACACTGTTGCCCAGAACCTGGTCGAGGCCCGGCCGACCATCATGGTCAGTGTGCCCCGGCTGTTCGACAAGTTCTATGCCCGGGTCATAGATAACGTTCTCAGCTCCTCCAACCTCAAGAAAAAAATTTTCTTCTGGGCTCTGAAGACCGGACGGAAATATGCTCAGAAAAAAATCAACAAACAGAAGATTTCTCCCTGGCTCGGGTTCAGGTATGGCCTTGCCTATAAGCTGGTTTTCTCCAAGATAGTGGAAAAAACCGGCGGCCGGGTCCGGTTTTTCGTTTCGGGCGGGGCGCCACTGTCCCGGGACATCGCTGAGTTCTTCTATGCTATGGGAATTCTGGTGATTGAAGGTTACGGACTGACCGAGACCTCTCCGGTCATCGCCGTCAATCGTCTGGAAGATTTCCGCTTCGGGTCGGTCGGCAAGATTCTGCCCGGGGTGGAGGTCAGGATAGCTGAAGACGGAGAAATCTGGGCTCGCGGTCCAAATGTGATGAAGGGATATTTCAAGAAGGAAACCGAAACCCGGGAAGCTTTCGAGGGCGACTGGTTCAAGACAGGCGATATCGGCTATCTGGACAGAGACGGCTACCTGGTGATCACTGACCGGAAGAAAGATATACTGGTGACCGCCGGCGGCAAGAATGTGGCTCCGCAGCCAATCGAGAACACCCTCAAGTCCAGTCCTTATATCGCCAACGCGGTGGTGGTCGGCAATCATCGCAAGTTTGTCTCGGCTCTGGTGGTGCCCGATTTTGACAAACTGGAAATCTGGGCCAGAGAAAACAACCTGCCTTTTGGCGACCGGAAGAGCCTGATTGCCCTTCCCGAGGTTTATGAGTTTTTTATGCAGGAAATTGAGCGCCTGACCCGGCACCTGGCTTCTTACGAAAAGGTCAAGAAAATTGCGCTCCTGGACAAGGATTTCGAGATAGTAGCCGAGGAGCTGACCCCGACTCTCAAGGTACGAAGAAAGATAGTTGAAGAAAAATACAAAGATTTTATAGACCGGATGTATGCCGAATAAAAACTCCGTCCCCTGAAAAATTTACTGACGGCCCGGTGGGAAAAATTCAGGGCCGGCGGCGTCTTTTCCAGTAGACACTGACCCTCATGACGACCTCTTTCCAATTCTGTCTGGAGTGTGGTTATGTCCGAACTGGAGCCGGTAGCCAGGGTGGCCGGTGATGGTCACCGCCAGAGGTTAAGGGAAAAATTTATGCGGGGCGGTCTGGCTGGATTCCTGGATTATGAGATCGTGGAACTGCTTCTTACTCTGGGTACTCCGCGCAAGGACTGCCGGGAAGCAGCCCGCCTGGCCCTCAAGGAATTCCGGACATTCAGGGCGGTAATGGAGGCCGACCCGCTGGAGCTCCAGAAAATAAAGGGCATCGGGCGCCGGAATATTTTTGGCCTGAAGCTGGTTCATGAGGTGGCCCGGCGCTATCTCAAAGACTGCATCATCAAGAGGCCTGTATGTAAATCTTCCCGCGAAGTCTTTGATTATCTTTATTACAGTTTGCGAGACCTGAAGGTTGAAGTCTTCAAGGTGCTGTTTCTGAATACCAAAAACCATATCCTGGAAGAAAAAACCCTGTTCGAAGGCACCGTAGATTCCAGCGCCGTTTATCCGAGGGAGGTCATCAAACAGGCCCTTAAATACGAGGCCTCCAGCCTGATTTTCGTTCACAACCATCCCTCCGGCGACCCCGAACCCTCAAGCTGCGACCGGGACATCACCCGGGACCTGGTCTTTGCCTGCGCCGTGATGCAGATCCGGGTCCTCGACCATATCATTATCGGCAATAATTGTTATTATAGCTTTGCCGACGAGGGCCTGATAGAAAAGTACCAGTCTCATTTTTACAGTGTCAACTTCTGCCGGCAAGGCCTCTAAAGTGGTTGCAGAAAAAGCGGACTTCTGATTAAATGCTGGAAAGGGAGGTTTAATTAGATGAGGCCAATTAATGAAATCGCAGTCAGGCTGGGCATACCTGAGGACAAGCTGGAGCTCTATGGTCGCTACAAGGCCAAAATTGATTATCAGGGCCTTCTAACAGAAAAAAAGGGCCGGCTGATCATGGTCACTGCCATGACCCCGACTCCGGCCGGGGAGGGCAAAACTACCACCGCCATCGGTCTGGCTGATGCCCTTTGTCGGCTGGGCCAGAAAGCCTGCGTGACCCTGAGAGAACCGTCTCTTGGTCCGGTCTTCGGCATCAAGGGCGGAGCCACCGGAGGCGGCCAGGCCATGGTGATTCCCAGAGAAGATATAAACCTCCACTTTACCGGCGATATTCATGCGGTTACCTCTGCCCACAATCTGCTGGCGGCCATGGTGGACAACCGGGTTCATTTTGACGGTCCGGCCGGTCCGCTGGACGCTCGAACAGTTACCTGGAAAAGAGTTCTGGATATGAACGACCGCTCTCTGCGCCAGGTGATTATCGGACTGGACGAGACCTTCCAGACTTTCGCCCGGGAGACCGGATTTGATATTACCGCTGCTTCGGAGATTATGGCCATACTCTGTCTGTCGGCAGACTTAAAAGACCTGAAGCGGCGGCTGGGCAACGTGCTCATAGGCTTCAGCCTCGACTGCAAGCCAGTTTTCGCCCGCGACATAAAGGCTCACGGGGCGATGACTGCCCTGCTCAAGGATGCCATCAAACCAAATCTCGTCCAGACCACGGAGGGGACACCGGCCATCATCCACGGCGGACCCTTTGCCAATATCGCCCACGGAACAAATTCGGTCGTGGCCACCGGCCTGGCCCTGAGCCTGGCTGACTACGTGGTCACTGAGACCGGCTTTGCCTCCGACCTGGGAGCGGAGAAATTCTTCGACATCGTCGTCAGAACCGGACAGGTGCCGCCGCCGGC
>Ga0172364_10004540_pt1 | contig 11042 bp, 10 predicted proteins | sample LakKivSesite10cm_FD_114545 | JGI IMG/M metagenome (GOLD analysis project Ga0172364, IMG submission 114545) | Sediment microbial communities from Lake Kivu, Rwanda - Sediment site 10cm | ecosystem: Environmental > Aquatic > Freshwater > Lake > Sediment | place: Rwanda: Western Province, Lake... | reverse complement strand
TTCAAACAAGTTAATAGGAAATCATTGGAAAAAAATCTTCAAAGTTCTTATGCTTCTAACAGCAATTGTTATAGGATTTCTGGGTTTTTGGTTTGCTTCAAAGATTATATTAAACACTGAATACCCGATGTTACCAGTTTCCTCAAGTAACATGTGTATTTTTCCATCTAACTGTTGCAGTTTGATGCATCCTTTTGAACCTACGCTGCATGTAGGGGATTTGATAATAGTTCAAGGAGTCGATTCTAGGGATGTTAATTTTTCATATCCTAAAAGTGACATCTTGGTGTTTCATTCTCCGAAATCTGATTCTTACGATAGTGGCAGCTTAACCATAACTAGAGTGGTGGCGAAAGAAGAAAAAAGTGGCATAGTCTATTTTAGAACGAAAAGCGATAGATTAGGAGCTAACATCGGATCTGAAATGCCGAATGCATCAGAATGTGAACATTGGAATGATTATCGCGAAAATTACACGTTGAACGGTATGATTTCTGAGAAGCTTTTGGTTGGCAAGGTTATTTTTCGAATTCCTTGGATTGGTTACATTGCTCTTTTTATGCAGAACTCTTTTGGAATATTCATATTAGTCGTTCTAACAATCCTTATAATATTAATCGCCAAGTTTACTATTTCCATATCTGCAAACAAAAAAAGCTGACGTGAAACAAATTTTGAGTTCTCAGAAATCTGCACAAATTATATTAGCGTTCTCTAGCGATAGCTTGTTTCATGAACTATAAAGAAAGACAAGAAATAATTGCTCGTTCACCTATTTCCTTCGCTTATCTTAAACGTTTCAATGCTGCTGCAGGTGTTCTGCACCTAACACAGGGAATCATAATGCTGATTCTAGGTTTTTTACTAACATGGTCTAGAGATATTTACACGTTCTATCTGAAGCTGGGTGGCTCAGCTCCCAATTTCTTTGCAGTTCCAAACCCCCAAGTTCTCTTTACACTTAGTAATCTTGGGGTGATTCTCGCGTCTTTTCCTCTGATTTCCGCAATTGCACATTTCGCGATTGCGTATCCCAAAAACAATAGCTATAATGAGAAACTGAAGAAAGGTATGAATCCATATCGATGGTATGAGTATGCCTTATCAAGCTCTATAATGATTGTTTTGATTTCAACTTTTGTTGGCATCTGGGACTTTTGGTCGCTGGTCATGATTTTTGTGTTGAACATGATGATGATACTTTTCGGATATTTGATGGAGCTGGTGAATCAGAAAACTGAGAAAGTTGATTGGTCCGCATTTTACTTTGGTTGCATTTCTGGCTGTCTTCCATGGGTGGTGCTTTTTGCCTATTTCGCGGCTGCTGTGAATTCCGTGGATGTTAGTCCTCCCACGTTTGTCTACATGATACTGTTCGTCTATTTCATTCTATTCATGAGCTTCGCTGTTAACATGGTCCTGCAATACAAAGGCGTTGGACGATGGAAGGACTACTTGTATGGTGAAAGAGTCTACATCATTCTCAGTTTTGTAGCGAAAACACTCTTAGCTTGGCTTGTGTTCGCTGGAGTATTTGCACCATTCTGAGCATACCCTACAAAACCAACGAAGAAGTCTTTCAGCTCATGAAAGTAGACTTCAAATATTCAACAAGCGAATACAGAGACTACGGCAGAATCTTCAGAAAGAGAAAACAGAAAGGTATCCTACAGCAGAAAACTACCTAATGCTTTAGCCTACTAAACTGCAGATGTCTCTCGCGCAGTCACTTTTTTCTGCTTCTGAAATAGTATGCTTTACTTTCTAACCTGTTTATCCAGTATAATGTCAAACAACTGTGCTACTTGGACACCTGCTGGAAGTCCAAAAAGCATGCTCTTGAGGCTAACTGCAAAATAATAAGCGACTTTAGGGTCAAGATTTTTGGTTTTTTCCAGCCAAGAGCGAAAGCTTTGGGCTTCTCTTTCAACTTCGTTAAACAGTTGTCTTTTGGTCGTAAATTCAGCCTTTTCAAAGTTTTCTTTGCGCTCTCTAATTGTGTCAGCAATAGGTTTTTGGGTATACTCCTCGTATAGTTGAAAGCTTCTTATATGATGTTCTTCAATATCGTATGCTTCGAGTTCAACCAGAAAATCTTCTGTTTTGGATTGCATGAGCGAAACTTTCTGGTCTTAATGTTATTTCATTTATGAATTCTCTATTCATATTCAGCTTTCATAATAAGAAAAGTTCGTGGCGCCGAGGATTAGGTTTAAATCCAAGGCAGATGGAGAAGTCTTCCGCAATCCGAAATCTAGGTTCTGATTTCTGCTTTCTCCAAAATATACATTTTAATCAATTGCTTAAAAAGACTAATGGAATTAAGTTTCATTATCTTTTACAGTTTCTTAAATAAAAAATGAAATTTAGTCTATACAAAATGCTGTAGTATTGAAAGAATCATATTCAGAAAGTATGTTACTAAGGTCAAGAAACCCCACTTCTTATCAAACCTAAAAGCATATCCAATTAAACCCCAAAGTCCAACATAGTAAAATAGAATGTATGGTCCTACCAGCGCAGTGTTACGGAAATCATAGTTCAAGATATAATCCAGTAATAGTTCAACAATAAAGAAGAGAAAAATTGGAATGAGAAGATATGTCTCCCACTTATTCCTCTTATTTCTCCAGTTGACAAATGCAATATATCCTAAGCCAAAACCTAAAATCATGACAACAATGCCTAAGATGTAATCAACTTGTGGCAAGTTATAAATCCGAACCACAAACAACAAAGCCATAATAACATTAATGAAATTCGCTGTGTAAGCAACAGTCAAATCAATTCTCCTGTCTAAGGCTATAGTTTCTATCTCCAATCATGATCATCTTCTTAATTTCGCACCAGCGAATAGTCCTATTAGACTAAAAACAAACAAGATTATTGCATTCATGAACATCTGAGAGCCGATGAATAATCCCCCAATCAGAAACCATTCAAAAGTCGTTAAAGAGGCTGTGGGATTAGATTCCATATAGGTCTCTTGAACCCAGTTGGTGAAGTATTTCCCAAGAACAGCATTGTTCAGCGCAATTGAAAACAGCATTAAAACTGTAAACAATACCGAAATCTTGACCAAAAGCTCTTTTCTACCATCATCTGTCTTTCCTGCAAAAACGTATCCGACTAATAAACCACCAAGTAAAACTGAGATTAACGCGCCAATTGTAGGTGCCAAGTTTAAACCCAAAAACGAAATCAACATTGATTCTAAAGGATAAGAAATTAACACAGTGATTAGAAACAAAGATGCCACAGCAGTTATTACATCACCAAATTTCAACAAGTCTTCTCCCTGAAATAGACTATTCATATTTTTCGGTTTTATGGTTTGTGTAGGGTATTTCTATTGATTCGTTCACAATTGGTCTTAGGCAATGATTCGTCTCAATCTTGATGTTCAATTTCCTTTCCAACGTCTGGATTCTTTATTAATGTCTCAATGGGTTTGTGGAAATATTCATTTTCGAATTTTTTAATTCCGCTTTTATATGATTTTCGAGTGTGCGAGCTTAGAATCCCAGAGGGCCATTCTTCCACCAGTCTCATATCCATTTACTTTGTCACCTCTCTGGAGAAAGCCGTTATAAAAACAAAATCAAGACTCAGAAGCGGGATAACGGAAATCTAATTTCGGTCTTCTCCCGCAAAGAAGTAAACGAGACCGCAAGCTATGCCCTTACGACGAGTGCTTGAAACAGAGCGTAAGTCAATGTTAGAAATGTTCCACCTACCTTGGAGATTCATCCTCTAATGATTAAGCGCTAGAAGGTGATGGTTGTCAGAAGCAAGGGAGGCTCTTCATCTGTACTTGCGAAGCTCTATTTAAGCGGACAAACCTATATTCTAACCATGGAAAGTAAAGCGTTGCCCGAGGAAACAAAAAGGTTAATCCTAACTTCCCAAAAGAACGAAATCACTGAGCATCTTATTTACGAGAAGCTAGCTCAATCAACTAAAGATTCCGAAAACAGAAAGGTTCTGCAACGGATATCAAGTGAAGAATTAGAACACTACAATTTTTGGAGGAAATACACCAACAAAGACGTAAAACCAAACAAGTTCAAAGTATGGATGTACTTTTTAATAGCCAAGATACTCGGGATAACGTTTGGAATAAAATTGATGGAGAAGGGCGAAGAAAAAGCGCAAATAATATACGAAAGAATATCCGAATTCGTGCCATCTGCCAAAGATATCGTTAAAGCCGAAGACGAACACGAGAAAGAATTGATTAATCTAATAGACGAAGAACGTCTTAGATACGTTGGTTCCATGGTTCTCGGCTTGAATGATGCGCTTGTAGAACTCACAGGCGCCTTAGCAGGATTAACATTTGCTCTCCAAAATACTCGTCTAACAGCGATGGCGGGTTTGATTACTGGAATTGCTGCGTCTCTATCAATGGCCACATCAGAATATTTGTCAACAAAATCTGAAGGGGGCTCAAAGAGCCCGTTTAAAGCAGCTGTTTACACTGGAACTGCCTATATTATAACGGTTCTGTTTCTGATATTCCCCTATTTTGTTTTTACAGATTCACTTCTGTGCTTAGGCTTCACGCTTTCAAACGTGGTCATAGTGATTTTCATATTCACTTTTTACATTTCAGTTGCTAAAGAAATTTCGTTCAAAAACAGATTTTCAGAGATGGTACTTATCAGCCTTGGAATAGCAGCTTTAACTTTCGTAATCGGGTTCTTCATAAGAACATTTTTGAATGTAGAGCTGTGAATCGCCAGAAAAAAGTAGATTTGCATCCTAACGTAAAAGTTTCCAACCTAAGGCTTTATAAAGGGTATATAAGCATTCACTATATTAAGTGATATTTAATGCCAAAGGCTAAAGCCATAGTAAACATCGAAAACGTTGTCGCTTCCGCAACCCTGAATCAAAAAGTTGACTTAAACGCTGTTGTGAAAGGTTATCCAGGCGTAGAATATCGCCCAGAACAGTTTCCTGGACTGGTATTTCGGATCAAAAGACCGAAGACGGCTACTTTGATTTTTAACTCTGGAAAAATGGTTTGCACAGGTGCAAAATCTGAAAAGGAAGCCCGCAGGGCAGTTATAAAAGTTATTAAAGAACTGAAGAAAGGTGGAATAATCATCATTAGCAAACCAGAGTTGAAAATACAAAACATAGTTGCTTCTGCAAGTCTAGGTGGTATGATAGATTTGGAAAAGTCAGCTGTTGCCCTTGGAAAAACAATGTATGAACCCGAACAGTTCCCAGGCTTAATCTATAGAATGGATGAGCCAAAAGTTGTTATACTGTTGTTTTCTAGCGGGAAACTTGTTTGCACTGGAGCAAAGAAAGAACAGGACGTTTATGACGCGGTGCTTAAGCTCCACAAAATATTGGAGGAGCAAGAACTTATCTTCTATGAATAACTTACGCTATGCTTTTAGTTACCTTTTTTTTTAATCTGTTTCGAAATGGTTTTTAACTGCTGTTCGTCTATTGCTCCTATTTCGTATAGCCTGTTGACTATCTCGCTAACATTAAGCAGTGCGTGAAGCTTTATTCCGCTTTTCTCAAGTTTTTCTCTTCCGCCCTCTTCTCTGTCTAGAAGCGCAACAGCATCAGTCACCACTCCACCTTCTGCCATTATGGCTTTTGCCGCCTTTCTCAGGGATAAACCAGTCGTGATCAGGTCATCAACTAGTAAGACACGGTCTCCAGGTGCAAGGATTCCTTCTATTCTTCTTTGCCTTCCATGGAGACGGACACCTTTGCGGACGTATAGGAACGGTTTTTGCAGATTATAAGCGATTAGCGACGCAAATGGTATGCCAGCGACTGGAATTCCAGCTATTCTCTCAAAATTTTTGTCGCCTATTTTATTTTTTATGAAGCTTACGTAGAAATCGCAGACTTTTTTAAAAGAGTCTGGAAAGCTTGGAACTATTCTTAAGTCTATATAATAGGGGCTTATTTTTCCGCTCGTGAGTCTGAAGGCTCCAAATTGCAGGGCACCTATTTTGTTTAGGATTTTGCAGACTTCAACTTTTATTATTTCATTGCTTTTTTCGATGGGCAATGTTTCACGTCCGTTTAGAAACTTGGTAGATTTTTCCTATTTCAGGTATTAAACATGTGACTCTTGGCATTTCCTTCTTTAGAATTTCACCGAACTTTTTCAAGTCTTCTGTTGAGCCAGTGTGATAGGGAACCGCCACCTTCGGTTTTGTCAATTTTGCAATGTCAGCGCCTGTTTCTGGCGATGTGCCAGGCGCAATTCCAACTGTGCAGAAAACAACATCAAGTTTTTCTCTTTCGCCAATGTCTGCCATTTCTGGAAATGGTAAGCTGTCTGCTGTGTGGAAAACTTTGACGCCGTCTTCACTTGTTATTACAAAAGACACAGGCGTGGCTGCTGGGTGGTTACATTTTTCAGCCTTTACAGTAACTTCTCCAATCTTCACCTCTGAGCCCTGCTGAATTTCATCCAATTTTTCTGGGGGAATTACGTTTTGCAATCTTTTTGCACATGTTGGGTCAGCCACAACCACGCATAATGTTTGTTTATGGATTTCTGAAATAAGGGATTGGTCAAAATGGTCATAGTGTTCGTGCGTAATCAAAATGGCGTCAATATTCTTGAAGTCTCGAGGTTTTACATCCACTGGGTCTACTACGAGTGTTTTTGAGGGAGTTTTTATGGTTACTCCAGCATAATGGTTAAACCATACGAACAAGATTTCGTTTTTTTCTGGAGATTTTTTGATTGACATATTCGGTTCCTCACAGATTGATAATTATCGCTTTTGGGTTTTAAAGAACTTGTGCTGTTTGGATAATTAAAGAAAAACGCAGGCATGGGTTGTTCTTGTTTTGTTAAGACTTAATTACGTGGTTCGATTAATTTTTCGTCGAGGACTGGTGAGAAATTGAAAGCAGACGAGTTGTTCGAAAACTTGAGCCAGCAAATGCTGAACAGGTTCCTTGAGAAAAACCCTGACTTTGCTACATGGCTTGGGTTGCACGAACCTTATGATTACCTTTTGCCAAACGGTTCTACTGAAAGGCTTATTGAAAATCTTCATTTACTCGAAGAATGGATTGGGCAACTGAAGGAAACTGTCAACCGTAAAGAACTAAACGATGAACATAAAATAGACTGGGAAGTAATTGAAAAAGCCTACGAACGCTGGAAGTTTGACTTCTATGAACGGCGAGTCCACGAATTAAATCCAGACGCTTCAGAAGAAGTGGGCGGATTGATTTTTATGATGTTTACCCGAGACTACGCACCGCTAGAAAAAAGATTAGACGCTATGGCAGCTCGCATCGAGAAAATCCCCAAATTCTTGGAAGAATTTCGCTCCAGATTTGCAAACTCGCAGCCAATAAAACTTTGGACTGAAACAGCCATAGAAAAAACCCAACAAATAGGTGGCTTATTCCAATTTATACTATATGCAACGAAAGGCAAAGTTTCAGATAAAGTCTACGAGAGGTTAGGCAAAGCTGTTGAAAATCTCCAACCTGCGTTAAAAACACAGATAGAGTGGCTTCGTGATTTGCTTCCTAAAACCAAGGAAGAATGGGCTATCGGCAGAGAGAAATTCGAAAGAATTATTCAAATGCGCGATTTAGGGATGAATTCAGATGAAATCTATCAGTTAGGAGTAAAATACCTAGAAGAATTAAAAACCAAAAGAGAACAGTTGGCGCAACAAATAGCTCCTGGGAAATCTGTAGAAGAAGTTATCAAGATTCTGGAGAGTAAAACTCCTAAGACTTTTGAAGAAGCGTTGGAATTTACGAGGAAAACCATGGAAGAGGCTAGAAGTTTTGTTCACGAGAAGAACCTTGCAACAGTATATCCTGAAGACGTATTGTTGGTTGAAGAGACGCCAGGTTTTCTTGTACCTGTTATTCCCTTTGCGGCTATGATGATGCCCGCCAAATTTGATAAGCCACAAATAGGCGTTTACATCGTAACAAGACCCAAAGATTTGGCAAATTTGGGCAAACATTTAAACTATTCTTCGATAAAAAACACGGCTGTCCATGAAGCTTTTCCTGGGCATTTCTTGCAGGGTTCCATATCAAACCGTGGAAGCATTATTCGCTTATTAGCCGAAGGAAGTGAAACTGTTGAGGGTTGGGCGCACTATTGCGAAGAAATGATGGCTCAGAAAGGTTTCATAACAGACTTAGAGACGCATCTTATACAAGTTAATGATATGATTTGGCGTGCTGTCCGAATAATCGTGGATGTCAAACTTTCTAGGGGTGAAATGAGCTTTGAAGAAGCTGTTGAAATGCTTGTGAAGGAAACTGGTATGTCTAGAGAAGGCGCCACTGCTGAGGTTTTGCGTTATACACAGACACCAAGTTACCCGTTGTCTTATCTACTGGGAAAACAACTCATCTTAAAGCTGAAAGAAGAAGTAAAACAAAAAATGGGAGATAAATTCAACGAAAAATTCTTCCATGACACTATAACAGCCAACGGATACTTACCCGTATCAATGCTACGCAAAGTGTTCGACCAAAAAATTAGCAAACTCTAGCTTTTTACAATACCTTTTTTTCCTAAGCCAAATAATCCCTTTTTTCATTTTTTAGCTTCGTGAATAAGAAATAGGACTATGAAGAACGCTGGGAATAGTAGTCCAAGAGTCACGTAGAAGGGCATTTGTGGAATTAAGCTTACGTATAGATAGTTACCCAATAGCATACCTATGCCCATAAAGATGTAGCCTACAAAATTTCTAAATCCGACCACCTTGCCCCTGTTCACTGGGTCTACAAGATCTGTTGAAAGTGCCATGGCTGCGGACATTACAAGCATTTGGCCCATTCCAAATAGGGACATTGAAATCATAAGGGTGAGTAGGTTGCCAGAGACAAAAATTACTGTAGCTGCGCTGAAGACAAATAGACCTAGAATCAGTGGGATTTTTCTTCCGATCTTGTCGACCATCTTGCCGATTGGAATTGACACTGCAATCATTGTTAGTAAAAGCGGGATGAAGGTGAGCCACCATTGTTCTTCAGGTATTCCAAGCACGTCTACTGCGTATATAGCGTTCATTACTTGAGTGAGCGACATTCCGAACGTTACAAGAGTTTGGACAACAAATAGCCATAATACTGTTTTTGGCACCTTTTTCCACACGTTAAAGCTCTCTTTAACTGCCTTCGGGTATGAGGAGACAAAATACCTGAAACGAAGAGGTTCAGCGTTCGTTATTGTTTCCTTCAATTTAAATCGCCAAATTGCCGCTATGAGGTAAAGAATCGTCACGATAACATAGATGATTCTCATGCTCATTTCCAAGCCAAAACTTAGCAGAAGAAGGCCAGCAATTGCTGGGCCTGGAGTATTAAACGTTCCGTGAATGAGCATTATGATGGAAGAACCCATCCCTCTTCGTTCGGGAGGAAGTGAATCTTGAACCATCGCGAATAAGGCTGGTTGATAAATGAGACAGAGACTGTGCACAATCGTTCCTATCAAGATGAAGTGCCATGAAGAAGCAAAAGCAAAGAACAAATTTGACAAAGCCATCACAAACGTCATTGTCGTAATAAGCCAACGTCTGCCATATTTGTCTGCAAGATAACCGCCAGGAAATGCCACGATTGCCATTGCAACCCAGTTAGCGAGGCCTATAATTCCTAAGGCCATTGGAAAATCATTTCCGCCTAAGACTTCTTGGACATAGAGCTGATAGTTTGGGACGGGCATTTCCATGGCTAGGTCCATTATGATCCAGCTTGTGACGAGAACTTGATAGTTGCCCGTGATGAAGTAGAATTCTCGCCTAAGGATGTCAAGTAGCCCCATTAGCTTCACTTGTCTTTTCATGAAGCAGCGAAATTGCGAATATAAGGGTTGGCTTCTGTGAACGTATAAAACTTTCATGAATTTTGCGTCATTCATATTTTCATGTTTTTTGGTAATCCTTAATAGTTGCTGTCTGCGTGTCTTCATATTCATAGTGATGGTTTATGGTTGATGTTTGGGTTCCCTACGGAAAAACAGAGGTCTGCGTGAGGGTTCCAACACAAAACTTTCTGGGTTTAATAGAACCTAAAGAGAAAACTGGCGTACCAGATGCAAGGGCTGAAATTGAAAGGGCTTTAAAAGAGCCTATTGGTTCTAAACGATTAAGTGAAATTGTTAAGCCTGAACATAAAGTGGCAATAGTTGTTGATGATGCATCTAGACCTGCTCCAAGCCATCTGATGGTTCCACCAATACTTGACGAACTGAACACGGCTGGTGTTAAAAACGAAAATATAACAATAATCTTTGGTTGTGGAACGCATGAGGCTGTTAAAAATGAGGACGCTGTTAGGCTTTTGGGTGAAGCGGTTCTTAACCGTGTTAAAGCCATAAGTCATGACTGCAACGCACAAGACCTAGTTTACGTAGGTACAACTCAGAAACATGGAACGAAAGTCTACTTAAACCACACTTTCGCCGAGGCAGACGTAAAAATTCTCACAGGAGACGTTTGTTTTCACTATTACGCAGGTTATGGTGGTGGAAGAAAAAGTGTTTTGCCAGCAGTTTCGGGTGAGGAAACAATTAAGCATAATCATGCTATGCTTCTGCATCCAAAAGCAAAAACAGGAGTTTTGGAGGAAAACCCAGTTCATGAAGACATGATTGAAGCCGCAAAACTGGCTAAGGTAGACTTCATTTTAAACGTTGTAACTAACAGCAAAGGTGAGGTTGTCAAAGCCTTCGCAGGTGATTTAGAACAAGCCTTCTACGAGGGCGTTAAAGTTGTTGACGAAATGTACCGTATACAGGTAGACCGTAAAGCAGACATAGTTGTTGTTAGCCCAGGCGGGTATCCAGCAGACGTAAATCTTTTTCAAGCCTACAAGGGTGTTGATAGCGCCCTTGAAGTCGTCAAACGTGGCGGCGTGATAGTTTTGTTGGCTGAATGTTCACAAGGGCATGGGAACCAAGTTTTTTATGATTGGATGGTTAAGTTTGGCGATGTGAAGGCTGTTGAAAGGGAAATTAAGCGTAATTTTGTTTTGGGCGGGCACAAAGCCTATTATTT
>Ga0172364_10004538_pt1 | contig 11049 bp, 9 predicted proteins | sample LakKivSesite10cm_FD_114545 | JGI IMG/M metagenome (GOLD analysis project Ga0172364, IMG submission 114545) | Sediment microbial communities from Lake Kivu, Rwanda - Sediment site 10cm | ecosystem: Environmental > Aquatic > Freshwater > Lake > Sediment | place: Rwanda: Western Province, Lake Kivu... | reverse complement strand
GGAGGATCTGCGCGATGGAGCCGCAGGTATGCTGCCAGACCTTCCACGTCGTGTGCTCATGAATCCAACGAATTTGCGCAGCAAATTGCGGCGCAAAGACTTCCACAAAAAGGTGCGGGGAAAACATCTCGCCGCGCTGCGTGCCGAAGTCCTGCCCGTCGAGCACGACGAGGTCCACCTTGTCGCCCACCGCTTCCCATACGCGCCGGAGGTTCTCCCGCCCGATCTCGGTCCGTAGCGCGAGCAGGTCCCTCACGTATGCCGGGTCGGAGGCGAGCAGCGTGAGCTGTTCGAGCATCGTCCCGACAAGCGGCAGCCCCCACCAGCCCAGCCCGATGAGGATGAGCGCCTTATCTGTGTGGCGCCGGAGGTATGCTGCCCGGTCGCTCATGAAGCGCAGCGTCTCTTCGGTGGGACGATCTGCCTCCGCACGCACCTTCTCAAGCGGCGGCGGCTCCCAGGCGGGGTCCATCCTGGAAAGGTCCACCATGTCGAAGTAGTAGCCGCCCTTCGGCATGTGCCCTTCGACGGGCCGCTTCGGGTCGCCTGCGGTGTGCAGGAGCCAGTCGCCGTTCGGCGCAATCTTGACGGTGAAGTCGCCGGGGACGAGCACCTCCGTGCCGTCGAAGAGCCTCCACGGCTTGTAGCGTTGGCGCCGTAGCTCGAAAAAGAGCGCGGGCGGCTCGACAGGCAGCACGTCAATCCGCCACTTCTCGACGAGATCAAGCTCCACCTCGCCGAGCATCTGGAACACCTCGTAGACCCTCACCCGGCGTCCGGTGATGCCGAGGTGGCGCAGGTATCGGTCGAGCGCGCAAGCCATGATGCCGCTCATGACTGTGCCGCCGAGGTCCACCGGCACGCGGTCCGGCTCACGATGGTCAAGCGCAGTGAGCACTCGCTCCCGTGAGGTCATGGTGGAATCTCTTCCTCTTGCGCTGGAAACCATTGCCGCAATGTCTTCAGCAGCAGTCGGAAAGCAGGATCGGCGCAACTGGTGAAACTGACTCTCTGCCCGAGGGTTTTGTAGATTGACGACGACCTTGGTTGCCTCGCTATTCTCAGGGCCACATCCATCGTTTCTTTGGGCCGGAGGGGTTTTTGTCCGCCACGTTGCACGTACCCTTTGTCCTTCAACCACTGTCGGAGGTTTTGCCCTGACCATCCCAGTGCTTCATCCACTTGCGGTGAGTCGCTCCACACCCACGCCTCCAGTTCGGGTTCGATCATGATGACGCGGGAACGATTCTTCCATCCTGTCCGGTCAAGTCGTCCCTGGAGGTCATCAATAATACTCTGAGGCTCTTGTGATTCTCTACCACAACCCTTAAGATCAAATACTACAAGGGCATATTCAAACTGATTAGGGTATATCCGAAGAAGTTCTTCCGCCCGCTTCACGATTCCTGGGTCCCTCTGGGGGTGCACGATGATTTTATGTGATATTAGCCGAATTCCAATCGCCTGATAGCGTTTCACCAGAGAGCTCAAACCCTGCTCCATGTCCGCATCTGCCACAAGGATGACAAGATCGTCTTTCCTGGTTATGTTCATCCCAGCACTCCTGCCGCATAGAGAACCCCGAGGTTCTCTTCGCCTCGCCAGTCGCGGAGTCTGGGGTGGTGGGAACCGAGGACAATGTCGGTCGCGCCGGATTCAGTACGGCCAAAGCACAGGATTTCTTTCGGCTCTGGCAAGCTGAGGAGGATGGGAGAGTGTGTCGCAACGAGCACCTGTGCGTTGTAAGCCGAACTGAGGGATTGGTATACGGCCTCGACCGCACGCGGATGGATGCCGTTTTCAGGTTCCTCGATCAGGTAGGTTCCCGTTGCATTGGGTAAGTAGGCGAGGAGAGTGAGGGCCAGAAATCGGAGTGTGCCATCTGATACAAGCCATGACGGGACTTCAACTCCAGAACTATATTGAAGTACCAAGTAACGCGCGCGGTCTGCTTCCTGTGTTTTCACAGTGATGCTCTGAACGTCGTACAGGACGGTTTGAACGTGCTCAAGCCAGCGCTGGAAGCGATCCTGTGCCAATGCGTCCACCACCTGCGGCAGATTGGAGCCATCCGGACGGTACGTCTGCGATCCGACCAGCGCAGGACTCGGTGTACGCATAGCTAGGCTATTAAGTGTCAGTTCCTGCACACTTCCCATCAAGAATTTCTTCGCCCAAATCGCTCTGGGGAATTTGGTCTCGTCCTCTGGGAGATTTGCCAGGGCGAGTTTGCGAGGGCCAAGACCGAATTGAGTATTCCACTTACCGGTTTCGCTTCGAAAATAGTCATTTCCTGAACTTGCTACCTTGTTGACGACTTTGCGCCAGCCAGACGGGGCATGACCACCTGTCATCAAAGTCTTAATCGCAGGTTTGTCTTCGGGGAACAGTGCGACCTGCTGAGGATGTGATGCTCTGTTGAGAGGACGGAGCCACAGGGTCTCCCCTTGAACGGTGATCTCGTGGGAGGTGGGGTCAATTCCTATCCGAATCTCATAGCGGGCGTGTGTCCAAGCGCCCTGAGAGTCCTTGCTCGTAAGTGCGTCCGGAAGCTTTGCCTCAATAGCTACCTCAAAGTAGTCTGATTTCCCAAGCCATGTCAGTTCCTCGACGGAACGGCCTCGCGCACTCACTGCTTCCTCCGCTCCAAGGACGAGCATATCCCTGATAAGCCACACCACATCCAGAAATGTGCTTTTCCCACTTGCGTTCGGGCCGATGAGAATGGCAAACGGGGGCACGTCCTGCTGCACCGAGCGGAGGCAACGATAATTCAAGGCTTCGATGCGCGTAATCATGACGTGTGCCTTCCTCCTACATGCGAGCCCAGAGACCTTCATCCATCCAAAAGATCATCAGTTTCAGACCTCATAAGCAACGCCTGTCGGCGGAGCGTTGCGCGAATCTGCGTATCTTATCTGGTGAAACCGTTCACCTGAAGGAGGCAGACGATGGAATCACGAGTTCTCGGTAGGACCGGCGCACGGCTCTCGGTCGTCGGGTTCGGCGGGATCGTCGCGGCAGGGATGCCGCAGCGCGACGCCGAAGCGCTTGTGGACGAGGCCCTCGACGCGGGGATCACGTACGTGGATGTCGCGCCGACCTACGGCGATGCGGAAGAGCGGATCGGCCCTGCGCTCTACGGCAAGCGCGACGGCGTGTTCCTCGCGTGCAAGACCACCGAACGCGGGGAAGCGGGTTCCCGCGCGGAGCTTGAGCGTTCGCTTGAGCGCCTCAAGACGGACCACTTCGACGTGTACCAGGTGCACGGCGTGACGAAGCTCCAGGACGTGGAGACGATATTCGGCCCCAACGGGGCGATGGAGACCTTTCTGCGGGCGAAGGAGGAAGGGAAGACGCGCTTTCTCGGCTTCTCGGCGCACTCGGAGGAGGCCGCGCTCGCGCTCATGGACCGCTTCGACTTCGACACGATCCTCTTCCCGACGAACTGGGTCTGCTGGCTCAAGGCGAACTTCGGGCCACGCGTGATTGCGCGGGCGAAGGAACGGAACATGGGGCTGCTCGCGATCAAGGCGATGGCGCGGCAGAAGTGGCCGGAAGGGGCGAACAAACAGCAATACCCCAAGTGCTGGTATCAGCCGGAGGACGAACGGGAGATCGCCAGCTTGGCCCTACGCTTTGCGTGGACGCAGGGCATCACCGCGTGCGTGCCTCCGGGCGACCCCAGCATGTGGCGCATGGCGGTGAGCCTTGCCGAGAACGCTGCGCCCCTCAGCGAGGACGAACTCGCCTTCCTCCGCGAGCGAGCGCAGGGATTGGAACCAATATTCAGCTAATTAGGAGGGTTGCAATGGTAGCGTAGGCGTCGTACGACTGCCCGTGCGAGATTGACGTGTTGCTTGGTAGTATGACGCGTGTAGCGGCGATGTTGGCTGGCGGCGATAAGTAGCGTATGGAGGTATTCGCCGATGAAGAAGACGGGTAAGAGATTCGATTGTGTTGCGATGAAACACGCAATACAGTTGCGCATCTACGAAGAAACCAGGGACTTATCTCCAGAGGAAGAGATCGCCTACTTCCGGAGGCAGGCCGAAACCGGCCCGCTCGGCAATTTCTACCGCTCACTCCTTGAGAAATCCCGCCAACGGCGCGGGGAAAGGGTTTCCGGTTGACCGCGTGCGTGCCTCCGGGAGCGAGCGCAGGGATTACAGCCGATCTTCGCCAGTTCATGACGAACACGCAAGACGACGCGGAGGACGGGAAAGATGCGCCCGTTCTCTGCGGGATGTTTCTCACCTGGAGTGCCTGCCTATGGCCGATGATGCGCGTGCTACCTGCTCTGCGACGGACGATGCGGCGACGATAGGGAATCGCTGGCTGAGGAGGACGTTTCGCCTGAAAGAAGGGTGCGCGAGCACCGCCTTCGACATCCGTCCATGGGGGAGCGGGACCTGGCTTCCGGCGTTCGGGTTTGTCGGCGCGTATCCGCTTGAGGCCGAGGTCGTGCTCAACGGCAGGCGGTTGCGGGTCGGCCCCTGGCGGCATGAACACTACGGGCACGAGTGCGACTGGGAATGCACGGGACACGCCATCGAAGAGACGCCCAAGGGGGTGCGTCTCGACATCCGCCTGCGCCTGAGAAAGCGCAACCCGCTCGTCGAGCTTGTGCTCCATCAGGAAGTGGCGCACGACGCTCCGTTCCTCAAGCGATGGGTTACGCTTGCGAATAGCGACACCGCGTCGCTCGTGCTGGAGCGGATGGTGGTGGAGGTCCTGCCGGTGCTTCGAGTTGACCGGCAGATTCAGGTGATAGACGCCTACGTGAAGCCGAAGGTATTCCCCAGCCCCGATTTCGTGACGTGGCAGCTTCACGAGTTCGAGCACGGCCCCGACGTGAGGCTTGCCCCCGGCGAATCGTTCGAGAGCTTCACCGTCTATACGCTCGTCTCCGCCGACGGCGTCGAAGAGCGGCTCGCCGCAGTCAACGCGATGCTCCGCGCAGAAGCGCCCTGGACAACGCATCCGATCCTACGCCACCAATTCGGGCGCGTCGCCCCCTGGAAGGACATCCTCGACCTCGGCAAACGTTCCTCCGCGCAGGGGTTTGAGGCGTTGGTGAGCTTCGTTGGGGTGCACTTCACGAACACCGGCGACTTCGCGCTGAATCCGAAGGTGTTCCCCAAGGGCGAGAGCGACTTCAAGCGGCTCGTCGAGGGGCTGCACAAGATGGGGATGAAGTTCATCGTCTATGTCGGCTTTTGCATCGCAGGGCGCGGCTCGAAGGTGCGCGAATCTCACCTCGATTGGGAGATGATCGGGCCGGAGGGCCGTCCGTACGACCCTGGCAGCATCGGCAACATGTGCCCCTCTTCCGGCTGGGGCGATTTTCTCCTCGACCGGTGTCGCTGGCTCGTGGATAAGATCGGCGTGGATGGCCTGCAAACCGATGGGCCGTACTACGGGCAACCCTGCCACCAGACCGGCCACCACCACGCGACCCCCGGCGAGGCGCAGTACCGCAACTGGCGCTACGAGATGGACTTCTACCGGGAGATGCAGCAGAAGGGCAAGATCATCGAGACGCCGACGGGCCTCTATGCGCTCCTCAACGGCGCGACGAGCCTGCCGCAGGGCTACCACGAGGAAGACGCCAGCCGTCTTGCGCTCTTCGACCTCGTGACGGCCTTCCGCAGCCGCCTCTACACCGGGCAGATGCGCGGCCTGCCGGGATGGGCGGCGTGGGGCTTTGCCATGATTGACCCGTATCACGGGCACGGCATCTGGCCGCCGGAAGAGCATCTTGTGGAGTTCGAGCACCTGATCGCCGGACACCTCGGATACGGCCTCTCGGCGTTCTTTCACGGGTGGGACCTCGCCAACGGCCAGCACAGCGAGGAAATCCTCCGTAAGTGGCTCAATTTCTTCAAGAAGCACCGCCAGACGCTCGCCGGGGACGCCGTGTTCCTCGAAGCGCCGACGGGCTTCCGGCCCGACGCGATCCTGCACACCAGGCCGGGCGCGGAGACTCCGGCGATCCTCGTCGCGTTCAACCCGACGGACCGGCGCGTCCGTGTGCACTGGTCCGTTCCTCTCTGGCGGGCAGGCATCACTTCCGGACAGGTGTACGTCGTGCCCGACGGGCGCACGGCTCAGGCGAGCAACCGCCGCCTCGACGACGTGGGCAACCTCGCCCTCCCGGCGGACTTCGCGCCGTACCAGATTCGCTGGTGGGAATACCGGGGGAGGTGACGATGCGCGGCGAACGCCGGTTGGTTGAGGCGATGTCGCAGCGGTAAACTTGTAATGCGTCTTCGAGTTGGAGATGTCCTGTCGTGTGAATGTAAGTAGGGGTGAGGCGTGCCTCGCCCCTACGCTACGTGAACGGATCGCGCACGAAGAGCGCATGAGCGGGGGGATGGAGGCAGGTGAACGAGCACGCGGATGCCAACGTGCGGGAGGGCGTGACCTCGCAGGCTGGCACGATCCTGATCGTGGACGATGACCCGGCGGAGCGGAGAGTCCTGGAAATACTGCTCGCGAAAGAGGGCTACCGGCTCGCCATCGCGGGCGATGGCGCGGAAGCATTGAAAAAGGCGCTTAGGCTCCGCCCGGACCTCATCCTCCTCGACGTGATGATGCCGGACATGGACGGCTTCGAGGTGTGCAGAAGGCTCCGGCAGGACCCATTCCTGAGCGAAGTGTGCGTGCTGATGATCACCGGGCTGAACGACCGGGAATCTCGCCTTCGAGGCTTCGAAGCGGGGACGGATGACTTCATCTCCAAGCCGATAGATAGCGTTGAGTTGCGGTTTCGCGTGCGGAACATCATGAAGCTGAGGCGGTATCAGCGCCTGATGGAGGAACGCGAGCAGAGCATGGTCCTTGAGAGCAACCTTTATCAGGCGTACAACGCGACGCTGGAGGGCTGGGCACGTGCGCTGGACCTGCGCGACAAAGAGACCGAGGGGCATACTCAGCGCGTCGCGGACATCACCATCCACCTTGCCCGTGTGCTGCGCGTGAGCGGGCAGGATCAGGTGCACATCTACCATGGCGCGCTGCTGCATGACATCGGCAAGATAGGCATCCCCGACAGCATCCTCCACAAAACCGACGCGCTGACGCCCGAAGAGTGGGAGATCATGCGCCGCCATCCGCTCTACGCCTACGAGATGCTGAGGCATATCGAGTACCTCATCCCTGCATTGGACATCCCCTACTGTCACCACGAGCGGTGGGATGGGAGCGGCTATCCTCGTGGGCTGAAAGGCGAAGAGATTCCCTTCGCGGCGAGGATATTCATGGTGGTGGATGTCTGGGATGCGCTCGTCTACGACCGGCACTACCGCACCGGATGGCCTGCCGACGCGGCGATGGAGCACATCAAGAGCCTCGCCGACATCCACTTCGACCCGAAGGTGATTGAGGCGTTCGCCGGGATGGACTTGAGCTGGTGAGCGCGTGCCGCCGGAGGCTGCATCAGGGCTTCATAAACCGCGCACGGTAGATGGGCTTTGCCTGCCGGATGAACCGCATCTCGTAGTTCGTGCGGAAGACCTCGTCCTCGCGGGCGTCCGGCACATCCACAAGATGAAACCCCGCTCCGGTGATGGCCGAGACCATCTCCTCGAAGTAATCCTCGAAGTCGGTGGCGACGTGGAGCCATCCGCCCGGCAGGATCGTGCGGAAAAGCTCCGCCGCGAACGGTGGTTGGATGAGCCTGCGCTTGTGATGGCGCTTCTTCGGCCAGGGGTCGGGGAAGTAGATGTGGTAGGCCCGCACAGAGTCGGGAGGGATGTGCTCCGGGACGACGCTCTCGGCGGCAGCGCGGACGAGGCGGACGTTCCGCAGGTTGCGCTTCGCGGCGCGTTCGGCGACAAGGGCGACGCAGGGCGGCGCATACTCGATGCCGAGCCAATTGCGCTCCGGCCAGGTCTCTGCGGCGGCGAGGAGAAAGCGGCCCTTGCCGAAGCCGATCTCCGCTTCGACCGGGGAATCTCGCCCGAAGAGCGCGGGGAAATCCCAGTACCCCGGAAGGGCGTCCCGGTCGAGGACGATGCGTCGCTCCAGTTCCAGGTCCCAGGTGGGGTGCGTGGGGCGGCGATAGCGGATGGACCGGATGGAAATCCGGGGCATGACGGAAGGCCCTCGTCGTGCGGGAGATCAGATGGCGCGCTGTGTGATGTAGTCGAGTATGCTTTCCAGCGAGTTCCGGGCCTTGGAGGCGGACAGGCAGACGAGCTTTTTCCGCGCCTGCCGAGAGAACCACCGGGCGGTCTCCAGCGCGGAGGCAACCCCGTCCTGCGCCTCGATGAAACGGCGCACCGTGTGCCATTGCTCGTCGGTAGAGATGCCCGCCGCGACAAGCTCGCGAATGCGCGCCGCGTCGCCGTTGGACGCGGTCTCAAGGGCGCGGATGAGCGGCAAGGTGATGGTCCCTTCGCGGAGGTCCTGTCCGGTAGGCTTGCCCACGACTGACGGATCACCCACGATGTCAAGCACGTCATCCACGATCTGAAACGCGCTGCCGAGCAATTCCCCGTACTCGCGCATGTGCCCTATCTGCTCGTCGGTTGCGCCGCTCAGAAGCGGACCTGCCTCCGTTGCGAGAGACATGAGCGCGCCGGTCTTGCGGCGGATGAGGTCCAGGTAGACGGATTCCCGGAAATCGGGCGAGCGGCGCAGGTCGTGGGCCAGGACCTCACCCTCGATCATGAGCCGCGTCTGGCGCGCTGCCGCCTTCATCGCCGGGATGGAGCCGGTGTCGAGGAAGAGCGTGACCGCGTGCGTGAAGAGCACGTCGCCCATGAGCACGGCGACCTCGTTGCCCCATTGCGCGTTGACGGACGGCATTCCCCGACGGAGGGACGATTCGTCAATCACGTCGTCGTGGAGCAGCGTCGAAGCCTGAAGCAGCTCGATGCCGACGGCTGCGAGCCGGACTTCGTGCGTGATGCCTCCCGTCGCCTTGGCGGTGAGCAGCACGAGCGCGGGGCGGATGCCTTTGCCTTTCGTCTTTGCGATGTACCTGCTCACCGCGTCGGCGGTAGGGACCTCCGCCGTGAGCGTCGCGCCAAGCTGAGCCGACACGGCGTCGAACTCGTCGCGGACGGGAGCGAGGAGGGTGCGGAGGGTCCTCACGAGAGGACGCGGGAGTTCGGCCTGCTCCAACGGCATCTCGAACAGGTTCTGTTTGCTCGCATGGACCAACGACATGCGTCGAGGCCTCCGTGTGACACGGGTGTGCGCACTGCCGCAGAGAGCAGAGACGAGGTACTTTATGCGCCGGGATCATGGCACGCGCCCGGATCGTCGTGCGTTCACGCTGATCCCGGAAGGAGCGCGCAAACGGTGGAACGACCCCGACGCTGAAAGCCATCTCTTGAGATGACCTATAACGTCAACTGAAAATTGATACCCACCAAAAGACCGCCCGGTCAAGGCCTGTCGCCTTTCGGGCGTCTCGTACCCTCCTAACTTCCGACGCGACGGGTGAAGTTCCGCCCGCCGTGCGAAGGGCAGTTGAGGTGTGGTTTTCAGTATATTCTCCCTTCCGTGATATGGTCATCGCATGGGCTGTGCTCGCAACGTGCAAGAAGAGGAAAGGACAGCGACCGATGCTCCATAGACGCTTCGGCAAGACGGAATTGAGGGTGTCCGTGTTCACCTTCGGGGCGATGCGCATTCCCGACGGCTCGGACGAAAACGCGGTGAGGACGATCCGGCGCGCGGTCGAGCTGGGGATCAACCATCTGGAGACGGCGCGCGGATACGGCAAGAGCGAACGGCAGCTCGGCCTGGCGATGCCCGATTTGCCGCGCGAAAAGCTCATCATCACCACGAAGACCGGCCCGACGCAAACCGCCGACGAGATGCGCACGCAGATTGACGAGTCTCTTGAGCGGATGCGGGTGAGCCGGATTGATAACTTCGACATTCACGGCATCAACACCCGCGAGATCCTCGCACGGACCCTCAAGAAAGGCGGCTGCCTTGCGGCGGTGAGGAAGGCGATGGCGGAAGGGGTCATCGGCCACCTCGGCTTCTCCACGCACGCGCCGCTTGAGGTCATCCTGGAGGCGATCAACACCGGCGAGTTCGAGTCGGTCAACCTCCACTACTACTACTTCAACCAGCGCAACGCCCCTGCCGTCCGGCGTGCGAGAGAACTCGACATGGGCGTATTCATCATCTCCCCAACGGACAAGGGCGGGCAGCTCTTCAAAGCGCCGGAGAAGCTCCGCCGGATGACCGCGCCGCTCACGCCGACTCAACTGAATCACCGTTTCCTCCTCGCAAACCCCGACGTGCACACGCTCAGCCTCGGCGCGGGAGCGCCGGAAGAGTTCGACGAGCACCTCGCCGTCGCGGACATGGGCGGCCCGCTCACCCAGCGGGAGCGAGAGGCGTTCGAGCGGATTGAGACGGAGTTTCACGCCGTGCTGGGGGATACCTTCTGCACGCAGTGCTACGAGTGCCTCCCCTGCCCGGAACGCATCCACATCCCGGAGATGCTGCGCCTGAGGAACATGGCGCGTGCGCTCGACATGGTGGAGTTCGGAGAGTACCGCTATAACCTCTTCAGCCGGGGCGGACACTGGTACCCCGGCGAGCAGGCGACGGCGTGCACGGAATGCGGCGAGTGCCTGCCGCGCTGCCCAGAGAAGCTCAACATCCCGCAGCTACTTTTCGACACGCACGCCATCCTCCTGGGCGAGGCGGAGAGACATCTCTACGCGAGGAACGAGTAGGGGCTTTGTAACGCTGGGAGAGAACAGGTACGCGGGAAACGAGAGCCTGGGATCAGGGCCATACGCGCTCACCCCGTCGCTTCCTCCAGGCGGGCGAGCATGGCCTGAAGGTCCGCGATGGCCTGCGAGAGATTGGATTGCAGCGCTTCCCGTTCTTTGCGGGAGGCGCGGCTGAGGTCAATTGCCCCGGCGTTCTGATGGATGGCTTTCACGCGGTTGATGAACATGCGCGGGGTGAGCGCTCTTCCCTTCTGCGCGCCCTCGCGTCGCTCCCGGCGAAGCGCCCGTGCGGATTTCCCCTCCCTGATCGCCTTCCAGATGCGCCACTGCGCTTCCG
>Ga0172364_10004534_pt1 | contig 11053 bp, 10 predicted proteins | sample LakKivSesite10cm_FD_114545 | JGI IMG/M metagenome (GOLD analysis project Ga0172364, IMG submission 114545) | Sediment microbial communities from Lake Kivu, Rwanda - Sediment site 10cm | ecosystem: Environmental > Aquatic > Freshwater > Lake > Sediment | place: Rwanda: Western Province, Lake... | reverse complement strand
TTCTTAATGCAATAGCTAGTTTGTCTGGTTGTATTGGAAAGTTCTTTCTTCAAATAATTTTGATTCCGCTTTTTATTATTTCCTCTATTAAAGGCTCTTTCCTTATTTTTTAGCAGGGTAAACTATTTTTCCTAAAACATAATCCCTAACCTGCTCATAGGCTGGCAGATAATGCAATAGTTCTTTAAGGTCTCTCGTATAAGCTTGCTTTGAGGGAATTTTTATGTTCTCAAGCTCACTCTTCTCTTCTTTTAATTTAGCAGATAACATGTTTTTATCCAATACAACACCATTATTAAGCAAAACCCAAACATCATAAAGGTCTCTTGCCTGCCCCCTGTTTATCAGTGCCCTTATTTTCTCAACAAGGATTTCCTTGTCATCAAGTGCAACAATAGTAAAAGCAGGAACATCTGAAAAAAGCCGGGGAATAACTCTAGCAACTCTGCTTTTAACTTTTCTTTTGTTAAAATCAAGCTTTAAAGCATTAGTTGATGATGGATTACCATTAAACAATGGACCTTCAAACCTTGCTTCTATCCGAAGATTTCCCTGATACTCTTTCTTTGAATATACACTACAATTAATATTTAATAAAGCAAAATCCTTAAGGCATTGGTCAATAATTCCTATAACTTTTTTTAGGCTTAATCCTGTACTAAAGTCCAAATCCTCAGATGCCCTCTCAAGACCATAGCATATCCTCAGGCATGTTCCTCCCTTAAATACAAAATTGTCTGCAAACTTTGATAATGCATTAAGAAAAATATACTGCAAATACTCCTTTTCTTCATAGTAAAGATTGGTCTTTCTCCTGTTTTTCACTTCATTAAGCTCATCTATTGATATCATCGTTAATATCCAGCAGCCATTTCTTATTTAAATTACCTCTTTTCTTTAGTGATGGATCCAGCAACTCATAGCCCCTGCCTATTCTTTTAATAATCCTTTTTAATATCTTTTCTTTGCAGCCAATCAATTCCAAGATAAAACCAAGCCTTCTCAGGACAGCTTTGCTTTTGATTTTTATAGCATAATCTACCAGCTTGTTTTTATCTAATTTATTTATAGATGCCTCAATACAACCAATTAATTCCCTAATTCCTCCAGCATATTTTGGGAATAATAATGAATCAACTATTGCCTTTTCTTTTTCGGCAATTATTATATCGCCTATTTTAATATACCCAAAGAATCTTTTCTTGGATATTGTTACATACTTATAATTATTTCTCCTTTTCTTGTATCTTGCTGCAGCATAAAATATTGTTTTAGGCAGCTGGTCTGTAAATCCGTAATAGCTCAGGGCAGACCAAAAGCTTAGGTAAGAAGGCCAATTTAAATATGAGCCAATCACAAATTCATTTGTGCCCTGACTAGCATAAAGCCCAGCTTTTATGACCTTAATTGCCTTCTTCTTCTTCAATGCTTTTATTATATTGTAGGCTTTTGTTCTGTTTATGTCCAATAATAACATTAAATCCTTGGTTTTAAAGATAATTAAGTTCTTCTTTAAGGCCTCATATGCCATTGACTCTAATTTACTTAATTGCATTTTTCTAAACTATTAGTAATATTTTTACTAATATTAAAGAAAACTACTATATAAACCTTTCGATATCATCTACTAAATGTGCAATTATACACAAAAGGCGTATAGTATTAACTGATTTATAAGATAAAAACAAAAATCTTATATAATCATAGCCTTCCCTTCTTCCATTAGGGGGCAGAAGATGAATATATTGGTAACAGGCGGTGCTGGCTTCATTGGATTTCATGTAGCAAAAGCTTTGCTTGAAAGGGGAGATAATGTCACAATTGTAGATAATTTCAATAATTATTATGATGTTAAGCTGAAAGAGACCAGAATAAAGGAGTTAGGAAAACATGATAATCTTGAAATAATAAAAGCAGATATTTCTGATTATGATGCAATAAACAGTATTTTTAAGAAACATAAGTTTGATAAAATCTGCCACCTGGCAGCCCAGGCAGGCGTGAGGTATTCTCTTGAAAATCCCCTTGAGTATGAAAAATCAAATATATTGGGAACAATGGTAATGCTTGAGATGGCCAGAAAGCATAAAATAAAGGATTTTGTTTTTGCATCAAGCAGCTCTGTTTACGGCAATAACAAAAAAACACCATTTTCAGAAGATGATAATGTTGACAATCCGGTTTCGCTTTATGCTGCAACAAAAAAATCAAATGAACTGCTTGCTTATACATATCACCATCTTCATGGATTAAACTGCACTGGCTTGAGGTTTTTTACAGTCTACGGAAAATTTGGAAGGCCGGACATGGCATATTTCAAGTTCACGAAAGCTATTTTAGAAGACAGGCCAATTGAGGTTTATAACTATGGGAAGATGGAGAGGGACTTCACCTATATCTCAGATATTGTTCAGGCAGTTCTTGCTGCAATAGACAATCCATTTCCATATGAAATAATTAATCTTGGCAATGGAAAGCCAATAGCCCTGTCTTACTTTATAGAGTGCATAGAAAAGGCATTGGGAAAAAAGGCAAAAAAACAGATGATGCCAATGCAGCCAGGTGATGCCTTTACAACATATGCTGACATAAAAAAAGCAGAAAAGCTGTTAAACTACAAGCCAAAGGTTAAAATAGAAGAAGGCATTAAGAGATTTGTTGACTGGTATAAAAGTTATACTACAATATAACCTAAAAATTTGTTGAGAGTATATGAAAATGAATAATATTATTTCAATTGTGGTTCCGGTCTTTAATGAGGAGAAGGCAGTTGCCTCAACAATGAAGCAGTTAAAGGAAGTAATGGGCAAGTCAGGATATGAGTATGAAATAATAGCTGTTAATGACGGCTCACAGGACAAAAGCCTCGATATATTAAAGCAGATAAAAGGAATTAATATTATAAACCATCCCTATAATCTTGGCTACAGTGCTTCCCTGAAAGACGGGATAAAGCATGCAAATGGAAACTATATCTTGATAACAGACGCTGACGGCACTTATCCGATAAAGGAGATACCAAGCCTTCTGAAATATATGGATAAATATGATATGGTTGTTGGCGAAAGAAGAAAAGAAAACATTCCATTATTAAGAAAGCCGGCAAAATTTATGGTATCAAAGCTGGCAAATTTTGTCAGCGGAAAAAAAATTCCAGACATTAACTGCGGGCTAAGGATATTTAAAAAGGATATTGCTCTTAGGTTCTGGAATTTATTCCCTTCAGGATTCTCATTCACAATAACAATAACGCTTGCATGCCTGACAAATGAGTACACAGTAAAATATGTTCCAATAAGCTATTTCAAAAGAAAGGGCAAATCAACTATCCATCCGATAAATGATTTTATTAATTTTGTAACATTAATAGCAAGGATATTAACATACTTCAACCCATTCAAGGTCTTTTTTTCAGTAAGCATACTAATGTTTTTAATAGCATTGTTGGTCTTTTTATACACTGGCCTCTACATAGGCCAGATCGCAGACATAACAGTTACTGTATTATTATTGTCATCACTGCAGATATTTCTCATTGGTCTTGTTGCTGATTTAATATCTAAGAAAAGGTGACTTCATGAAAAATTACATTGGCACCTATAAAAATATATATGTCTGCCAGTCAAAAGATGAAAAAATATTGAAAAAATCATCTTCAGGCGGTTTTGTAACCTCATCATTGATTTATGCCTTAAAAGACAAGATGGTTGATGCTGCAATTGTTGTTTCAATGAATAAAGAAAAGCCGTGGAAGTATAAAATAGCACTTGCAAAAACAGAAAAAGACCTAATATCTGCCGCAGGATCAAAATACACTACAATTCCATTAGGTGATTTTTTAAAGATTGCAGAAAAAAACAAACAGCTTAATCTTGCAATGGTTGGGTTGCCCTGCCATATAACAGCAATAAGGCAGTTGCAGAAAAAAGGCATGTATAGAAACATAAAGCTCTTAATAGGGCTTTTCTGCGGCTATAACATGCCCTTCAAGGCAACAGAGTTCCTTATAAGAAAATCAAGAATAAAGCCTTCTCAAATAAAAAGTCTGGAATACAGGGGCAATGACTATCCAGGGGGGTTTTTAATAAAAACAAAACAAAAGGTATGGTTTCTTCCAAAATATTACCAGCAGTATCCAGAGGGCCATACAACAATATCAAACCAAAGGCATTATTTTCTTGCAAAGGGATATTATGACTTTCTTAACTTAATGTTTGTTCCAAAGGGCTGCTTAAGATGCAAAGACTATACAAACGAGTTTGCAGACATCTCTGTGGGCGATGCTTGGAACTGGGATAATAGCTCTGTAGTAATCCCAAGAACAGGGTTAGGAAACAAGCTAATGGAAAATTCCTCAATCATAAACAGAAAAATTGATGAAAAAGAGTTTTACAGGATGCACTGGCATAACATAAAGCACAAGAAAATAGGCGACTCATTAACATTGAAGGCAATGATGCTCCTCATAAAGGCATTTGGCAGAATAATCCCTTTCTGGCTAATATCGCCTGTAATAAAAAGAAGAACAAGAATCAAGAGGATGTGGAGCTTAAAGGATGTTGGGGAGCACTGGGACAGAACCAATGACTATGATGACATAAACAAAGAGACATATTCATATTTCAGAAGATTCACAGACGGCTACAGATTGTCTGGCATAAAAGATAATGCTTATGTGCTTGATTATTGCGCCAGAACAGGCAATGGGGCATCATATTTTGCAGGGAAAAAGAAAGACCTAAGGTTTGTCTGCATGGATGTATCTGAGAAAATGCTGAAGATAGCAGATGAAAACCTTAAATCAAAAGGTATTGATTTTAAGACAAGACTGACAAGAACAACATGGTTTCCAATTAAGGATAATACGTTTGACAATGTTCTCTGCTTTGAGACAGTGGAGCATTTGCCCCATCCGGAAATGACTGTTAAAGAGCTCGCAAGAGTAACAAAACCAAAGGGAGAGGTGCTTATAACAATGCCAAATACATTATGGGAGTTTGTTCACTGGTTTGCCGCTGTAACAGGAATACACCACAGCGAAGGCCCTCACCTGTTCATACCGAGAAGAAAAATGGTTGGCTATATAAAAAATGCCGGACTAAAAATAAAAAAAGAGGAGACAACAGTGCTGATAGCCTTTGGCCCGAGGTTCCTTATAAAGATTGGGCAATGCCTTGAAAAAATTCTTAAAAACAGCTTGATGAAATACATTGGCTTGAGAAGGGTGTTTGTATGCGAGAAAATATAAGGATTAAGAATATAATCTTAAAGCTTGTCGGAATAATCCTTTTTATTTTTATCCTGACTAGAATAGATTTAAGAAGCTTTTCCGGCTTATTAAAAAATATTGATATGTATTATTTTATTGCTGCTGCTCTTCTTCTTTTCCCAATGCTTTTCATAAGGGCGTACAGGTGGAATTATATAAAAAGAACGCAAAAAATTAATTACAGGCTATGGGACTCAATCCTGATGTACGGGTCCGGAATTTATATTGGCCTTTTAACCCCTGGTAGGATAGGCGACTTCATTAAAGTGCTTTACCTGAAAAATGATGGAAACTCTGTTGGAAAGTCATTTGTTAGCGTATTTGCCGACAGAATATCTGACTTATTGTTTTTAATAGCATTTGGCTACCTGGGAATGTTTTTTTTCATGGACTTATTCAAAAAACAGGTTTATTTTTTATTTATTTTGTTTTTGGCTGTATTGCTTATTGTTGTTTTTGTGGTTGCAAACAAAAAACTTACAAAAAAGCTGGTAAGGAAATTATTTTGGTTTTTTGTACCATCTAAATACAAAGAGAAGGTTAAGGTTAGCTTTAATGATTTCTATATCAACCTAAAGATTTTGAACAGGATGAGGATACTTAAGATTTTTATAATGACAGTATTTGCATGGGCAATATATTTTGTTCAGGTATTTTTTTTGGCTAAGGCATTAGGCATCAGCATTTCATTTATTTACCTCTCAATTTGCGCCTGTATTTCTGCCTTAATAGCGCTTATTCCAATCTCAATCTCAGGAATCGGGACAAGAGATATGACCTTCATAATTTTATTTTCATTATTAGCTATTGAAAAAGAATTTGCTGTCGCGGTTTCAATGCTAATCCTATTTACATCAGTTTTAATGGCACTGATAGGCCTTGCGTGCTGGCTCAAAAAGCCAGTGAGATTTTCGAAAGCTATTTAAAAAAGGAATAATATATGGCTTGCATGAAAAAAGAGCATATTTTTTTAGCAATAATCCTGTTACTCACACTTCTTATAAGAGTTTACAATGCAAACGAGCTTTCAGGAGGTGATGACAGCCAGTTCGCGCAATTGGCAACATTTGCAATTCAGTCACCAGGGAAAGCAATATATCCTTCTTTTCCTGATGAGCCGATGTCTTGGGGAAACTTGCATTACAACAGGCCGTTTGCAGTAATCCCTTTGGTTATGTCAATACTAACCCTTGGTTATAACAAGTATGCGGTATTAATGCCCACAGCCATATTCAGCGTTCTTTCAGTGCTCCTGCTTTATCTAATGGTAAAAAGGCAGTTCAACACAAAAACAGCAGTTATTGCATCTCTGCTTTTTGCTTTTTCACCTTTTCATATAGCATTTACAAGAAATGGGTTACTGCATGGAGCACTAATATTTTACTGCTTGTTAGCCGCTTTTTTGATAATAAAGGCAATTGATGAAAAAAAGAATTTATTCATATACCTTGCAGCCCTTGTTTGCTTGATAAATGCATGGACTACTGATTTTAGGGGCCTGGTTCCCTTAGCTGCATTGTTGCCTTACCTTTATTTCAGAAAGGCAAAAAAAGGGCAAATAAAACATTTCTTCTTCGCAGCATTGATTGTCCTGGGGTTATTCTTTGTTTACATGCTGATGCCATTGGTATTTTTCAAAAATCCAGAATTTATCAATTCCTTCATAAGCATGTTCCTGTATGCACTTCCCGGCCATGGGGCAGTGATGGGCGGTTCAGGCATTTCAGTTATATGGTCAGCAAAGACCATGCTCAGCTATCTGGTTATGACCCCTTTCATGGGCCTTATCTTTATTCCGGTAGTATTTGGCTTTTTCTATTCTCTAAAAAACATAAAAAAGCCAAAGTATGCATTATGGCTGTTCTGGTTTTTGTCAATAATTATTTTTTACATCCACGGCAAGCCTTATGTTGAAAGGCAGGTTGTGATTGTTCCTGCATTTGCTGTCCTCGCCGCAATAGGATTAACCCATTCAGTTGATTTATTCATAAAGAAAAAAAGCATTTTATTCCCATTGCTGATTGCATCAACTTTATCATGGATTGTTTTTATGATAGCAAGATTTCCCTTAACATATCCTTTAGAGTATAAAGCAATTCCCCAGCCCTATGGTCTAGCCATGCTGTTTGTTTTATTGAGCAAATATTTTATATGGGTTATAGCCATAATATTCATCGCAGCATTTATCTGCAGTATTTGTTTTAGGGGCATTGAAATAAAAAAGCAAAAGAGCATAGCTTCTGCAATTGTTTTAATATACCTTTTATTAAATGCTTGTGTTGCATCTGCACTTGTTATTGGTGGTTTTGGAATTTACAAAAGGCCTGATGCCGTAAGGATTGTTGCAGATTACATAAATGAAAACCTTGGCAATGAAAAATACGCATGCGTTGCAGGAACGCATGATAAATCATTTGTATTTTACACACAGCGAGTTTGTGCATCATGGCGTCTTATCAACATAAGCTGGATAGAAGAGCAAGTGGAAAATCATAATTTGAAATATTTTGTTTTAAATCTTTATTTGTATGATGGATATACTCCTGGCTTTGGGAGGATTAATCAGAGCGGTATAGTTGACAACACCAGCTGCACAAAACCAGGTGAGTGGCACTGCAATGAGCCTGAGAAATACAACTGGCTTATGAAAAATGCAGTTGACATAACATACAAGACAGGCCTCAAGCCAGATAATCCTTATTTCAGACTTTATGAGTATAATAAATGAAAAATCTATTTTTATGAATATAAAAGCTTTTATATAATCTAATAAATTTTTTATTCTTAAGGTGTAAGATGAATATATTAATAACAGGGGGTGCAGGTTTCATAGGGTCTCACTTATGCGAATTTCTTTTGAATAATGGGGATAAGATAATCTGCTTAGATAATTTTTTTACAGGCAGCCTTAAGAACATAAAGCACCTGGAAAATAATCCTAATTTTAAGGTAATCTCGCATGACATAACACAGCCATTGAGAAAGGTTATCAAAGAGCATATTGACCAGATATATAACCTTGCATGTCCTGCTTCTCCAATTCATTACCAGTTTGACCCAATAGAAACCATTAAGGCAAACACCCTTGGTGTTATAAATGTGCTTGAGTTTGCAAGGCTTAACAGCTCAAGGGCTTTACAAGCCTCAACATCAGAAATATACGGAGACCCTGAAGTGCATCCCCAGATTGAAACATACAGAGGCAATACCAACACACTAGGACCTAGAGCTTGCTACGACGAAGGAAAAAGGATTGCTGAAACATTGTTCATGGATTACCATAGAAAATACAAGCTTGACATAAGGATTGCAAGAATATTCAATACCTATGGCCCTAGAATGGCTGAAAACGACGGCAGGGTAATATCTAATTTTATTGTTCAGGCCATAAAAAACCAAAAAATTACTGTGTTTGGGGATGGCTTTCAGACAAGAAGCTTCTGCTATGTCAAGGATTTGGTTGAGGGATTATATAAAATGATGAACCAGAATTATATAGGCCCAATAAACCTTGGCAATACAGATGAAACAACAATAATTGAAATTGCAAAAAAAATAATAAGCTACACAAATAGCTCCTCAAAAATTATCTTTAATTCACTGCCAGAAGATGACCCAAGGCAAAGGAGGCCAGATATCTCCTTGGCAAAAGAAAAGCTCAACTGGAAGCCTAAAACAAGCTTTGAAGAGGGCATAAAAAAGACAATAGAATATTTCAAGTCATCTCTTTCTCAAATACCACCAAAGCATTGAAGGAAACCTTCCAATATAGTCTTCTCTCAGTTCCTCATAACTATCCAGCAAAAGGTGGGCTAAGGCGCCTATTAGGACAAAAAAAGCTAGCTTAAAATAAAAAGACAGCAACAACAAAACAAGCAGGAATTCCACTGTGTGAAAAAACAAGAGAAATGGCTTTTCTTCATTAAAAAAATAATTATGTGCCTTGATCATATCAAAAGATTTGAATTTGAAAATATAGACTACATAATGGTCAAAATCCAATAAAAGATTGACAAAAAATATAACCAAGACATTAAGCCCGTAAAGCGGGTAAAGGGCTAATGACACTATTAAACCAACAAAAAAGTGGTATTGCAGAAGCATTTTATCCAAAGTCTATTTCTGAGTTATCGCCAACATTGATTTTCCTGAAAGTATCTTTAATCAAAGCACTGCCCCCCACAAGTGATTTGTTCAGAGCGGCATTTTCAATAACAGCATTCTCGCCAACAATAGAGTCCTTTACAATGGAGTTTTTTATTAAACATCCGGATGCTATTGATGCATAAGGGCCTATGATTGAGTTTTCAATTTTAACATCATCCTCAATGTAAACCGGGCTTATAATGACAGAGTCCTTTGCCTTTATTTCCCTGCTGAAGCCATTGCTTAGCAGGTGCCTGTTTGTGCTTAGGAGTGTTTCAGGATTTCCGCAGTCAAGCCATTTATCAACCTCTAAGGCATTTAATTTTGCGCCATTCCTAATCATCAGGCCAAGGGCATCAGCAAGCCTGAATTCGCCTTTTGATTTAAGGTTGCATTTGATTATCTCATCAAGGCAGTGGAACATCAAAGGGCTGTTCTTGATATAATAAAGACCTATAATAGCAAGGTTGGATATTGGCTCATCCGGCTTTTCCACTATTTTTTCAATATGGTCATTCTTCAAAACAACAACACCAAAACGCCTTGGATCATCAACCTCCTGGACCCAGACAGCGCCATCTGATTCAATTGCCTTTATGTTTAACAGGTCTGTCTCAAAGATAGTGTCAACAAACACAATAAGGACATCCTCTTTAACGTAATTCTTTGCAAGGTTTATTGCATAGCCATCCCCCAACAGCTTATCTTGTTTTATGTATTTTGCCTTATAGCTGTAGTTTGAGCTTACATATTCTTTTATCTTTTCCTGCATGTCCCCTGTTATGAATATGATTTCCTCTATATCCAATGGCTTTAGCTTGTCAATTATATGGCCCAAAATAGATTTTCCGGCAACCTTCAGCAAAGGCTTTGGCTTTGAAAATGTGTGTGGCCTTAATCTTGCTCCCTTGCCAGCTAATGGAATAATAACTTTCATGCAATCACCTTTTATTGATTTATTATGGTATTATTTAAATCTTGTTAATCTACCAGCAAATTCCCTCATAGTTTTTTGGCCTGTCGCCATCAAAAAGATTTTTGCCGTCAATAACTAATTTTTCGCCGTAGTCAACTTTCTTGAATTCTGGCCATTCAGTAAGTATCAAAACAATTTCTGAATTGTTTACAGCATCCTGCGCAGTCTCCTCATACTTAAGGTGGGGGAAAAGATTTTTGACATGGCTCATTGCCATAGGGTCATAAATATGAAGCTCTGATTCCTCAAGCAAAAGCTCTTTTATTATGCTTAATGCAGGGCTTTCCCTTATGTCATCAGTTCCTGCCTTGAAAGTTAATCCAAGGATTGCGATTTTTCTTTGCTTTAGCGGGCCAGTGTTTTCCAGCAGCTCAAGAAGCCTTAACGGCTGGTCGTGGTTGACATCAAGAACTGTCCTTAACAATTTTGTGTTATAGCCCACTTCTGTGGCCTTGAAAACTAAAGCAGAAACGTCCTTTGGAAAGCAAGATCCCCCGAAGCCAATTCCTGACCTTAAAAAATGAGGGGATATTCTGTAGTCAAGTCCCATTCCCTTTGCAATGATATTTGTGTTTATGCCCAGCCTTTTGCATACATTTCCAACTTCATTGATGAATGAAAGCTTTGTCGCCAAAAAAGAGTTTGATGCATATTTTATCATT
>Ga0172364_10004532_pt1 | contig 11055 bp, 14 predicted proteins | sample LakKivSesite10cm_FD_114545 | JGI IMG/M metagenome (GOLD analysis project Ga0172364, IMG submission 114545) | Sediment microbial communities from Lake Kivu, Rwanda - Sediment site 10cm | ecosystem: Environmental > Aquatic > Freshwater > Lake > Sediment | place: Rwanda: Western Province, Lake... | reverse complement strand
CAGAGAAGTCGGACCCAGTCTAGTGGGCACACACTAATGAGGCTGAACTGATGTTCCAGAATTGCATTTCCCACTGATCTCATCAAATCTATGATGCAACACCGTTCATAGCTGCACTCTCTTAGAAGACTGACGTATCATGAGGCAACATGTGCCTATGTTGGAAAAGGATCGCAGTTCTCTTAGGCTTCAATCATTCTTGAGGCAACTCTATCTTGGAACATTGACCAATGCAAGTGTGGCTGAAAAAAGGTTGTTGAGATCGTGAGGTTTGTCAAGATACTCTTTGGAGATTATTCTTCCTAATGAGTTGATTAGGCTGTTTCTTCATAGAATGTGATGCCGACCAGAGGTTATTAATACATGGTCAGCGTTGTTCCAAGTGATCAACCTTGCGTGAGTATTCTCACGGCGGTCTGTTGCTCAGGTACTTCCTGCATGGGATTGCATTCTCCCTTCTGAGCACAGTGCTACTGTTCGTATGGGTCCTACTCCTCTTTTTCCTAGTAATGATTGGGTGGTTCATAGGCCTCATCATCGGCATCATAGCGCTACTGCTTTTCATGGGCGGACTCAACGCCTTCCTCTCAGGAGCAATATGGTCCATCAACACAAGAACAGGACTGTTGAGCCTCCTAGGCCATGGTCTCGTCCTAGGTCTCCTGCAAGTCGTTGCGCACATTCCTGCGATCATAGTAAACCTCACCATTCCAAATTTGGCTTCAACTATCGCCGTGTTCGTGACGTACTGTTTCATTGATGGATTCATTGCCAAGAAGGTGGCTGGTTGGTGGAAGGAAGAGTTCGCTCCGGAAAACGAGACTTATCCTCCACTCCAGACAGACTAGAACGCTTCGAATGATCAATTACATCCAAGCGAGAGCCTGACTATCCAAGATTCCTAGAAGAGCAGTGGGCCACGGAGGTTCGACGCTCAGAATCCGCCGAGCCCTCAAAGCCCTACACTCGTACCCGCATCCCCCTGAGCGCTGAACGCCCAGACTTAGGTTGCTCCCTCCCGGGCCTAGCCAGTTTCGCCTGGTAAACGCTGAAGACGACTCCCCTACGGAAGCAGCTCAACGATCGCCAGCCCCAAGGGACGGATAGTCAACGCTTCGGAAATAGAGGTTCCAACGGCCTTAAACGCCTCACCCTCCGCTGTCAGCCCGTCATGTAGAGGGTTTACGGTGCAGAGGACCCCTACCCCCCCGCCTAAGACCCACCGCAAAACACAGTCTGAAGCCAAAGCTATAAAAATCTACCCCAAACCAAACACGTAAAATAGTAGCTCTATCATACACCGCTATGATTTCTTGAGGGGAAACCGTGAATGGTGAATAGAGGAAAAGCCATCAGAGCGCTCAAGTTCTGCATCATAGGTCTAATCCTGTTCACAATAATCCTCTTCGCCCTAAGCTTGTACACTCTCATCACTGGACTGGTAGGAGCAGTCTCCGGCGGCTCATTCGGCATCGAACTAAACAAGGACACTCCAAACGGCGACTGGCTGATCACGCTCAACGCAAGTCCAAGAAACAACGGCATCCTAGGCGTTAGACTGTTCATCAACCTAGGAATCCTCAACTCAAGCGGAGAATACATCGCCGCGAACTCCACATCCGTATACATCGCACCCGGCGGACAAAGCCCCTTCTCCCTAGTCCTCACGATTCCATACGAAGTCGTTCAGCAGTACAACGTTACCCTCGAACAAGGAGCACCCGTGGTGTTTGAACTGATGCTCGGCATGAGCACGCTGGGAGACCTCGTCGGTTTCACGCAGGTCATGAGGATCTCAGGAGAACCGAGAATATGAAGATAAACCTGAAGTCCATAGCAAAAGCCATCGTGATCCTAGTCATCTTGACTATCTTGCCGGTCATCGGTCGACAATGGATTCCCTCAGAGTTCTACAGAGCCATTTCCCTTCAAAGCGGGTTTAACCTGACAGACCTTCTCAACAGAATAGCCTTGATAGGAGTGATCCTGTCCATCCTAGTCATCTTGAGAGGGCATGTGAAGAAGGCTTCCGCAGGGCATCTGGCGCTTTCCACGGTGTGGAAGATTTTCTGGCTATTCATGGTCTTTTTCATGTTCGGACTCGGACACCCAGAGACTTTAGGTCTAGCCGCGCTAGGAGGAAAGACTGAGGCAACTGAAAACACCGTAACCTTTGACTTCAGGTTATTCGCCGGTCTCGCAACTGTGATAGTTGTCTTGATGATCGTTCGTTCAGTCATGCAATTCCAAGAGACCAGAGCAAAGGCTGCAATTCAGGAGCCCAAAAGTATCTCAAACGTCTCATAAGAACAGTTCTCTCTTTTGTTGTGCACCAAGAGTCAGACTTATTTCCAGTTGATGTACACTATGATGTCTAGCCAAGTACTCGGTTTGAGAGGTTTTGCAATTGAAGCGATTAGGCATAGTCACTAGTGGCGGAGACGCACCGGGCATGAACGCAGCAATCCGAGCAGTCGTTCGGATCGCCTGCTCCAAGGGCATTGAGATTCTAGGTTTTGAGAGAGGATGGGAAGGCTTGATGATAAACACGCTCAGACCCTTGACTCCGCGATCAGTCGGTGGAATAATTCAGTTAGGCGGCACGATTCTCCATACTTCAAGAAGCCCAGAATTCAGGATGAAAGAGGGAATAAGAAAAGCTGCAAGAAACCTTGCTTTGGACAAGATTGAAGGGCTTGTCGTCGTCGGCGGAAACGGCTCGTTCAAAGGAGCACTAGAACTCAGCAAAGAGACTGATTCTATAATCGTGGGTATTCCAGCCACGATTGACAACGATGTCTACGGCACAGATGAAACGATAGGCTTTGACACTGCTGTGAACACGGCTGTTGCTGAAATCGACAGAATCCGGGATACCGCAGTATCGCATGAAAGAGTATTCATAGTTGAGGTCATGGGGCGGACGAGAGGCTTTCTCGCGTCCACAGTGGGTTTGACTGTCGGAGCTGAGGTGATACTTGTGCCTGAGGTCAAGGTTGAAAAGGAGATAATAATCAACCGCTTGACGGAGAACAGCGCGAAGGGGAAGCGGTCAGGCATAATAGTTGCCGCGGAAGGCATAGGCGACACCAGAAAGCTCGGAGCGAAAATCGAGAAGAGCACAGGAACTGAAGTCAGGCTCAGCGTCCTCGGCTATGCGCAAAGAGGAGGCAGCCCAACAGCGAGAAGCCGCCTTCTAGCCAGCTTGTTCGCAGACGAGACAGTGAACCTATTGTCAAAAGAACGTGGAAACCGAGTGGTCGCTTTGCAGAAAGGTGCGGTGACGAGCATCGACTTGGAGCGGTCATGTGGAAGCGAGAAGCCCTTGGACTTGAGTCTGTTGAAACTGGCTGACGTGTTGTCGACTTAGGAAAAGTTTTCAGCCGAAGAACACGCTTGCTATGTCGTAGAGCTCCAGATCCACGGTTTTTCTTCTGCCGATAACGTCCTTCAAGAGCACGGAAACAATCTTATTTCCACGAATAGCGACCATGTGACCGAATTTTTTCTTGCGAACAAAGTCAATAGCACCTATGCCGAACCTCGTTGCCAGTATTCTGTCAAAAGCCGTCGGAGAACCCCCACGTTGAAGATGCCCCAAAACCACCACGCGCGTCTCGATGCCCATGCGCTTCTCAATCTCCTTTCCAAGATAGTAGCCCACTCCGCCCAGTCTGATATGGCCAAACTCGTCAACGCTTTGGCTGTAGACTATTTCCTTCCCAGACTTGGGCTTCGCTCCCTCTGCAACGACTATTATACTGAAGTTCCTACCTCGTCGCTGTCTAAGCTTTATATAGTTGCAGGTTTCTGCGATGTCAAAAGGTTTTTCAGGTATCAGGATAATGTCCGCGCCGCCAGCGAGTCCAGCCTCCAAGGCAATCCAACCCGTGTACCTGCCCATCACTTCAAGAATCATGACTCTGTGATGAGTCTCGGCAGTAGTGTGAAGCCTGTCAAGTGCTTCAGTGGCGATGCTGACGGCGGTGTTGAAGCCGAAAGTGTAGTCTGTTCCAGACAAGTCGTTGTCGATGGTCTTGGGCACGCCAACACACTTGAGCCCAAGGTTTCCAAGCTTAAGCGCTACACTCAGCGTGTCGTCGCCACCGATAACCACTACAGAATCCAGCTTTGCCTTTCTGGTGTTTCTCAGAATTTTCTCCGGGCCTTTCTTGTGCGTGAACGGGTTGGTGCGAGAGGTTCCAAGAATCGAGCCTCCGCGTGGAAGGATACCAGACGCAGACGATAGGTTCAGTGGCATGAACTCGTTCTCCAGAAGCCCTTGCCACCCGTCCTTTACACCCACGATCTCGTAACCGTAGTTGCTTATGCCCTTCCTCACCACGGCTCTTATGACCGCGTTGATCCCAGGAGCATCTCCGCCCCCGCTGAGTATTCCGACTCTTATATGTTATCCCGCCTTACTAGGCCTTGCCGGAACTTCCGAACAGACGCATCTTGCTCTTGACAACCTGCTTCATGGCCTCTTTCGCTGGACCCAGAATCTTTCTCGGGTCAAACTCTTTAGGAGAATTCGCTAAGACTTCTCGCACCGTCGCCGTGAAAGCAAGCCTCAGGTCTGTGTCAATGTTTATTTTCGCGATTCCCATGGAAATGGCTTTCTGGACGTGCTCTTCCGGAATGCCTTTAGCCCCACTGAGTTCAGCACCGTACTTCGCTGCTTTTTCAATAATCCAACCGGGCACGCTCGAGGCTCCGTGCAAGACAAGCGGGATATCAACCTGTTTGCTGATAAGCTTCAGTCTCTCAAAATCAAGCTTCGGTTCAGCCTTGAACTTGTAGGCTCCATGAGACGTGCCGATGGCAACCGCAAGCGTGTCCACGCCTGTCCGCTCAACAAACTCTTGGGCTACGGCTGGGTCGGTCAGGATAGCGTCCTTCTCTTCCACAGTCGATTCTTCCACACCCGCAAGTCTGCCCAGTTCGGCCTCAACCGAGACTCCCTTCACATGTGCCATATCAACCACACGTTTCGTCAAAGCAACATTATCCTCAAACTTCAAGCTGGAGCCATCAATCATCACTGACGTGAAACCAGCGCCTGCGCATTTGGAAGCGGTTTCAAAGTCCTCGCCGTGGTCAAGATGCAGGGCCAATGGCACTGGCGCAAGCTCGGCGGCTGTGCGAACGATCTTTGATAAGTATGGTAGGCCAGCGTACTTGATCGCACTAGGAGTGACAGCGACTATGGCTGGCGATTTTTCTTCAGTCGCAGCTTCCACGACTGCTAGTACCGCTTCTAAGTTGTTGACGTTGAAAGCGCCGATTCCGTAGTCATTTCTTCTGGCAGGAACCATCAAATCCTTGTTCGTTACAAGCATGTTTCCTCACTGAGAACCGATATTATTGGCTGATCAGTATAAATGATTTACATGCCAAGCAGAAGCAAGCGCGTCAACGCGACAGGTCGGTTCTTTGCTATGATTTTCCCATCAAAGCAAAGACTACAACAGCCAGCACACAAACAGCCGCGATAATCATCGTTAGAAAGAGTGTTTGAGGCATGCCCCAAATGTAATGTTCAATTTCAAAGTTCAAGCTCACGAGAACATCTTCAGACGAGCCCACGTTAGCAAAATGCAAGAGGTATTCGCCCTCCACATCGCACACAAAAGCATAGTTGACGTTTCCTACGTTGCCATAATCTACTTTGACGGCTCCATTCGGGTAGGTCAGCTTGAAATCCAAGATGCCGTTGTTTTCTTGATTCACTGTCGTAAGCCTTATGGAAACATGGTCTTCGACCGCAAGGTTCATGGTCTTTGTTACTTCTTCGCCAACTGGTACATTGAAACTCGTTACAGCTGCTGAGACGGGCTGAACGGTGAAAAGAAAGGCTAGAGTAACGAAGAGAAAACACGCTAGTCTGCTGTTTCTTGACGGAAACATCACATACTCTTCTCGGTTAGGTGAGCGATAACGATTATGAAGCAACGATAATGAGGCTTGATATGTGCCTTGGAGTCTGCTAGAAAAGCACTGCCCAAAAGATATAACTTGAGACAAGAGACAGTTGTCTCAGTGGTTCGTGTGACATGCTACTTTAGGCATCTGAAAACCGTTTTCCAGAAGGCGGGAATAGAAGTCACGAGTGAGAACAGGCAAGAAGTCGACCTGTTGATTCATGGCATCATAGGAGCAGAGTACAAGGACTGCCCCGCTACTTGGAGAGAAGTGAAAAAGAGGATGGTAGAGGACGAGGAAGGCTTTGTTTCCAAACTCAGAGCAGAATGGAAAAAACGTGTTTGAGAATCGTACACAGCAGCAAGAATAGAGAAGCGGGCTGAATCAACTATTTCTTAGCTTTCGGCTTCACTTCTTTCAGTGGTTCACCATAGTATAGTAAGCCGTACGTGGAGCAGCTGCAAGGTTCGTCAACCACCACGACAGGACCCGCTAATCACACATACAAGTAGCACCTTTCTCGACTATGTTACTCCAACTCCCATTAGTCTACCAAAAAACCTCTGCAGTGTACAAATAAAAACTGTTCGAATTACGCAAAGACCGACTAATAACTTAAATATCGTCCTTAGCTGATTAAACCGCATGTCAATCCTTAAAGAATTCATCGACCTTGAGAAGAAGACTTCTGGAAACGCGAGAGCTGTCTTGGAACATCTGGCGCCTGAAATCGGCAAAGTTTATGTCGTTTCCATTGCCAGAGATGGATGTCCCGCATGCGAGGAACAAAAACCGAAAATGGAAAAGCTGGCAGAAGAAATAGCACAGAAATATGGAGACAGAATCGTTTTCATAAAGGTTCACGTCAAGTATTCTGCTGAAGATAATGAGGAGTCCCTGCGAAGTAAGGACGTTTTCGGTCACTATTTCTATCCCACTAACCTTATCTTGTTGAGAACCGTGGACAAGGGGTCGATTGAGTATTACAGGAGCGTCGCGACCAGCATGAGTGAACTCAAGAGGAACATCGGGATCGCGTCTAAAGTGGCCACTTCACTCAAAGAGAGCCTCAAAGAACAGAAAAAATGAGAGTCTACGTGTTTATGGGACAGGAACGCTCACGACGTGGTTATGACGTGGTTGCAGATGCTTTGAGTTTGTGACAGAATGTCGGCAGTGGGTTTGGATCTAGCAGGCGTTGAGAGTAGACCTACCGGTTTTTGCGTTCTCACGGGACTGGTAGCTGAGACGCTTCTAGTTTACGAAGACATCGAGATCGTTAAAAGAATAGAGGAAGTCAAGCCGCGAATAGTGGCTGTTGATGCACCCCTAAGTCTTCCGGAAGGAAGGAGATCCATAGAAGAACGGACGAACACGCATCTGAGAGAGTGCGACAAGGAGCTTCTGAAGAGAGGGATAAAGTTCTTTCCCGTGACGTTAGGGCCAATGAGAAAACTGACCGCGAGAGGCATAAGCTTGAGAAGGATCCTTGAGAACAAGCATTTTGAGGTTATAGAGGTTTATCCCGGGGGCGCGCAAGACGTTCTCGGAATACCCAGAAAACAGCAAGGACTCGCCAAACTAAGCAGTGGGTTGGAGAAGTTGAAGATCGAAGGGTTGACTCAAGGAATGAGCGATCATGAACTGGACGCCGTTACATGCGCTTATGTTGGAAAACTCTTCCTAGATGGAAAAGCTTGCGTCTACGGGAACATGGATCAAGCCATAATCATGCCAAAACCGTAGACGTCTTGCTTGGGTTCTTTAGTCTAGTAGAATAGCTCACAGAGATTTCGCTAATTCCTCGACTTTCTCTTTGATCTGTTCATAGACCTTTTCAGCATCGTCATCGGGCATAGAGTAGGGGTCTTCAACGTTCCAGACAATTATCCTATTTCCACATTCCGGGCACTTGCTCAAGACGTAATCCTTGTGTCGCTGCTCCATGGCGACGATAACATTGTACTCCTCGAGTTTCTTGCCAGCCAGATTTTCAGGAGCTTTCTTGAGGTACTGCTCAGCATTCTGCTTCACCAAGAACTCCCTCACTTTTGCCGAGATAGGAATGGCCACGTGCCATCCTGCAGAATCTACATCCAAATCTGGCCTCAGTTTCTTGAGCAGCGCTTCTGCCAGAGGGCTACGATGCGCGTTTCCAGAACACACAAACAGTATTTTCATGCGACTCACATACAGTATTTACTATTTCGCTCGTCATGCGGGTCTTGTTCGATGCCCCTCTCCATACTGGTATACTCTGCACTTGTTCTTTTCAAGTTTCTTCTTGAACATCTCATCCATGTTTACTGATGGGCACGCAAGCCTGCTCGTATCCAGAACATAGAACACGACATCAATCAGTTCCTCAGCTATTTTCTCTTCAGATTCACCCTTCTTCCAAGCGTCACTGGCTTCGCCCAGTTCAATAAAAGCGAAAAGCAGTTTCTTCGGAATATCCTCTGGCATGTTGTAGAAACCCTTCTCTAAGACAAGCGTCTCTATTTCTTTCTTCATATCTTCAAGATGCAAAATACCAATTCTCCTCATTAGAGCGGTACAGCTTCTAGACTATAAGTTGAGTCAGGTTGATAAACTCCTATTTCGCCCTTTGCTCAGAGAGCATCTGTCTTTCCATGCCTACCGTGTGAGCTGCTCATAGAGTACGTTGTCTTCAGGTAATCCTAAAATGTGTGGAACTGCCTAGTCTATTTGAAGAACAGCACACCGTGGGGAAACCCTGTTATGCCGTCTGGGTTCTATGTTCATGACTGGATACGAAAGGAAGAAAACAAACGTAGACGTGAAGACACCAAGAAAATAAAGAAGCTGACAAAAAGGATCAGGAAACTCAGTAGAACGAGAAAAAAGAAGAAAGAGAAGTACAGTGAAGAAACTGTGAAAACAACAAGGGAGCACGCACGCTTCAGAAAACGTTTACTCGAACGATAGCGATGGATTACTCGGCTTTCGTCTGGTTTTCTGAATCAAGCGTTTTCTGCTCTTCTTCTACATGTTTGATGTCGGTCAAAAACCATGACAGCGTCGCAACTGATACGCCGGCCACAACGCAGCCTAGGAAGAGCTTGGTTGTTCCTGTGAATCCCACTACTGCTCCAGCCATCACCATGCCCAACGGCGTGGCAGCTGAAGCCAACGCCATTGAAACCGAGTTCACTCTCCCCTGCATCTTCAACGGGACAATCGTCTGCACTATCGTCGCTAGAGAAACATTAGCCGGGGCAGCGCCAAAACCTAGAATAAGCGCCCCCAACGCCATAAACCAAAAAAGCCCAACGGGAGTGATTGCCACAAGAGCATACCCAAGGAAGATGACGTACAGGAAGGCCATTACCGCAACCATTTTCCTCTTGAAGCCCTTCATCACCGACATCAGAGCTCCACCAGCAAGCATTCCTCCCTGCGCAGATGCCATGATTAATGCTAGACTCCCAGCGTCTCCAAAATGCTCAACTTTAACATAATAAGGCGTCAGAGTGTCAAAAGGCACTAGTAGGAAATTCAGCACTGTTGCCAGCATGACAAGCGGCACGAATCCTCTTGCATTCTTGATGAAGGACAAGCCCTCCACCAAATCCTTTGCGAAAGGCGTTCTCTCCGCCTTCTCTCTGACCGAAGGAATCCTTATCACCAAGAGCGGGATCAGCGCAACCAGAAAAGTCGCAGGGTCAATCCAGAGAATCAGGTCGATTTTCACAGTTGCCAACAAGACCGCTGCAACGATCGGTCCGATCATGGTCATCGTGCCTGTAAGAAGATAGTTTAAGCCGTTCATGCGGCTCAACTTGTCCCGCGGAACCATCAAAGGAATAATAGCGCTCACTGCGGGAACGTTGAAGGCCTGATAGACGCTTCTCATGGCAAGGAACGCCAAGATCACCAGAACCGAAACGAAGCCCGCTGAGAACAGGAAAATAAGCACAACCGTGGTTAAGGCTTGCAAGAAGTCCACGGAGCCAATTACCACTTTGCGGTTCCATCTGTCCACAAGCACGCCTGCGAAGGGTGTTAGGATAATCATCGGGGCAAAACCGACGAGAAAAGCGATCGATAGGTAGATGGCGCTGTTTGTTTCCAGAGTTATCCACCAGATCAGCAAAAACTGGGCAATAGACGATCCTAACAGCGAAACCTGTTGTCCAGCGAAGAACGTTAGATAGCTCTTGAACGACTGCTGGTTGGCTTGTGGTTCCATGCACAAAAGGTTCGTAGTCGAGCAATATAAAAGATGTAGATCCCATGCATGCGTATTCATGTTTGGAACACAGCGAATCACTGTTAGCCTCTGTAAGCCTGTACACATTTTTCCCTGAAAACTTCAGGTAGCTTGTGTGTGATTATGAATTTGCTTGATGCAAAAACAAATAAAGAAACGAAGAAGATTAGACGGAGAGGAATGAATCTGTCTTTCTTCTTAGGCAGAGAAATATCAAAAGAAACACCTGTTGAGTTACCAGTGAAGGCCTTCCATCGCCACTTTATGGCTCTCGGCGGTAGCGGATCAGGGAAAACCGTGCTCTGCAAGTGTGTTATGGAGGAAGGCGTGAAGAACAATATCCCGTTGATAATAGTTGATCCTCAAGGCGATATTGCCTCCCTTGCCATGAAGGGCGATCCGGAAGAGATAGAAAAGCATGGTGAATCGCTGGCTTTTCAGGAACAGTTCTTTGAGAAGGCGAGAGTGGCCATATTCACCCCAGCCAGTAGCAAAGCCATTCCCATCAGTGTCAACCCGTGCAGGTTCCCTTCGGAAGACACGCCTCGAGAGGAGGCCATTCTGGCTCTTGATTTGACGGCTACTTCTCTCTCAGGTTTTCTCGGGTACGATCTTAATTCTGATGCTGGAAGAGGGGCTAAAGCTTACTTGTTCACGATACTGGAGCATCTGTGGCAGGAAGGACAACCGATAAGGGACATTGATCACTTGGCAAACCTAGTTCTCAGGCCACCCCTGAAGATTGCTGAGGCTCTTTTCTACCTTGTCTCCAGAAATGAGCCACCGGAGATTGCCAGAAAGCTACGGTTCCTCACTGTAGGGACCCCCTCTTTGATGTTCAAGATGGGCGTTCAGATAGACATCGAGATGTTCATGGATCGTAGCGATGGAAAAGT
>Ga0172364_10004529_pt1 | contig 11057 bp, 8 predicted proteins | sample LakKivSesite10cm_FD_114545 | JGI IMG/M metagenome (GOLD analysis project Ga0172364, IMG submission 114545) | Sediment microbial communities from Lake Kivu, Rwanda - Sediment site 10cm | ecosystem: Environmental > Aquatic > Freshwater > Lake > Sediment | place: Rwanda: Western Province, Lake Kivu... | reverse complement strand
ATACCTGCAATGGCACCCAGTAGCAATTTCAGTATGTTGGTAACAGTGGAGACAGTCTCGAGTAATTCTGACTGCGACATAACCCTGAAGTCATCTTCGTCAGACTCTTTCAGCTTATGTGTCCGCCTGAGGATCTCTGTTATCTCCTCTATAGCTACAGCACTCTTCTCCTCGCTTACAGCAGAGCAATAGATCCCGTTTATATAATCAATCGCAGCAAGCCTTCGCTGAACCGTTGTATAAGGTGCAAGAATGACATCATCCTGGTCCTGACCCATTCCGCTTTCACCTTTATCTTCCAGCGTTCCGATTATTTCAAAAGGAAGGTTTTTGATCCTGATCGTAAGTCCGACCGGATCAACATCCTCGCCGAAAAGATTATCCACAACGGTTTGTCCAACGATACACACCTTTGACATACTTCTCATTTCTGTATCGTTGAAGATCCTCCCGGTTTCAATTTTTAATTTCCTGATGTCGAGATATTCTTCACTTACCCCGTAAATAGAGGTCTGGGTATTCTGGTTTCCGTAAATCACCTGTCCGTTAGCATTTACGGTAGGTGAAACAGAAGCAATTGATGCAGCTTCATTTCTTATTGCTGTTACATCGGTGTACTTCAATGCCATTGAGCTTGAGGCTCCGAGGCTTACGCCGGCCCGTCTCTGGAAATTGGGCATAATCATAACAAGGTTAGTCCCCATTGATGACATCTCATCAGTAATGCTTTTCTTGGAACCTTCGCCTATTGCAAGCATGGCGATGACTGAGGCTACACCTATAATAATACCGAGCATAGTCAGGAAAGCTCTCATTTTATTTCTGAAGAGCGCTCTTATAGCTATCTTGAACAGATTTGTCAGATTCATATTTTCATTAATTTATCAGGCATCAAACTCTTCTATATTCTCAACAGGAATGGTTTTAAGTACCTCCCTGGCAAAAAGCCGTTCGCTTACAAGGTTTTCTCTCTGTATCTTTCCATCCCTGAATATTACATTGCGTGTGGCAAACCTGGCAATATCGGGTTCATGTGTTACAAAAACAATGGTTCTCCCTTTATCATTCAGGTCCTGGAACAGTTCCATTATCTCAAATGAAGTCCTGGTATCAAGGTTTCCGGTTGGCTCATCAGCCAGTATAAGCACCGGATCATTTACCAGCGAACGGGCTATAGCGACTCTTTGCTGCTGCCCTCCTGAAAGCTGGTTCGGCATGTGATGCATTCTTTTCGATAACCCTACAGCCTCCAGTGCGGTGACAGCTTTTTCTTTTCTTTCCCTGGAGCTTACTTTACTGTTATAGAAAAGAGGAAGCTCAACATTTTCCAGGGCTGTCGTCCTAGGAAGGAGGTTATATGACTGGAAAACAAATCCGAGTTTTTTATTCCTGAGCCTTGCTGTGGCATCCTTGTTAAGAGTGTTCACGTCAACACCATCCAGTAAATAATCTCCTCCTGATGGCTTGTCAAGGCAACCGAGGATATTAAGCATTGTCGATTTCCCTGATCCGCTGACTCCCATGATTGACACAAATTCACCTTCCCTGATCGTGAGGTTCACACCGCGGAGCGCATGTACCGTCACCTCACCGATATGATAATCTTTGCGGAGCCCCTTTATCTCTATGATAGTATTATTTTCCATTACTTAACGTGTTAAGTGCTGATCATCAAATGTCTAGAATGGCATCGGACCGCCGGGACCCATGTTTCTCGATGTGTTTTCTTTCTTCTTACCGCCCGACATGGAAATAACAACCTCATCGCCTTCATTTAGTCCGGATGCTATCTCAACTTTAGAACCATTCTCTATCCCAAGTGTGATCATTGCTGGACGGATGTTACCATCATTGGTTGTTACCGGCTGAAGTCTTACCTGTGATACTGAACCTTCAAACTTCAGGTCGGGGTACGCATCGACTGTGAATTCTACCTTCTGCCCCTCCTGCACCTTGCCTATGTCAGCTTCATCAACACTGGTCTGAACCTCCATCTGGGTAAGGTCGTTGACAATTGTGAAAAGGGTTGGCGTATTAAAGCTTGCAGCAACAGTCTGTCCTGCCTCAACCGCCCTGTTAAGTACAACCCCATCGATAGGAGACGTGATTGTTGCATAGTCAAGATTTACCTTTGCCCTGGATACTGCCGAGCGGGCATTTACAACAGAAGCTTTCGAGTTCTCATAGTTGAAAAGAGCCTGGTCATAGTCTGATTCCGCCACCAGCTGCTTTTCATAAAGTGCCTTTATCCTTTTCCAGGTTGCCTCCTGGTAATTGAGCTGCGCGATTGCCTGGTCAAGGCCTGCCTGGCTCTGTCTCTGCTGTTCGATAAGGTTGGTCTCATCAATTTTAGCAAGAACCTGGCCCTCCCTTACATTATCATTGAAATCAACATATACATTCTTAATAATACCAGATACCTGGGTTCCGACATCAACTGTCGTGATTGCCTCAATCGTTCCGGTTGCTGTGACTGCATTCGAGATTGATCCTCTTTCAACCTTCACGGTATCAAATGTATATACGGCTTCCTTTTTTGAAAAAGGCTTAAGTGCAAGAAGCACAACCGCTATCACAATCACTATTGCGCTGATTATTATTACTTTCTTTTTCATTTTCTTAACGAGTTATACTTTTTTTAATCTGTTTCAATATCTAAAACCCCCTATCCCGACCTTCCCCCCCGAGGCTTCGCCCGGAGCAGGCCCACGGGGGAAATGGGTTATAGTGTAAGTGGAATTCCTGAATAGAAATCGAGGCCTTTGTAGCTGAATATTAAATTGAATTTTGACTGGAGCAGCTTGCTCTCGGAAACTATCAGGTTTGTTTTTGAGACCAGGTAGTCGATTGAGTTTATCATTCCCTGGCTGAATTTCTCATCCGAAAGACGTGACGATTCAAGAGTGGCATTATACGACTCAAGGCTTGCCTCGTACTCCGTCTGTGCAGATGAAACATCAAGGCAGGCCTGCTCGATACTCTTCCTCAGCTCATTCCTGGTATTTATCTCAGACAGTTCAGCATCCTGGTAGCCTATTTTTGCCACTGCTACGTTTGTTTTAACCTGGTTTTTCTGATATATCGGTATTGACAGCGAGAAGCCTGCCGAGGGGCTTATCCCGTCATTTATCTGTGTAAAATACGGATCTGTACCCAGGCTGTTGTAATTTGTACCTGCACCGGCGCTGGCTGACAGGGTCGGGAAATAACCCGCTTTTGCAATTTTCTCATCCAATGCAGCTATCTCCTTGTTTACCTCAGCATTTTTTACCTGCGGCTTTATTTCCAGGGCAGCTTCATAGACCGATCTTACATCCGGTATACGGTTCTGGTTCAATGATTCTGAAAGATCGGGGTGTGTTATTTCAAAATTACCTGTAACAGGCAGTTCCATCAGCTGCATCAGGTTAACCCTGGTTATTGCAAGCTGGCTTTGTGCATTGGCCAGTGTAAGCTTTTCGTTCGCGAGCTGTGATTTAACCTGTGCATAATCAGCCTGCGATATCCCTTTAAGAAGCAGCCTTTCTCCGGCAAGCCTCAGCTGTTCGGATGTGGCTTCAATCTGTTTTTCGCTGTTCTTAACCTGCTCCCCGGCATATATTATCTGGAGATAAGCATTCAGGATACTCAGACTTATCGATTCCTTGGTGGTTTCAAGAGAGAAGATGCCGCTCTCAATATCGAGTCCGGCCTGTTTAATCTGGTTTGTAATCCTGGAACCGTTGAAGATGGTAACTCCTGAATTCAATGAAAGATTTGAACCGTTGCTGCCGGTTAGTCCCGATTCACCCGGGGCTGTGCTTTTGGTCCAGTTGAAGTTCTGGCTCGCCGAGGCGCTCACGGAAGGGAACCTCTGGGCTTTTGCCTGTCCTGCATACAGGTCATAACGCTGGTTGGCAAGTTCGCTTTTGCGTACCGTTATGTTCTGCGAATAAGCGTATTCAATACACTTATCCAGCGTCCAGGTGTCTTTATCCTGGGCAGTGAGATTTCCTGCCGCTGCCAGTATTATACTTAAAATAATTAATGATCGTCTCATAATATCTTTATCATTTCCGTGATAAAAATATCATGATCAGAAGGGGCAGTGCAAATAAAATAGAAGAACGGAGGGATTTTGACGACGAATCACTTTAAAAAACCTTCGTGTCCTTTGTATTTCCCTTTGTGCTCTTTGTGGTTAAGCTCTTTTAAACCACGAAGGACACAAAGTTCGCACGAAGGACACAAAGGAAAAATAAATGTACTTATAGTGTTGCCTTTATCAGTTTCAGGTTTGTTTCAACGCCGTCGAGAAAGATGAATGTCCACGAGAGTGTATTCGTCATTTCAGGCCAGGGCTCATTTTCATCCTGAAGGTTGATATCAAGGATTCCGGGGATTGCTTTAGCCAGTTCATCACAACCCGGAGTGTTCTCAATCTCGCTGATGAGTTCCTTCACCCGGTTGTTAATTAATTCTTCCAGCCTGGCATTGCCGGTACTTGATAACGCCTCTATTGCTGCTCCTCTTACATCAGGTCTCAGCAGATCGCCCGCGTAATGATATTGTTCAGGAGTCATCCCTTCAACCTTAAGGATCAGATTTTTATACTCATCCATAACCTTTAATACTTCATCGATCTTCATGGCAATACGGGATTCGGAAGCCTTTGCAGGGAGCTGGTCCAGAGCCTTTCCGACTTCATTGTACTGCATCGAAAGGTTATAACTGTCATGGATCCTCTGAGCCGATACATTCAGTGCCAGCAGGGCGGAGAGGACTGAACTGGCAGCCAGGAGCATCAGGACAAATACAGTATTGTAAATATTGAAATTTTTGTTTTTAGCCGTAGTTGCCAGAAAAACAGGAAGGAAAACAACAAACGGGAAAGGAATTGCTATGGTCAGCAGAACGCCGGCTAAAGGCCAATGCTGAATTTTAAACAGCATGGAGGTAAATACTACAAAACAGGTGAGCCAGGTTACTATGTGAAGAAAAAGGTTTTGCCTGTTCCCGTTTGCCTTGTAATGGTTTATCAAAGCCAGGGGCAGAAAACCAAGAAGAAGCAATGCAATGCCAATGATCAGCAGATAACCTGCGCCGGGCCAGTGGTTCAACTTAAATACTGTACCAGTAAATATTATTATGGCAGTGACCACTCCGAATATGTATGTTTTTTGTTTCATGACTTTGTTTATTAACTATTTACTTGTGGTTTGCAATAACTTTCAATACACCGGACTCAACGGTCAGGAGTCCGTTTTTAAGAAGCTCAAGTGAATGGAGCCCTGACATCAGTGATACAGTACTGTTTTCAGTCAGATCATCCGGCAAATAGAGTGAAATATCCAGAAGACCTGAAACAATGCTCAGCTCTTCACCCGGCATCAATCCTGAAATAAATGCTTTATATTCAGTAATAAGTGCATTAAGCGCCTCTCTTGTTTTGGAGCCAGGTAAAAGAAAGTCTGTTACAGGCTGAGTCTGAAATGGTTTAGAAATCTCAGGATAGTTTATTGCAGGCCCTGTTTCTGTCTGAATGATCTCATTGCTGAGTATGACAGGCGCTCCCGGCTTCCCTTCTGCCTGACTTATCATTCCTGATTCAATGCCACCTATATAGTTGATCAGTTCTGCTGTTCTTGAATGAAACTGTTCCATTGCAGGATAGTTCAGTGAATCTTTACAGCTTATCAGTAATGAATTGTTATTCCGGTACAGATAACCGTACAAAGCCTTCTGTTGTTCCTGATGGGAATAAAAGCCCTCCTCATAGGTCTGCGAAAGGTTCATATTGATCAGCGCCCCGGGCAGAAGAATTAACATCAATCCTATCGTTAAGTAGAGGAAATTTGGAGTGATATGGGCTTCATCCTTCCAGCTGATCCATGTGTACCATGGATAAGCTACCAGGCAAAGTATCAGCAGCCCCAGCACCATTAAAGTCCCGGAGAGTGGCCAGTGCTGAATCTTGAATAATGCACCAAAGCCAAGCAAAACAGTGCCGGCAATGCCCGAGATTTTCATTGTGTTTTTCATGTGTCTGTATTTTAAGTCAACTGCATAAAGTGTCTCTTCCTGTATCTCTTTCAATCTTCGCGATCCCATCTTCTGCTTTACCTTCCCGTACGCTGCAAGAAAATCGAGACCCGACTGCATCTCATATTCCACGTCGCAGCATATATGATCGATCAGGTCGTCGAGCAGGTGGGAAAATGTTATCTCCTGCCGGCTGATGTCGCGGCTTATCTGGTCGATATTATGAAGGCTCAGCTCAGGCATAGCTCAATCCGGTTTCAGGTTGAATTATGCGCTGAAGCGATTCCATGAATTCTTTGAGCTCTTCTATTTTTTCAGCCACCACCGAATCTCCCTTTGGTGTAAGGCTGTAGTAGATGCGGATGCGGTTGTTGAAATTTTCTGATTCTGTAATCAGGATTCCATCGCTTTCGAGCTTATGAAGAACCGGGTAGAGTGCGCCATAGGTGAGTTTTATCTTGCCCTCTGTTAGCTCTTCCACCCTGCGGGTTATCTCATAGCCGTACATGCGGCCGTTTTCTTTCAATAGCTTAAGAACTATTGTCTTTAATGATCCTTTAAGAAGTTCGGTTGATATCATGTTTTATGTATATATAGGTTTCTTATATATAGCAAATATAGAATATTAAATTTTAATAATGCAAGTATTTTTCGATTTTTTTTTGTTTTTTGGGCATTTTTCTTTCACATTCCGGGATAAAGCGTTGATATTTTGATAATCACAGCGGGGCTGTATCAAAACAACATCGTCTATAAATTATCTATGAACCCATCCTCCACAATCACAATATTTTGTTCCCTCCCCTTATTGTTTAAGCTAATCTTTATACACATCTTTTTAGTAACCAACTGGTAAGGCAGGAGATTCCTCACTATCCCGAGTACTCGGGATCGGCTTCGATCGGAATGACAGAAAACTATTGTGATAGAGGGGAACGAAATGTTCGGAGAAGGAATCCCCGATGAACTACACTCCGATTATGAAAAGCCGGTACGCAGTGAATCACTCCCCTGGTGGGTTATTGTCGATTCAGGCGGAAGACTTAAGGGTATCCTTCATACATGCCGCAGATTTGAATACTGCAGGGATGTAGTCCTCCTTATCTCTGAAAATACACCTGCAGATTATGTTGATCATATTAAAGAGAGGAATTACAATTATATAATCGCCGGGGAAAAAAAAGTTGACCTGAAGGCTGCATTGCAGATCCTGGATGAAAGAATGGGAATAAAGAAAATCCTGACTGATACCGGCAGGATCCTGGGAAATCTTCTTCTGAATCTTGGGCTTGTGAATGAAATAAGCCTCCTGATTCACCCTTTGATAGTCGGGGAAAGCTGCTACCCGATGTTTTCTGATATCAAAGGCAACAGATCACTCAAGCTTAAAAAATCAGAACAGTTTATAAATGGCTGTATCTGGGCGGTATACAGCATTTAAACCACGGAGTTGCACGGGTCTTCGCCCGCTCAGACAGCCATGGAGTTCCACGGTTTTTTTAAATTATAAACAGTGCTACTCCGTGTCGAACTCCGTGTAACCCCGTGGTAAAAAAACTCTAGATATTTGCATTAAAGGTATCACCCTGCTCAAAATCTCCTGAGGTATAACACCTCCTGAACCACTCCTTGCGCTTCGATGTTGATACTAAACTATTTATCTTTACTAAACTTTCTTAGCCTTTTGATGTTAATGTGAAAAAGAGTTTGTGAGTACGGATATACATATTATAAAGATATTTCCTGTAACAGGCATGTCGTGCGCCAACTGTGCTGCACGCATTGATTCTTTTATCAAAACGGTTCCGGGAGTTGAGGAAGGGTCTGTGAACTTCGCCGATAACTCCATGAAAGTGAAGTTTCTTCCCGGATCAACAACTCCTGCCGATATAAGAAAAGCAGTAAGGTCTATCGGCTATGACATCATCATTGATGAAGATAACAGCAGGGAACTTAAGGAAGAAGCTGAGAGGCTGTACCTTAAAAAGACATTAATTAATACTATCGGGGCCGCAGCATTCAGCATTCCCCTTGTTATTATAGCCATGTTCATTATGGGTATGCCGGGGGCTGATTATATTATGCTGGTTCTTGCCGTTCCTGTAGTATTCTGGTTCGGAAGGCAGTTCCCTGTAAAAGCATTAAGCCAGATCAGGCACCGCACTGTAACCATGGATACCCTTGTTGCACTAAGTACAGGAATCGCATTTTTATACAGCGCCTTCGTCACTTTCTTCCCCGGAATAATAAGAAAAGCCGGAATAGAGGAGCACGTATACTTTGAAGCAGCAGCTGTTATAATCACGTTTATTCTTCTCGGAAAATATCTTGAGGAGAGGGCAAAATCAAACACTTCTTCGGCACTTAAGAAGCTGATAGGTCTTCAGGTAAAGACAGTAATGATTACCAGACCTGACGGTACGGAGAAGGAGATAAATGTCAGTGAGGTAACTCCCGGGGATATCATTATCGTAAAGCCCGGAGATAAAATCCCTGTTGATGGCGTTCTTACGTCAGGGAGTTCATTTGTTGACGAGAGTATGATAACAGGTGAACCCGTTGCTGCTGAAAAAATTTCCGGCTCCCGTGTTTTTGCAGGGACAATAAACCAGAAAGGCTCATTCAGGTTCAGAGCTGAGAAAACCGGTGATGACACCCTGCTGGCACAGATCATAAAAATGGTGAGGGAAGCCCAGGGCAGCAAAGCCCCTGTTCAGCACCTAGTTGATAAAATAGCAGGGATTTTTGTCCCGGTGGTAATGTCAGCTGCCCTCCTGAGCGGTATCATCTGGTTCTTTTCAGGCGCTGATAATGCACTGACCCACAGTCTGCTTTCAATTGTTACAGTACTTATCATCGCCTGTCCCTGTGCACTTGGGCTCGCAACTCCCACAGCAATAATGGTAGGGATCGGCAGGGGAGCCGATAAAGGAATCCTGATCAGGGACGCAGAAAGTCTCGAAACTGCTCACAAAGTCAATACAGTTGTCCTGGATAAGACGGGAACAATAACTATGGGGGAACCGGTTGTAAAGGAAATCATCTGGAGAAGCGAAACTGATAAAACCGCTTCAGCAGTAATCCTTCATGCGATACAAAGAATCAGCGAACATCCCCTTGCTGAGCCGGTGGTAAAATACCTTGAAAGATCCGGAATAAGAGGCAATATGCCTCAAATCAACATTGAAAGCATTCCTGGGATGGGTGTGAAGGCGCTCTTAGATTCCGAAGAATATTATATAGGAAACAAAAAGCTGCTCGAAGAGAATAAAATAACTTCTGATAAGGAACTCGAGAGTCATGCTGAGAATTGGAAGAAGGACGGGAATACGGTTTCTTATTTTACTGATAAAAACATAGTACTGGCGGCCATTTCAGTTTCCGACACTATAAAGGCTTCTTCCCGTGATGCCGTAAACGAGCTTCATAAAATGGATATTGAAGTGCATATGCTTACAGGCGATAACGAGGCTGCAGCAAAAACGATTGCTGGCGAAGCCGGTATTGATCATTACCTTGCTGAAGCTCTGCCCCAGGCAAAGGATGACTACATAAAGAAGCTTCAGGGAGAAGGAAAGGTAGTTGCGATGGCCGGTGACGGTATAAATGATTCGCAGGCTCTTGCGCGGGCAGACGTAAGCATAGCGATGGGAAAAGGTTCCGACATTGCTATGGATGTCGCGAAGATGACAATAATATCATCTGACCTCAGGAAAATAACGCAGGCGATCAGGCTCTCAAAGATTACAGTAAGGACAATCAGGCAGAATCTGTTCTGGGCATTTATCTATAATATAATCGGTATTCCAATTGCCGCGGGTATTCTATATCCGTTTACTGGATTTCTGCTGAATCCTATGATAGCCGGTGCCGCGATGGCTCTCAGTTCGGTAAGTGTAGTAAGCAACAGTCTCAGATTGAAATATAAATCTTATTAGAAAATCCCTGTTACCATATTGTGTAAACTGAAGGCCGGAAATGCTGCCAGGTTAATCGACTGTTTCCATCCATCTTGAGAGAAACAGGTCATAAACGGAATAAAATGATCCTTCCTGATCATTGCCCCTGTAAATCATTTCCTTATTAAGAAGTGACTCCAACGCACGTTGGATACTTGCCGGTATACCAATCCGGTATTTTTCAATGAATGCTCCTGCATTCGGCTTAAATACTTTCCCTTCTTTTGCAATTGCCTTAAGCAGATTCCACTGGACAGAGGTAAGCAGGTTCCGGTACTGGAAGAAAAGTTGTTCATTTTCGGAAATTAATTTACTGCATGTTTCCCGTACATCATTTATTTTTATACTTCGTAAACCTGTTGAGAATAACCTGTTGCAAATACTCTGGGTGTAAAATGTATGCAAACGGCTGAAATCAGAAAGAAAATCCAGACTTTCCTCATCTACCTTAATATTATACCGGCCGAAAATTTCTCTAATAAACTCTTTGTAAAGGTCTCTTTTGATCTCTTTCAGAAACAAGAACTGTGTACTTGCGAAAAATGGTCTGTTTCCATTACTGAACATTTCCGTTAAAAGATGGTGGCTGCTTCCGGAAAAAATTAGCCTGATATTTTTCATAAACTGTAACTGGCTCCTCAGCAGTGCTTCAGTGTTTTTCTCCGGGTAATTCGTAATCTGTTGAAATTCGTCTATTGCCAGGAGTACGGGTTTCCCCAGGGAGTCAAGAAATCTCAATAGGGCTTCCAGTGATTGTTCATTTTGCTGCTGTGATGAAAATGTAAATGACACCTGGGGTTGTCCTGTCAAAGTATCATAGCTGATTACGGGACGAAGACCTTTCAGAAGGTCAGAGAATTTTTTACCTATTGTCTTTTTTTCAGGTACCGCCTGAAGTATTGAAGTGCCTATTTTATTTGTGAACTCCCTGAGTGTCTGCGTTGCGTAAATATCGGCATAGATACAGGTAAAGATTCCCTTCCCGGAAAGCTTCTCCATGGTATGCCATATCAGACCTGATTTCCCCATACGCCTGATTGAAACAAGTGTCGAATTTATCCCGTTCTCAGCATTCCT
>Ga0172364_10004525_pt1 | contig 11060 bp, 1 predicted proteins | sample LakKivSesite10cm_FD_114545 | JGI IMG/M metagenome (GOLD analysis project Ga0172364, IMG submission 114545) | Sediment microbial communities from Lake Kivu, Rwanda - Sediment site 10cm | ecosystem: Environmental > Aquatic > Freshwater > Lake > Sediment | place: Rwanda: Western Province, Lake Kivu... | reverse complement strand
ACCTTTCTTTACTACATTCATACTGCCACAATTGCTGCATTGAAGCTTTTTATCTTTGGTTTGTATATGAAAGATTACAGCTCCTTTCTTATATTCAGTCTTTAGATGTTCCTGATCGCAAATACCAAATGCATGACGTAATAAACTTGTTGACATTTTTTCCTAAAAGGTACTAATTTTTGTACCTTAGGTACGCATCTTTATGATGAACCAATAATATTATCAGCAATAATTCAGGAGATTTTGCTCAGGGATTTGGGATATATGTAAGCAATTCTTCTCCACTGATCCAGGGTAACACTATTACAGAAAATACAGGATGGACAGGAGCATACGGGGATGGCAGTGGTCTGGCAATATCAGGATCTCTGAGTCTTCCCACGGTAATTCATAATGTTATTTCAAAGAATGGGGAACATGGTATTCGCTGTGACGAATCTTGTCGACCCAGGATTATAGACAATCTGGTTTTCGGGAATACAGATGATGGTATCCAGATCGTATATTCCGGTCCCGTCATCATTAATAACACTATTTCCGACAATGGAGGTAATGGAATTTACAATTCTTCTGTATCAGTGGATACTATATTCAATAACATTATATCATACAATTCAGGTTATGGCATAAATGAAGCCGGCACCTCAAATGATCCGGGAAAAGTGTGGTATAATTTATTTTATAGTAATGGTTTGGGATTATATCATGATGAAGGGACAACAGATTATTACACGGTAAGCTCATTGAATTCCGGCGTTCCTGAGTGTGAAAATAACATTTCCGGTGATCCGGTGTTTGTCAACAAAACCGGCGAAGATTATCACTTACAAACAGGATCGCCTGCTCTTGAGGCGGGTAATCCTGATCCGCTGTTTAACGATCCTGATGGTACCCGCAATGATATTGGCGCTTATTATTTAGATACTCCTCCAGCTGCACCACAAAATTTAATTGCAGCAGCAGGCGATCATCAGGTTGAAATTATTTGGAATAAAAATACAGAGCCCGATTTCCTTCGTTACCGGATTTACAGTTCTGCCTCACCGAACCCGACAATATTAATCGATTCGACTACAAATGACATTAGTAATACCTCCAAAACTATCGCCGGATTACTAAATGGTATTACCTATTATTTTCGCGTCACCGCTGTGGATAATGCAGGTTTAGAGAGTGAGTATAGCAATGAGGTAAACGCGATTCCAGTTGGCCTTGTTGCTTATTACCTTTTCAACGGGGATACGGATGATGAAAGCGGAAACGGGAATAATGGGATAAACTTTGGAGCAACTCTTACACAAGATAGATTTAAGAATGATAATAGTTCATACAGCTTTGACGGATCAGGTAATTATATCGAGCCAGAGACAAATGGTTTTCCAACCTCAGATCAACCCCGCTCAATAAGTGCATGGTTAAAAACTTCTCAATCTTATGCTGTTAATGCTGGAATAGTTGCTGATTACGGTACCATGACATCCAGTAACAGGTTCTCGTTAATGGTTTATAACAATAAACTGAGTTTTTCCGGATACTCAAATGATTTGATCGGTAATAAAATAATAAGTGATAACTGCTGGCATTTTGTTGTTGTTACATATGATGGATTACAGATCAATCTCTATGTTGATGCAATGACTGATACTTCACAAACAAAAACACTTAATACAATCGATTCAGGAATATTACGGATCGGACAAAGATTGACAGATCCTTCAAATCCGACTTATAATGAATTCTTCAACGGGTCTCTCGACGACATCCGGATATACAACCGTGTCCTGTCTGAGACAGAAATTTCACAGTTCTACGCCAATTTCCATGCCCCTGATACATTAATAGCAGAAAAAGGTGACGGGCAGGCTACACTAAGATGGAGCTCTGAGCGTATCGGCGGGATTGCCAGATATTACATATACAGGGATGGTGCCAAAATAGACAGTGTATTGGTCTCTGGTGCTACGGATACTGTTTACATTTCCACCGGACTAACCAATTACCATAACTATGATTTCTACATCACTTCCATGGATGTATATGGCAATGTGAGCCAGCCATCGGATACAGTAACTGCCACACCCTCTGTGACAGTTGAGGATTATGACGGGAACACTTATGGTACTGTGAAGATCGGCGACCAGGTGTGGATGAGGGAAAACATGAAGACAACCAGTTATTACGATGGAACCCCTCTGGTCCCCGGTGCAGGAGCCGGTAATATTAACTTTGATTACATCACAAAATACTGGTTCGTATATAACGATAACATGTCCTATAAAGTTACCTATGGCTTTCTTTATACCGGCGCGGCGGCGATGAACGGGGCTGATGGCATCGATGCCAACCCCAGCGGGGTACAGGGGGTTTGCCCTTCAGGTTGGCACCTGCCGAGCGATTCGGAATGGAAGGAGCTGGAAATATGCCTTGGTATGAGCCAGGCCCAGGCTGATGCCACAGATATCCGGGGTACAGATGAAGGAAATGATCTCAAGGAGGAAGGCACTACACATTGGGGTGGAAATACCGGGGCCACCAACTCAAGCGGGTTCACTGCGTTGCCTGGCGGCTACCGCTACGGCGGTGGATCCTATAACAGTATGGGTGGCAGCGCCTACTTCTGGTCCTCTACGAATTACGGCAGTTTCTATGCATGGAGCCGGAAGCTGTATTACGATAGCCCTGGTGTGTACCGGGGCAACGATAGCAAGGTAGGCGGGTTTTCTGTCCGTTGCCTCAGCGATTTTAATTACCTGCCTTATCTGGCTATCCCGGAAGACACGGTTGATTTTGGAGAAATACGCTATAACTCCGGCGACACAACCTTATCCCTGTACCTCACAAACAACTATCCCGATTCGCTGATGCTCGACAGCATCGGGGGAGCAGATTTTCCGTTCTCACTCAGTTTGCAGGATTCCTCAGATCTTGATACCATAACGATGGTTCCGGGAGTCCCAAAACAGCTGAACATCACCCTCTCTTCAGCCAACATCACAGGGATTTTCATTGATACCGTGCGGATCGGTGATAACAGCTATGATACTTCATTCATCATTAAAGCTGAAATCCCGTTCCCCGACAGCCTCGCCACCGTTCCCGGTGACGGGCAGATCACCCTCAAATGGAACTCCACCTGCTGGAACTACCGCGATATGGTGTATATCTACCGCAACCTGGCACTTACCGACAGCGTTGAGATCACTGATGCAACGGATACCGTATATACAGATACGGGCTTGAATAACTATGTGGAGTATTCCTATCATATCCGGTCAAGGGATATTGAGGGAAATCTCAGTGATCCGTCAGAAAGTATCTCAGAGATCCCCTGTGAAATGGTTCTTGATTATGACGGCAATTCCTATCCCACAGTCAAGATTGGTGACCAGCTGTGGATGAGGCAAAACCTGAAGACAACTCATTTTGCTGACGGAAGTGTCATCCCTCTGGTCGAGTCTTCAGGAAGTTGGGATGCCTTGGGATCTGATGGTAAGGCTTATTCGTGGTATAATAACAACCCGGCCAACGGTGAAATTTACGGGGCGGAGTATACCTGGGCTACAGCAATGGACGGGACGGCAAGCAGCAATACGGTTCCAAGCGGAGTGCAGGGTGTTTGTCCCGGTGGCTGGCACCTGCCCGGTGATAACGAATGGAAAGTAATGGAAATATACCTGGGATTGAGCCAGGCACAGGCAGATATGACAGGCATGCGCGGTACGGTGGAAGGCGGTAAGATGAAGGAAACGGGCACTGTACACTGGAACAGCCCGAATACCGGGGCCACCAACACCAGCTGGTTCACTGCTCCGGGCGCCGGCTATCGTGTTTATACCGGTGCATGGGGTGGTCTGAAGAGCTATGCATATTTCTGGACTTCCACAGAGAAAGATGCCAGTACCTCCATGGAGAGGAGCCTAGCAGACTATACCGGTGAAGTAAGCCGTATCTGGAACAACAAAAATTTCGGGTATTCGGTTCGCTGCCTGAAATCCTTTGACTACCTGGCTTACCTGTCTGTTTCAGAGGATACGGTTGATTTCGGGGAAATAACCTGTAATTCAGGCGATACCACTCTCATAATAACATTAATTAACAACTTTACTGATAGTATATCGGTAGACAGCATTCCCGGAGCAGATCTGCCATTTTCGCTGGATCTTCCAGATTATCCAGGACTTGAAAACATCAGCATTGTTGCCGGGGATACTATCCAGCTCAATGTTACTCTATCAACTAACGGTGTGGCCGGGATAATCACCGATACTATTCTTATATACAGTAATGGCATGGATACTTCAGTGATTATCCATGCAGAGATCCCGTTCCCCGACATCCTGGATGCCACACCGGGAAATGAGCAGGTTACCCTCACCTGGGATACCGCCTGCCGGGACTACCGAAACCGGGTGCTGATCTACCGTGACTCTGTACTGATCGACAGCGTGGAGATCATATCTGCAACAGATACTGCATATATTGATACAGGACTGGCGAATGACCAGGAGTATATTTATTACATCCGTTCCAGGGATATATGGGGAAATCTTAGTGAACCTTCCAACTCAGTTATGGAAATGCCCTGTGAGATATTAATTGCTGACTATGATGGTAATGTCTATCCTACCATTAAGATCGGCGACCAGCTATGGATGAGGGAAAACCTGAAAACCACCCATTATGCTGACGGCACAGCCATCCCCCTTGTTGAAGGCACTTCAGAGTGGGTTGCATTAGGATATTCTGACGGGGCTTACTGTTATTATGACAACAGTACGACAAACAGGGACATCTATGGTGCACTATATACCTGGGCAGCAGCAATGCACGGAGCTGCCGGCAACGATGCCAACCCAAGCGGTATCCAGGGAGCATGTCCCGAAGGCTGGCACTTACCCAGTGATGCTGAGTGGAAAGAGATGGAAATGTTCCTGGGGATAAGCCAGGCTGAAGCAGACGGAACGAGTTGGCGTGGAACTGATGAAGGAGGCAAATTAAAAGAAGCCGGGTTTTCACACTGGAACAATCCAAACACCGGCGCTGACAACTCAAGTGGTTTCACTGCGTTGTCTGGCGGTTGCCGCTTCGACAATGGAAGTTACTTAAATATGGGTAACTACGCCTACTTCTGGTCCTCTACAGAGGGCAGTAGTTACTACGCATGGTACCGGGTATTGATTTACAATAGTTCAGGAGTAGGCCGCTGGGGCATACTCAAGGAATATGGATTACCGGTTCGTTGTCTCAGGGATTTTGACTACCTGCCTTATATGGCCCTTACAACAGATACTATCGACTTTGGAAACCAGGTTTGTAACACGGGTGATATTATCCAGGCTGTTTACCTGAAAAATAACTATTCCGACACTCTTGTGCTGGACAGCATTGCCGGCCATCCCTGCCATTTTCCCCTGACCTGCCGTCTTACCCCGGACTTACAGATATCAGCATCCTGCCGGGCGACTCGGCACTGCTGAACATCACTTTATCAACAAATAATGTTGCCGGTATCTTTGAGGATACGATAGGAATATACTGTAACACTTATGATACTTCAGTGATCGTCAAAGCTGAAATTCCCTTCCCGGATAACCTCACTGCCACAGCAGGAAACGGGCAGGTTACCCTGAAATGGAATTCATCCTGCTGGAACTACCGCGACAGGGTATATATTTACCGGGATCTCAGCCTTATTGACAGCGTGGAGATTTCTTCTTCCTCTGATACGGTTTATACCGATCCTGGCGTGATCAATTACCAGCAGTATTTTTATTTCATCCGCACAAGAGATATTAATGGATACCTGAGTTCGCCCTCAGACACTGTTTCTTCCATTCCCTGTGTAACCATTGAGGATTATGACGGGAATATATATGGCACTGTTAAAATAGGCAACCAGGTATGGATGCGTGAGAATCTGAAAACTACGCATTATGGCAACGGAACACCATTGATTAATGGAACAGGTGCGGGAGATATTTCAAGTGATTTAATCACAAAGTACTGGTTCGTATATGGAGATACTCTGGACTATAAGTCAATTTATGGTCTGCTTTATACCTGGGCAGCAATGATGAACGAAGCAACTAGCTCTGATGCAAATCCAAGCGGGATTCAGGGAGTCTGCCCTGAAGGATGGCACGTACCAAGCGATGCCGAATGGAAAGAACTGGAAATATACCTTGGCATGAGCCCCGCTGATGCTAACAATTATGGCTGGCGAGGGACTGATGAAGGAGGGAAGCTGAAAGAAGCTGGTAATTACCATTGGGTCAGTCCGAACACCGGGGCAACCAATTTAAGCGGTTTTACAGGATTGCCTAGTGGTTATCGTAACACCACCGGTTATTCTGATAATTTAGGCTACTGGACCTATTTCTGGTCTTCAACTGAGTTAAATAGTTTAACCTCCTGGACCCGGGTATTATTCTTTAGTGATGCTGCAATTGACCGTTCCGAATTTGGCATGAACCTCGGGTTTCCGGTTCGCTGCCTGAAGGACTTTGACTACAGGCCATTTTTAGGCTTGTCAGCTAATTCAGTTGATTTCGGAATCATCAGCAGGAATATTCCTGATACCACCCGATCTGTTATTATCAGAAATACCTATGCTGATACCATCACCGTTGACAGCGTCAATGGGACCGATCCTTCCATCACCCTGGATGTCCATGAAGCAGCAGGACTGACCAATATCAGCATCGCCCCGGGTGACTCCGTAAGACTGGACATTACCCTGTCCACCGGAAATCTTTCAGGACAGGTGACTGACACTGTTGTCGTACATATCAATACCTATGACACCCTGCTGACCGTCACGGCACAGGTCATTTCCTTCCCTGAAACGCTGCAGGCCATACCATGGGATCAGCAAATAACACTTTCCTGGGATACAACCGGATGGGAGTACCTGGACCAGGTTTATATTTATCGCGATCTGGTCCTGCTTGACAGTGTGGCTATTATTTCCTTGGGCGATACATCTTACCTGGATGCCAGCCTGGTGAATTATTATGATCATACCTATTTCATCCGTTTCAAAGACAGCTGGGGAAATGTCAGCAATCCCTCAGATACCATCAGCATTGCGTCATGTGATATTTACACCGACTATGACGGCAACCAGTACAGCAATGTCAGGATAGGCAACCAGCTGTGGATGAGGGAATACCTGAAGGTCACCCATTATCCCGACGGGACAGACATACCACTGGTGGAAGGTACAGCGGCCTGGGATGCACTGACTGTCTCAGCAAAAGCTTACTGTTTTTATAATGACAACCCTCTTAATAAAGATCCATATGGAGCTTTATATACCTGGGCTGCGGTAATGAACGGAACAGCCGGCAGCAGCAACAATCCCAGCGGGGTGCAGGGCGTTTGTCCCGACGGCTGGTACCTGCCTTCCGATGCAGAGATCAAGGAGCTTGAACTGTTCCTGGGTATGGCACCGTCTGAAATAGACGTGGACTGGGATCACCGTGGCTCTCCCATAGGTGGCAAGCTCAAGGAAGCAGGCACCTGGCACTGGAGCAGTCCGAATACCGGGGCCAACAACGAGGGAGGCTTCTCGGCCCTGCCGGCCGGCTATCGCGACTACTACGGAAATTTCCATTACCTGGGAACCTATGCCTATTTCTGGTCCGCCACCGATTTTGACAATTACGGCTTTATCCGGCGACTGCATTACGATGATGCTGAGGTGGGCCGTGGCAGCTACTTCAAACCCAACGGATTTTCGGTCCGCTGCATGATGGATTTTGATTACAGGCCATACCTGGTTCTTTCGGAAAGTGCCCTGGATCTGGGGATAATAAGCAAGGCCAATACCACAGATACCACCCGGTCGGTTTACCTGGCAAATACTTTCAACGATACGGTATTTGTTGACAGTATCTGGTGCGGCGATCCGGCTGTTACCCTGGCGGTGACAGGATATCCCTCTGCTGAAGATATTACCCTTGCACCCGGCGATTCGATCCTGCTGGATATCACCCTGTTCACAGAAGATCTTACTGGCACAGTGACTGATACCATCGGCATCCGTGTCAACACATATGTTCTCCCGCTGATCCTTTCCGCGGAGATCATCACCTGGCCGGAAACATTCAGGGCCATCGCCGATGATGAGCAGGTTACCCTTATATGGAACCCCGCAGGCTGGCAGAATCTGGATAGGGTATATATCTACCGGGATGACAATCTTATTGACAGTGTTGATATCACCTCAGAAAATGATACCCTGTATGTTGACATGAACCTGACGAACTATACAAACTACACCTGGTTCCTGCGTTTCAAAGATATATTGGGAAACCTGAATCCTCCGACCGGTACCCTGACTGTCTCTCCCTGTGTGATCGTTACAGATTATGACGGGAATGAATATGCCACCCTTAAGATCGGTGACCAGGTGTGGATGCGGGAGAACATGAAAAGCACCCATTATGCAGACGGGAGCTCTCTCATTGATGGGACAGGGGCTGGTGATATCACCGGTGATTACACAACAAAATACTGGTTTGTTTACGAGGATAATCCAGTCAATAAATCCACCTACGGTTTGCTCTATACCTGGGCGGCAGCAATGAATGGGGCAGCAAGCAGCGATGCAAATCCCAGCGCTGTACAGGGGATATGCCCTTCCGGCTGGCATCTTCCGGGTGATGCTGAGTGGACTGAGCTTACAAATTATCTTGGAGGCACTGGGGTAGCAGGAGGTAAACTAAAAGAGACAGGTACCATACATTGGACAAGTCCCAATATAGGAGCAACTGACGAAACTGGTTTTACGGCCCTTCCGGGTGGCTACAGTCTCAGCAATGGCTCATTCGACTACATTGGTTACTGGGGTGGCTGGTGGAGTTCTACTGATTACACTACAAGCAATGCCTGGAACCGGCTCATGAACAACAATGGCAGCTATGTAATCTGGGTCTACTACAATAAGGATTTCGGATTTTCTGTTCGTTGCCTGAGGGATTTTGACTATTTGCCATACCTTGCTATTTCAGCAAATACGGTAGATTTCGGAGAAGCAAGCTGCAACGCGGGCGACACTATTATTCCTGTCTTCTTAACAAACAACTTTAACGACAGTATCAAACTGGATAGTATTACTGGGGCAGACTCCCCATTCACCCTGGACCTGCCTGATTATACAGGCCTCGAAAATATAGGTATCCCTGCAGGAAATTCAACAACACTTAATATCATACTTTCCACGGATAACATTGCCGGGATATTTGAGGATACAATATGGATCTATGACAATGGCTATGATACTTCCCTGTTTGTCAGGGCAGAGATCCCGTTCCCCGACATCTTTACTGCCACAGCAGGAAATCAGCAGGTTACCCTGAAATGGAACTCCTCCTGCTGGAACTACCGCAACAGGGTTTATATCTACCGTGACCTGATCCTTATTGACAGTGTGGAGATCACCTCTGCATCAGATACCACATATACGGATTCCGGCCTGACCAATGGACAGGAATATACCTACTTTATCCGTTCACGCGACATGCAGGGACATCTCAGCCGTTCCTCAGATACTATTTCAGTTGCTCCTGAACTTACTGTTGAGGATTATGACGGTAATGTTTACCATACCGTTAAGATCGGGAATCAGATCTGGATGAGGGAGAACCTCAAAACCACCCACTATCCTGATGGTACAGCCATCCCTCTGATCGAGGGAACATCTGACTGGAATAACCTTTATTATTATAGTGAAGCATATTGTTATTATGCCAACAGTACTGCCAACAGGGATATTTACGGAGCGCTGTACACATGGACAGCGGCAATGAAGGGGGCCGCCGGCAGCAATACCAATCCCAGCATGGTACAGGGCATTTGTCCGAATGGCTGGCACATGCCCAGCGATTCTGAATGGATTGAGCTTACAGATTACCTGGGAGGATCAGCTAATGCAGGAGCTAAACTGAAGGAAACCGGTTACACACACTGGAACAGTCCGAACAGCGGTGCAGATAACTCGAGTGGATTTACAGCCCTGCCGGGAGGCTTCAGGAGTCCAAACGGAGATTTTCTCAGCATTGGCAACCAGGCCTATTTCTGGACATCCACCGTTCCCACAGGCTATAGTACCACCGCCTGGTACCGTATATTAAATTTTGATGCCGCTGATATTACTCCTCCACAGGCCGATGGCCGTTCTAAACAGGACGGATTCTCGGTGCGTTGTATAAAGAACGATTACATTGACCAGCCACCTGCAACACCCACACTTTTATTCCCGGAAGACGGGGCAATAAATGTTGCTGTGGACGCAGAATTCAGCTGGAATGAAGCCCAGGATGCTGTTTCCTACCACTTGCAGATCGCCACTGATCCTTCCTTTAACGACCTGGTCATCGATGACTCCGAGCTGTACCAGATCTCTTCCCAGCCGGGAACGCTCCTTGAAAACCAGACATACTACTGGCGCGTAAGGGCAGGTAATGGCTACGGTTACAGCGACTGGTCCATCCCCCGCTCTTTCACCACCTATAGCTTCCTGCCACCCACATTGCTCGAGGCATATGCAGGCAACGAAGTACTGACCCTGGTCTGGAGCAGAAGTAATGATCCTGGTTTTCTAAGGTACAGGATTTATGGAACTGCACAGGGTTCAACAACCGCCATTGATTCAACTTCAGGCGTCAATGATACCACCATCGCATACTATGGTCTGACAAACGAGCAGACATACTATTACCGGGTAACAGTTGTCAAAACCAACCTGCAGGAAAGTGATTTCAGCAATGAACTTAGTGCCACACCCACCGCTCCGGGAATGATCACTGTCCCTGCCAATGTGACCATCAGTTCCTGTAACCTGAAAGTGACCCTCAGCTGGGATCCGAATCCTGAAGCCAATATTATAGTGTACAGGATCTTCCGCAGCCTGATCTCACCGGCATATGAACTGTATGACAGCGTATCCGTCACCGCCTATCCGGATACACAATATGTCGATATGGAAGTTGATCCTGGTGTTACATACTATTACCGTATTACTGCGAAGGATGATACCGGTGATGAAAGTGATTATT